>WOR8_10000292_pt1 | contig 51994 bp, 45 predicted proteins | sample DeeMarSeWOR38_10_FD_19890 | JGI IMG/M metagenome (IMG submission 19890)
TCGAGACGGGCGGGGGGCGGGCACTTGCGCTGCAGTGCGATATTACCCATGAAAATGATGTTGACCGCGTTGTTACCCAAACAATAAAAAAATTCAACAAAATTGATATCCTGGTCAACAACTCAGGTCGGACATGGGGCGCGGCGCCTGAAGAGATGCCATATGAAGCCTGGCATAAAGTAATCGATTTAAACATTAATGGAACATTTCGCTGCACCCAAAGGGTCGGCAAAGAAATGATCAAACACAACCGTGGAAAGATAATCAATATATCCTCCTATGCCGGATCAAGGGGCACCGACCCTTTATACCTGGATGCCATACCCTATAACACTTCCAAAGGCGCCCTGAATGCGTTTACCATGGACCTTGCCGTCAAATGGGCTAAATATAACATTAATGTGAATGCCATCGCCCCCGGCTGGTTTCCGACTAAAATGACACAATGGACATTCAGCCATCGGGGCGAGGCGATTTTGGCACGCACACCCATGAAAAGATTCGGTCAGCTAACGGAACTCAAAGGCGTTGTCATATTTCTATCCTCAAAAGCCTCGGATTATCTGACAGGGCAGGTTATCGGGGTAGACGGCGGCCTGACTGCATGGTAGCACCTTTGATGAATCATAGATCATCAGATCCAATAATTCGATTATCCAACGGAGACGCATAATGACGGAGAATGTTTCAGGCGGAGAATTTTTAATCCGGGCGATTGCCTGGGAAGATACGTTTATCCCCGAAGAGTTCACCAAAGAAAACAAAGCGATTGCAAAATCAGTAAAGGAATTCATCGCCGGTGAAATCCAGAGCAGGGGTGATGACGTTGAGCATGTCAACAATGAGCTCAGCCGCGAACTCATGCTAAAAGCCGGAGAAATTGGGCTCCTGGCTGCTGATATTCCCGAAGAATATGATGGAATGGCTCTGGATAAAGTCAGCTCATTGATCATCTCCGACAGCCTGGGGCAAAGCGCCGGATCTTTTACCATCACCGAACTCAATCACACCGGCATCGGAACTCTGCCGCTGGCGTTTTTCGGAACCGAAGACCAGAAAAAGAGGTATTTGCCAGGGCTTTCCTCCGGACAAATGATCGGCGCTTTCGGATTGACCGAGCCGGATGCCGGTTCGGACGCGCTTAACGCAAGAACCACTGCGGTCCTCAGTGAAGACGGGAAGCACTATATTCTCAATGGTTCCAAATGCTTTATCACCAATGCCGGTTTTGCCGATCTTATTTTTGCTTTCGCCAAAGTGGACGCAAAAGCCTTTACCGCATTTATAGTCGAATTTGATGCTGATGGCATTTCCACTGATGCCGAAGAGGTCAAAATGGGAATGAAAGGGACATCCACCCGCACGGTAAATTTCAACAATGTAAAGGTGCCGGTGGAAAATGTATTGGGAGAAGTCGGCAAAGGGCACGTGGTGGCTTTAAATGCGTTGAACATGGGGCGCTTTAAAGTCGGCGCAGTCTGTGTGGGGAATGCCCGGGGCACTTTTACCGAGGCGGTTAAATACGCCGGGCAGAGGGTCCAGTTCGGACAGCCGATTTGTGAATTCGGCTTGATCAAAGAGAAAATCGGTGAAATGGCAACCCGTGTGTTTGCCGGCGAGAGCATGATGTATCGCACGGCCGGCGTGATTGACCAAATGATAGAAAAGGAGGGAGATACATCAGCAGCAGATATTGGTCGTGTTACCGCTGCAGCGCTGTCAGAGTACCTGATTGAATGTTCCATCATGAAAATATTCGGATCCGAGGTTCAGGGCTTTGTGGCGGACGAGTCAATCCAGATCTTTGGTGGTTACGGTTACATATACGAAAATCCGGCTGAACTGGCTTACCGAAATGCCCGCATTAATCGAATCTGGGAGGGAACCAACGAGATCAACCGGATCACGATTACCAATACGCTGTTAAAACGTGCAGCCCAGGGGCGTCTGGCACTTAAAACGGACCCGGCCGCGTTGTCAAATGATTTTGAAAACCTTATGCCCGTTACCGAAAGTGACCCGGATGCGCTGGAAACTCAGAAAGATATGCTGAATATTGCCAAAATCATTACGCTTAATTTAATCAGTGAAGCAAGCACTCGATTCAATGGAGATCTAAGACCTCACCAGGAGCTCGCAGGGATTTTCAGTGATATGCTCATTGAGATCTATGCCTTTGAAAGCGCATATCTGCGGGCCGGCAAAATGAATGCTAATCAAAAGGAAAAAAATAAGGATACGGCTTTACAAATCACAAAAGTATTGTCGATAAGGCTGTTTGACACGCTGCGATCGCTCGCATCCAGAGCATTACCCGCATTGCAGGGGGGTAAACCTTATTCTGAAAAGCAATCCTCAATCGGAAGATTATTTTCACCGCCAGCGGTTGATACCATCGCAATAAACCGTCAGATTGCCGATAAATGCGTTCAGAAAAAGGGCTACCCGTTTAAAATTATTTGATGCCGGCTTTTTTAAGACCGGTGATGTGGCCAAAATCGACGAAAAAGGCTATGTCACGCTCACCGGTCGGATCAAGGAGATGATCAACCGCGGCGGGGAAAGCATCAGCGCCGTCGAGATCGAAAGGCTGATCAGCGACCATCCCGACGTTCAGCTTGTGGCGTTGGTGCCCATGCCGGACAAAGACTTAGGCGAGCGCGCCTGTGCCTATATCCAGGCGCTGCCGGGTGTGAACCTTGATTTTCAAGCGATCATCGCTTTCTTGAAATCCCGTCAGGTGTCGGTGCTGCAGCTTCCGGAGCGTATCGAATTTGTAGAAGAGATCCCCTTGACGAAGACCGGAAAAATGGACAAACAGGCACTGGTAAAGGATATAACGGATAAAGTGTCGACCGGAGCCTGAAAGCCGGATTAAACGTCGAGTTGCCAAGTGTCTACCAAAGGGTAAAGGTGTCAAATCTTGAATAGTGAATAAATCTGATCTAATTTATCACTCGACTGGCGATCTTTTTTAAGTTTTAAACTCAGGGCCCGAACACTGTAACTTATCGAAGAAGAGGTCACACCAAAAAGTTCGCCGATTTTCTCATTGGTCAGCATCCCCGTCTACCAAAGGGCATAGACAAGGATGTCTCGATCCGCTTTACCGGAAGACGATATCCGGGATGATTGCCGGAAACGCCTGATATCGCAGTTGAGTATTTTTGCTGTCTTATCGAAAAAAGAGACTGGATTGAATTCTTTGAAGATGATTGTCAACATTTATTCACTATTCAAGATTTGACACCAATTAATGGTGACCACAATATAGAGAGCTGTACTGTGTGTTTCTGTTGCAAATGGTTATCTTGTTTCTAGGGTTGGGCTTGAGCACTGCTGGTATTTTCTGCTGCCGATGGCCGCATGAAAAGATAGCCCGTGAACCCCAAAAACACAAGAGAGGCCCAGAACAGAAATGGGAGCGCAGTCCCAAATCTCGCGAGCCAGTTCCCGAATGGCGGTGCAAAGAAACCGGAAATCCCAATCACAGACATATTCAGCCCTATTGCCGATCCTGCAAACCGCGGGCCAATGCCTTTTTCCTCGATGATTGCCGTCATGGTGATGGCCATGAAGCCGTCACGCGAGATGCCTGCTATTAAAACCGCCACCGAGATCAAGACACCACTGGAAAATCCTAAGAGACCGGTTCCTGTGCCAATTAGTAATGCCGACGCCATCAGAACACCGCGGCGGCTTCCAACACGGTCGGAAAGCAGCGCAATGGGGATCGTAAAGAGCATGCTCACCGCGTGAAAAGATGCAAGTGTGCTGTCGGCTATTGCTGGATCCCAGCCCAAGTTCCGCAGGTGGAGTGGCAGGAAGCCCAGCATCCCGTAGACACATCCAATCACACCTGCAGTCGCTATACAGAGCATCCACACGTTGCGTAGACGCATCACGTGCCCGATGGCTTTGCGAAAGGTGATCATTTGATTGCGCTGTTGGCCTGCAACCCCTTCCTTCTCCTGTGAATACCACCACAACATACTAAACACGATCGCCACCGCACCATACACGAAAAGCACATTCCGCCAGCCGCCAAATATCGGCGAAAAGACGGTTGCCGCCAAAAGCGACCCTAAGAGATATCCCAGCGCCATCCCAACTGCAACAACGCCATTTGCCATGCCAAGTTGTTCTTTGGGAAACCAGATACCTAGCGCCTTATGGACATTCATCGGGATCGACCAATACGCAAGACCGGTAATGAGCGTGGTAAGTGTCAACATCGTGAAGCTATTGGAGAGACCCCGGGCCGCACCGGCTATCCCGATTAATAGACAGGCAGCGGCAAGTGTCCGTCTGGGTCCGAACCGGTCGCCGACTGGACCACCGATTAGACCCATTAAAATGCCCAACATAGAGCCGACACCCCAGATCCAGCCGACCTGCACCAGGCTCAAGTCTAATTCTGCGGAAATTTCATCAAACAACACCGGCAGCGACATTTGCGGAATCGCCATCACAAATGTGAATGTAAACGTTGATATTGTCAGAACTATCCATTTGTAAGATTCTGAGTGGACATGAGTTGGGTGTGCTTTCATAAGAACTGTTGGACGTTTTTTGTAGTGTTCGGATCTCGTTTTCCATAACTAATGAAATAACTGTCTGGATCGGACCAAGAGATCACTTGAAAGAAAGATCTGTTCCGTCAGCTTTTTCTGAATAAGGTCGAATTTCCCTTTGTAAGAGTGGATTCTCGGGCGCCGGACGCCAGAAGCGGTCAAGGCTTCGAATTTCAGATTCAATAGATCACCATCCATTGCGTTCCCTATATTACGAACCAAAGATCGCTTTGAATAATGATCTCATCTCCTTGGAGACAGCTCCGAGAATTTACGAAATGCCTTAAAATCCTCCTTTTCGATCAGCATGGGCAGACAATGCAACCAAATCAAAACCAATTACGCAGCCACGCCAAGGTAATTGGTCAACGCTTCTTCATTCTTCTCTAAATCGGAAGGCAAAGCGTCGTAAACCACCCTCCCTTTATTTAATATGTAGACATAATCAGCCACCGCTAAAGCCATATTCAGATTTTGTTCCACAAGAAGTATAGAAAGTCCGGTTTGGTGAAGCTGGTCTATAATAGATATGAGGTTGCTTACAACCAAAGGCGCCAGACCCTCTGAAGGCTCATCCATAAGTAGCATCTCAGGATTGGTCATCAAACCCCTGCCAATTGCAAGCATCTGCTGCTCACCACCGCTGAGCAGGTTACCTCTAAGATTGCTTCGGTGCTCCAGAACCGGGAACAGGGAATACACTTTTTCAAGTGTCCAGCCATCTCCCTTTTTGCTATGTGCTGCTGCAACCGTCAGATTCTCTTTTACAGTCAGGAAAGGGAATATGCGGCGTCCCTGCGGGATCAGGGCAATTCCAACCCGAGGAATCTGATAGGACTGAAGTCGGGTGATATCTTGCCCTCTATAAAGTATACGGCCCCGGCGGGGCGGTGTGATGCCGATGATTGAGTGAATCGTGGTTGTTTTTCCCATACCATTTCGCCCCATTAAAGCAACGACGGAACCCTCTGGTATTTTCAATGAGACCCCCTGGAGTACATGGCTTTCGCCATAATAGGTGTGAATATCATCGAGCTCCAGTATCGGTTTCATTTCTGCCTCACTCCAAGGTAGATTTCCCTGACCTTCGGATTGGCCTTGATTTCTTCGGGTGTCCCGTCGGCAATGAACTGTCCGTAATATAGCACCACCACCCGATCCGCCAACCCAAAAACCACATCCATATCGTGTGCCGCAAAAATTAGGGTCTTCTCTCTCGCCATATCCTTGATTAATTCAATAAAATCAAGCACTTCACCTAAGTCCAACCCCGCACTCGGCTCATCCAACAACAGGACCTTCGGCTCCAGGGATAGGCTGAGCGCGATTTCTATTTTCCGCTGCTCGCCGTATGATATCGTACGCGCCAGTTCATCTTTCTTTTCCCATAAACCCAGCAATTGCAATAACTTCTCAGCTTTAGCGATAATTTTTTCATAGGCAAATGCGGAACGATACATCTGGAAACGGGAGGGTCTCATCCCTTGAATGGCCAGGAGGGTATTTTGTAATAAGGTAAGACTGCCGAAAACCCGGGTTACTTGAAAGGAACGTGCGAGGCCAGCATGGACACGGTGATATCTGGCCATGCCCGTAATGTCCTGTCCAAATATATGCATCTTGCCCGCATCTGCAGGCAACTCCCCGCTTATCACGTTAAGCAAGGTGGTCTTCCCCGCCCCATTCGGCCCGATGACTGCCACATGCTCACCCTTTTGCACTCGCAGCGAGATGTCTTTCAATACATCGAGTGCGCCGAAGTTCTTTGACAACCCTTCAATTCTTAATGCTTCCATATGAAAACCTTGAACCTGCTCAACAGCCTGACCAGGTGCGGGGTTATCCCTCCGCGAAGTAACAGAACAACAAATACAAAAGCGCTACCCAGGATCAAAGGCCACCGTTCAGGGACATATATGCTGGATACAAGCTCTAAGATGGTTACGGCTGCAGCACCGACCGCAGGTCCAAAGACGTTAGCGGAGCCGCCAATGATTACCATCAGCATTGCCATGGTGGAAGTGGAAATGCCCAAATGTGCCGGAATGATGATGCCGTTGAGGTGTCCGAATAATACCCCCGCCATGCCGGCAAACATCCCCCCAATTATAAAAACGAGGTATTTATGAAGCCAGGTATTATAACCCAAATGCGCCATTCTGCCTTCATCATCGCGAATACCCTTAAGCGCTTCACCAAAAGGCGAATGCGTCAGACGATATAATAAAAAACAACTGACAATAAAAACACAAATCACCAGAATATAGAAATATGATGGGTTCATGGTCAACCCAGGCAGACCAAGATCCGGATAGGGTATGCCGACCAAACCGTTGCTGCCCCCGGTCATCGTCCGCCACTTCGTGGCAACATTCTCACAGAGCTGTCCGAGTGCCAAGGTAATGAACAGGAAGAATAACCCCTTTGCCTGCAGTGCAATAACACCAAAGACGGCAGCAACGAGCAATACCATCAAAATACTTGCAGGCAAAACCAACCAAAAGCTATGAATATCATAGCGTATGATGAGAATTCCGGCAGTGTACCCTCCCACACCAAAAAAGGCAGCATGCCCGAGGGTAAATAGTCCGCTATAGCCGTAAAGAAGATTATGGCTCATGGCAAAGACAGCATAAATCAGAATCTTGGTTATAAGATACTTAAAATAATCTGAGATAAATGGCGTCAGTGCAACGAGGGCAATACCTGTAATTACATAGGGAGCCCATTGCGCTATTTGTGAACGCCATATCGGTTTCCGAAATACCACCAGAAGTGTTCCCGCCTTTCCGTTAGCGTGTTTTCCCTAAAAGACCGGCTGGCCTGATCAACAAGATGATGATCATCGCCAGATAAATCGTAAACAGAGCAAAATCGGAAAAAAACACTTTTCCAAAGGAATCGATCAGGCCAATTACTATAGCTCCCATGAGCGCACCCTGCACATACCCAAAACCACCGATGACAATTACAGCCAGAGCCAAAAGTAAAACCTCAAAACTCATCCACGGATGGGCACCAAGGATAGGCGATCCCAAAAAGCCTGCAGCACCTACCATCATGGAGCCCAGTATGAAAACAAGGTTTGATATAAGCCTATAATTAATCCCCAGCGCGATAATCATCTCTTTATCGTGCATTCCGGCCCTGATGACAGCGCCATACCAGGTCTTTTCCTGGAAAAGGTAAAGACATAAAGCCACGGCAAGGCCTACGAAAATAAGGGCAATCCGATATACCGAAAAGAAAATGCCCCCCAAATTTATCGAACCGGCTGTAAAACCTGGGGCCGTGCCAACTTTGGCAAACGGCCCCCAGATCCAAAGCGCCAGGTTTGAGAAAATGTAAACAAGTCCGAGTGTTAACAGAACCTGCTCGGGAATTTGTTTATACAAACGCTCCAGAAACGCGCGCTGAAGCAACAAGCCCACGACCCCGATACCTATAATGGCTGCCAAGACACCCAGAAGGAAACTATTGCTGACTTTGGCTATGGTTAATCCAAAATAGGCGCCGAGCATGTAAAGAGAGCCATGCGCCAGATTGAGAATCCGCATAACACCAAAGATGAGCGAGAATCCGCTGGCGATGAGAAAAAGGATCATGCCATACGCTATTCCGTTCACGAATGTTTCGATTACTTTTTCCACTCAGACCCTTCCACCTTCCCCATGCAGCGCTTTTAGGCCTACTTGGCTATTGGCGGGAGATAGGTTACCTGCGTATATTTAACGATCGGCTCCCATACGATCTTCCCACTTTTATTTACAGCCTTCAGAATGTTCAAATCTCCGATGCCCACACCGTCTTTGCTAAAAGAAGTACGCCCCGAAGGTAGGTCAATGTTTACCTTTCGGATCGCATCATTGAGTATCTCCGGCTTCGTCTTTCCTCCCGTGGCCTTCAGCGCTTCAATAATAATAGATGTGGCTTCATAAGCAGCGATTGCAAGGTAATGGGGATCTGCGCTATTTTTCTTTATAAAGGCTTCCACAAATTTTTTGTTGAGAGGATTATCCAGAGCCAGGCACCAGCGGTGTATCGAAATAATGCCATCAGCTCGAGGCCCTACATCATTTAACATGACATCAGGAAAAGAGGCATACATCTGAATGAACGGCATACCCAACTTGGCATCGTAAAATCTAGGCAGTAGGCGCAGGGTCTCATGGGGGAGAAGCCATGAGGCCACACAGTCAGCTTTCTTCATGGCGGTTACATAGGGGGCATAATCCATCGTCCCAAAAGGGATCCGCTGCCGCTGTATAACTTTGCCACCTTTGGCCTCAAAAGCATTGATAAAACCTTCGGCAAATTCCGCACCGGCGACGAAATCCTGGTGAATAACAGAGCATGTCCTGTAACCCGCCTCCCAGGCATATAAGCCGGAATACTGCGTCACACCTCTTTGTTCACCGATGAAAGAGAATACGTTGTGACCTCCCATCTGTAAACCCTTGAGCGGAAGTGTTGCCAGAGTGAGGTGGGGAATTTTGGATGGTGTAATGTAGTTAATCGCCGCAAGCAGACAGTCAACACGTACGGGTCCGATAATTACATCTACTTTGTCCAGCTCCACGAGTTTCCTGGCCTTATCCACCGTGGTCTCTGCTTTAGATGCTGTGTCCTCCGTATGAAGGCTGAGGGTCCGATTGCCGACCTTCCATCCGACTTCATCGAGCTTTAAGCGGATGCCTTTTTCAATTTCCAGCATAAGTGGGTCGGGGCCGGTATATCCGATAAGCGCACCAATCTTAACGGGTGGAAGGTCCGATGCTGCGGCCTGGGCCGCCGCCACTGGAGAACCTCCGGCAAGAAGCATTGCAAACGTAAGTAAAACAGAGAACAAATATTTCGACCGTTTCGACCTCATAAGTCACCTCCTTTAAGTAATGGGTTGGTTAAAAGCAACTTCTGGGTGAACTCATATAAGCCTTAGCACTTAATTTCTGATTAAATCCGGTGCGATCCTCCTTTCTTTTGCAGGGATCGTGAATATGCTCAATATTTTCGCAGTAAAAAGATCAAATCTTGCGCCCGAGGTAGGCCGCCTCTCTGACAGCATCCGCAATCTTTCTTGCGTTGATGCAATCTCCGATTCTATAGAGTTCAGGGACTTTTCCTTTAATCGCTTCGTAAAGTTGCATGCGTGGCGTATAGCCGATTGCCAGGACGACGGTATCGGCTTCAAACATATGCCTATTCCACTCTTTATCAGTCGCCACAACTCCGCCATCAACGATTTCATCAATGTGCATGTCAGTAACCATCGCCACACCGGCTTGATGCAAAACAACATCTACCAGATATCTTCTGGTGGCCGCATACATATCTGAACCAATCAGGGGCAGTCTTTCAATTATCGTTACCTTGTCTGCAAGGCCTTTATCCGTTATGTAATCAGCTGTTTCTACACCAACATGACCACCTCCAGCCACTATAACGCGTTTGCCAAAAGACGTTTTCCCGCCGATAACATCCTCGGCAATAACCACATGCTCTTTATCGACTCCGGGAATAGAAGGGATATCAGGGACCGCCCCAGTAGCGATGATGACCACATCCGGTGCATATTCTCTAATGGCCTGGGGCGTGACTTCTTTGCCCAGCTCGATTCGAACATTTTGCTTTTGGCACTGCCGTTCCAGCCAATCGCCGAAGTGACTTTGAAAGATCTCTTTACATGGCGAATAGGATGCAACTCGAAGATTGCCACCCAGTCTCGTATTTTTTTCAACCAATGTGACATGATGACCGCGAAGTGCGGATACCCGGGCCACTTCCATTCCAGCCGGTCCGCCACCCACAACCAGGATGCGTTTCGGGTCTTGCGTGTTCTTTAGCCTAAAATCCCTCTCCCTGCCCCAATCAGGATTTATAGCACAGCCTACCTGCCAGCCCCTGCCCGATAGCCTCTCGTTACAATAGCCACACCGGATACAAAGGCGCACATTCTCCAGATTTCCCTGCGCAAGTTTCCGTGGCAATTCCGGGTCAGCAAGTAATGGCCTGCCGATCTGAACCACATCACACTGTCCTGCGGCGATAGCCTCCTCCCATTTTATCGGATTGTGCTCACCTCGGCTCACATCAAAGACCGGTATCGTAAGTATTCGTTTAAACTCTTCGGAAAGGTAAAGCATACCGGTCCCCTGCCTGTAAACCGCTCCACCTCTGGGATCCGAAAGAATGGTCTCGTAGCTCCCAATGCGGAGATCAATCCAGTCAACACCCTCACGTTCCAAAAGCTGAGCAAACGCTTTAGACTCTGACAGCGTAATACCATCGGGAAGAAGCTCATCCGCAAGCAGCGCGTAACCGAGAGCGAAACCATTTCCGCATGCGCGCCGGATCCCCCTTACGATCTCCAAGGGCATCGTACAACGATTTTCAAAACTGCCGCCATATCGGTCTGCTCGTTTGTTGGTATGGGGGGAAACAAATTGCTGGAGCAGGAAAGAGGTTATGCCATGCAAGAGTACACCATCGAATCCGACTTTCTGCGCCCTTATTGCTGCAGCAATGAATAAATCCCTCGCTTCTTCGGCCTCTGCCAGGCTCATGGCTCTTGGCTGGATATAATTTTTTCGGCCAAAACCATAGCAGGCAACCCCCGATGGAGAAACAGGGTCATTGCCCCACATTCCATAATGACGAAGTTGAATAACTGCCGGCACATCATTGTCATGGATGATTTCAACCAGCCGCCGCAGCCCGGGTTCAAATTTCTCATCATCAATACGAAGGGCATTATGTGCCCAGTGGCGGCCGTCGACTTCTGTCGCTTCGATGATGATTAATCCTACACCCTGTCTGGCAGAGTGTTCATACATATCAAGTAGTTGCTGTGACACCTCCCCGTTTACACCGGCAAGATTGGAATGCATCGGCGTTCGGACCAGGCGATTCGCCATTTGCAAAGGTCCCACCTGGATTGGCCTAAGTAAACTTCTAAAGGTGGTCATTCTTCCGTCTCCCATACCTAAAGATGTATCGAGCGCTATCAATTGAAATATTTCTTTTAAGGGTTTTCAATCCGGAACCAATGCACAACAGGAAGCCTGACTTTATCCCGCAGTCGCAGCAAGCTTATGCCTGGTTTTCGGTCAAGCACTATTGATTGCAAAATCCATAGGTGTTTTGACCAACTTTACGGGTGCCTTGGCGGTGACCAAAATTGTAACAGCCGGGCCCATAATTCCCACATCCTTTCGCCAGTTTGGATCATGAATATCTATATTTGTTGCCAGCACTATATTTTCTTTAATCACAGGGGAACTTAAACCATGAAATGGGCCCGCGCCCCCTCGCCCGGTCTTCAGTTTCTCTGAGGGCAGAGTAGCCCTTTTAAGTGGATACGCCATCGCCGATGAAAACGAACAGACCTTAAATATTCTTCCTCTAGATCAATATTTCCCGAAAAGGAGAATCGGTCTCCTCTTTAGGAAAAGGCAATATATCTCTCCTGCCGTGAGGGCATTCATCCGAATCCTGATATCCTTTTATCCACGTAATATCTTTTAGCTGTTTGCGGGAATATTTTTAGACATTAATTCCTGGATACGTTCAATCACGCTTTCGGGAGTTTTGAATCGATCGTCAACGAAATGGTTTTTCAGGCCCACATGTTGCATGTGAAAGAAGTCCAGCAGATTTTGCAGGTCGGTTGCGAATCCGATGAGGTCCCCAAATCCCTGCCCGAAGTTGGAATCATGGCTCCACCATAAATTTTTTCTGTCCGCGTTGCAAGGGGACTCCCTTCCGAGAAAAATAACCTTGCTGAGGTTCTGTTCCGCTTTACCAGGCTCATTTTGGAGAGGCATGTAAAGCAATTCATATCTTATCCGGGGGCATTTTTTGAAAAATCTTAATTTATATTGGTTCGGATATTTTTCTATATAACTGATTAGCGTCTGCAAATGCTCCCTCAGAAACATTTTATACTTATCTTCAAAATCCGTTCCCTTATATTTTTCCCATCCCAGGGTGTATCTTTCAAAACAGTTAGCGCATATGTAGGTACTGAGACAGTTGCCCTTATCCAGTGCTTCGGTGATCAGCTTTCGCCGATGTGTACATGCGGATTCAATCAGGTCTTTATGCAGCGGAAGCACTTTCTTACTGTTGGCATCCGGATCACCCGTAAAACTCGCATGCTGGGGCGATTTGAGAGCATGCGTGGGTTGGTCCAGGACATATTCCATGGAAGCCCCCTCCGTGACAGAGAGTGTTTTCTCTATACCCATGAGGAACCAACCAATGACGAGACTGCTGAATACCGGCACGATACCCGTCACAGTCTGATTTTCGCTTGCTGAGAGAAAAGAAGGTATATCTGATGTAGATAGTTCTCCATGACCATATTCCCTTAGCAGACCGCTTATTTCCACCAAGCTCAGATTCAGGCTTACAGCAATATTAATAAGTGTTTTTCGTTTGATCTTGATTCTACTCCCATCTGTTTCAAACCGCTCTATTTTAGAAAGATAGGTGTTTGAGATCCCACTTATCTTCGAGACCAGATTCTTGTTCATGCCGGAATTTTCTATCAGCTGATGTAAAGTGGTCATTAAAGAGATCCTCCAACTGAAAAAGCAAGTCTTTTAAAAGTATTCTATGAATGTCCCTCTTCCTCACGAAGAGCATGGAACATAGCCGGTTATTCAGATTATTTCTTATTCAACAGGCAAAGACAAAAATATGCAAATCCCGATCTTGTTTTCCCGGAGGTCGTAATCGGCTACTCAATTTAGGGTAGACCATTTTACTGCTTTATATTCATGGGTTCACCGCAGCAGCGAAGTTCTCCATCACCCTTGCGGGTCACTATGAACTCTGCACCGCATTTCTCACAATGATATCGTTTCCCGAGTTGACTCATTTCCGCTCTCTGCGTCTTTCATCAAGGATAGCCCGTTCAATTCACTCGATTTCTCACGGGGCTTCCTGAGTTGCATATTTATATAGTCGTTATGTTTAAAAGCGACTCATATTCATGGCAGGGGATAATGAGGTCCGCCAGATCTATGATGCGCCGGGTGCTCTCATATAGTTCACCTGGATGGGTGTGGGAAGCACCGATAGTGAAAGGAAAGCCCTTTTCTTTAAACTCGGCGGGTGGGTCAAAGTTCTCCTGTACGCAGCACCATCCAGTGATGACGGCGGTGCCCTGCGCTGTTTTTGCAGCAACGGACTGCCCCCCGGCGGTGTGTCCGGGAGTCAAGAGGAGTTCTATCCCATCATCAATTTTCGTGTCACCTTTGACGACCTCCCAACGCACACCTTCAAACAATTCCTGAAAATCCTTGGGCAAACGGGATTGGGTATATGGAAAAGGGTGTCGAATCTGCTCCAATTCCGCCGCTTGAATCATGGCCTTAGCCCGCGGAAATCTGCGGAGATTGGCCGTATGATCGTAGTGTGAATGGGTCACAATCACGTAATCGATATCACCGATTTCCAGTCCAAGCTTCTTCAGCCCTTCGTCCAGGGTTTGAATATGCACGGATTTAAAATTCCGGGAAATGAATCTGTCGGGCGTTACGCCGGCATCCACCAAATAGTTCTCACGCGGCCCTTGCAGATACCAGACATAGTGGCAATCCCGTATTTTTTCATCAGAGGATACCGGTAGTAGCCAGTGCAAATTTGCCCTGGGAAAATCCTCTACGGTGCACAGCGGTATCTGATGTATTTTATAATGGTCTGTTTTGGGCGACATAAGTATTCTCCCCCTTATGCATTCCCTGAAGATTCGAGGATAGAGACAGAAAATTATAGACGGCACTTCGTCCATGGCCATCTAGAAAGTGCATTGCAATCGTTTTTGCATTTTCGTGTGAAGATTTTTTAAATATAATTAAAGGGCTCGGCATGTCAAGAAAAATGTAAAAATGTTATAAACTGATGAATAATATAATAAATAAATATATAATATATAAAACAAATTATTTTTTATATAAATAAAAATATAAACTTGACAACTGAAAAGTAATTCTTTATGTTTTGAATCTCGAGTACGGACAAGATCATTTTTTTATAAAGTTATTAAGCGGTTACATTAAGACTGCTCTGGTAAAATGTTCAAGCAGTCTATGCTGATGTACGGAGGGGGGGATAAAACCGCGGTTAAAATGGGATGAAGTCGTTAATATCAGTGAGAGGGAAATCCTAAACATGATAAGGAGGCGCTAAATGGCAGTCCGGAAACTTCAAGTTCTTTTTCTAGGACAGAACAATAATGCCCCTAAAGGAAGGCTCGCCTATGGGATGGAAGTTGATAAACTCATAACGACACCCTTTTTGAGCTTTCTGATTCAAACAGATGACAAGAATATCCTTTTTGATACGGGAATGCATCCCGACAATGCGGCCTATTGCAGGTCTCAGGGAATGGAAGCAATCGTACGGGAAGAGGATTATCTTCCGGCTCGTCTGAATGAAGTTGCCGGCCTTTTAATGGAGGACATCGACCTTGTGGTCCTGTCACATGTCCACCGTGATCATACGGGATGGTTGGGTCATCTTCCAAATGCAGAGGTCATTGTCCAGAAAGAGGATTATACAGCCGCAGTTATAGAGCCGGCACCCTATTTTCAACCCATCCATCCGCTTAAAAAATATATAGAGCGCGATATCAAGTGGCGGTTGATCGATGGCGATACCATACTGATGCCGGGTCTGACGGTCCTGCTTACCCCCGGTCATACCATAGGGCACCAGGTTCTAATGGTCGACCTGCCCCAATCCGGCACGATAATCCTCGCTGGAGATGCCGTTTTGGATCTGGAATGCCTGGAAAGGGAGATTATTCCGGGGATTTACGCAAATCGCGGGGACGCCCTGCATTCTCTCAGGAAGATAAACGTGATGGCGAAGCTCAGAAATGCCAGAGTTTTTCCAAGCCATGATTGGGAATGCTATTTGAATCAGATAAAAAAGCCGCCTGAAGCATATACATAAACGGACCTAAAGGGAATCGGCTGACCCGCAATAGCGAGCGCATTCCCCGCAGCTTGCTGCGGGGTTAGCGAGCGAATTATAGATCGATTAAAATTCCTTGCGGGGAAGATTCCCTGCAGCTTGCTCAGGGTAATCTTCAATCGGTTATCCGGGAATTGAAAAGACAAAGGCGATGTGGACGCAGGAGGAGAAGCCATGACGAGAAAAGAGAAAACCGCAAAATTGATGATCTGCGAACCTGTTTACGGGGATCAACCCCGGCAGCACTGGGACTGGTTGTCGAAAATACTTCAGGCTGCGGGAACGCCGGATACCAGTGTGGACTTTGTGAACCTGAAACATGGCTACAAGGTGATGCGGACTTACACGCGGACCTACAACTCCATCAGCGTCGCTCAGATGGCGATCGAAGCCGAGAAAAAGGGCTACGACGGTTTCATTATCGGTTGTGCCAGCGATCTGGGCATGAGAGAGGCGCGATCGATGGTTGACATTCCCATAATCGGATCAACGGAAGCCACGACCCTTTTGGCCTGTACCCTCGGCAACAAATTCTCCGTCATAACAACGGACCCCACAGCCTGTGCGCGTACCGAAAACCTCATTAAAAGCTATGGCCTGGGAGATCGAATTGCCAGTGTCAGGCACGTAGAGGGGCTAACGGCGCATCAGAATTTTGCCATGATGAAAGAGGGGCAAGAACAGCAGCAGAAACTGGTTGAAATGTTTACAGAGACAATGATGAAAGCAATCCGTGACGACGGGGCAGAGGTCCTTTACGCATCCTGTCTGCCCACCTCGTCCATGCTGACGATGCACGGCGTTTATGAAGTGGACGGTGCTCCTGTCATAAGCATGTTCGCGGCCGCTTTGAAACTTGCGGAAACCATGGTTTCCTTCAAGAGAGCATACGGCACGGTTGTGTGCAAGAAAAGCATTTATCTCGGGCCCCATGAAGGCTGGGAAAATGAGTTAGAGACGAATTGACTGAAAATACGCAAAAATAAATAAGCAAAGGAGGACAACATGCCTGAATATCAAGCCAAAGGCGTCGTATGGGAGGACCTGGAAGTGGGTGATGAAATATCCACGATTCACTGGTTCGTAACGCCCGATGACATCAAGATGGCGGCGGAGTCGTTCTACGACGATAATCCGCTATACTTTGATAAGGATTTTGCCAAAGAATCGGAATGGGGCGGGATTATCGCGCCTTTCTATTTTCTGGATGCCACATTCAGATGGGTCGTTTTTCTCTCAAGGGGCGGGATGCGGCATCAAAATCACACGATTAATGCCCAGGGGATACTGGAATCCTTCCTTCCGATTCGGCCGGGGGACCGGCTGGTCGGCAAAATGTTTGTGGACGATAAATTTGTCAAAAGAGAAAAGAACTTTTTGACCTGGCGCATGGAGGTCCGCAACGAAGACGGAGAGATGGTGGCGCGTAAATTCTGGAGATCCTATTGGACGGACCGCGAAATCGAATTTCCTAAAAAGGAAACATACGAATAGGGAGGTATCTGAAAATGGAAAAAAGAAAGGAAACAAAATACGGTACCAAAATCGCCGACGAGGATAAACCAGTCCTGAGATTATCCTATGATGAAATAAATGTCGGAGATGAAATCACCCCCTTCACGCGGTATATGACCATGGATATGGCCATTAAGCACGGAAGGATTTACGGAGATTTTTATTCCGGTCATGTTGATAAGGAATCAGCCAGGAAACAGTTTGGGGTCGCAAGAACGGCCATACAGGGCGCATTTGTACACGGGGGGTTTACGCCCTTTATGGTGCGGTGGCTCAGATCTGAGAAACCCTGGATTTGTGGCGGCAAGGCCGATATAAAATTCATCATGGCGGTCAATTCAGGAATGACCTTACGTTATTGCGGCAAAGTTATCGAAAAGAAAGAAGAGGACAACAAAAAATATGTGATCTGCGAAGTATGGGCGGAAAACGAAAGAGGTGAAAAAGTGGCCGTAGGCACGACAACGGCCTGTTTTGAATAGTGCGTCTCTTTTTGAGAATGATTGGGTTTTCCAAACCCGCAACGATTGGGGCACTTCGCGCCCCTGTCTTTTACCGCCTATGGCGGTAAAATCCAAGCCACCCGCTGTGCGGGTGGTCGTTGACTCAGAACCGTGGTTAACTTCGGTTCGTCGTTTAATTAAAAACAGCGCTGGTTTGACGCTGAGTGAATGACCTGAAGGGCCGGAAAATGGCAGAAAAAGAAGACTTGGATAAGATCGCAAAAAGTCAGGAACGCTGGGAAAAAACAACACTGAAGAAATGGCTGGAAAGATTTCCGGAAAGGGAAATCTATTCAAGCATACCCACCCAGCGTTTGTATACACCAACAGACAGAAAAGACGCCAGTTACCTGGAAGACATCGGTTTCCCCGGGGAATTTCCTTTCACCAGGGGGCTCAATCCGACGGAGTATCGAAGCCGGTTATGGTATATGACGCAGGGAATGGGCTTTGGAACCCCCGAAGAAACCAACAGACTCTACAAGCTGATGTTCAGCAAGGGTTCCAACCGGTTCACCACCAAAATCGATCTTCCATGCCAGGTAGGGTATGACCCTGATAACCCTATGGCGGAAGGCGAGGTCGGCGTCATCGGCACGTCTATCCCTTCCTTGAAAGAAATGCAGACTGCCCTGGATGGGATCCCGCTCGAGAAAGCGGCCGTTTCAGGCCTCATCGGCAATACGAGCATCATATCCTGGTCAATGGTTCTGGCAGTGGCCAAGAAGCAGGGGGTCTCTTTTGAAAAACTCAGACTCAACGTCATGAGTGACTGCCTCAATGAATATATTGCCAGAGGCAACTATATCTTTGCTCCGGAAACGTCTTTACGATTATCCATAGACCTCGCAGAGTATGTTTTCAGAGCCGCACCGAAAACCAGCTTCGTTATCGGTTGCGGATATCCCATTGCCGAGGCCGGCGCCACCCTGACGCATGCGGCCGCGCTCATGCTTGCATGTGGCCTGCTCAATATTGACCGGCTGCTTGAGAGGGGTATTGCCATTGACGAGATTGCCCCCCGGGTGGGCTTCAATATCCACGTCGGTCTGGACTTTTTTCCCGAAATAGCCAAATTCCGTGCTCTGAGAAGACTGTGGGCCAGGATCATGAAGGAAAAATACGGGGCCAAACGGTCGCGTTCTCTGCACTTCAGGTTCGGGCCTGGTACGGCCGGCTCGGCCCTGACCGCACAGCAGCCGGAGAACAATATTATCAGAACCGCATTCGCGGCGATGTCGGCGGTTCTCGGCGGTGCGCACTCGCTCAACGTTTCTTCTTTTGATGAGGCCCTTGCCATCCCGACCGAAAAATCGGCCCGCATAGCATTGGCCACGCAGCAAATTCTTGCTTATGAAACCGGTGTTCCGGACGTGGTGGATCCGCTGGGCGGTTCCTATTATGTGGAAACGCTGACGGACCGGGTTGAGAAAGAGATTCTGGATTATCTCGACCAGATAGAGAATCAGGGCGGATTGATGAAGGCCATCGAAACGGGTTGGGTGCGCAATGAAATTACCCATTCCGCCTATGCCAGGCAGAAGGAAATCGACAGCGGCCAGCGAACAGTGGTTGGGGTAAACAAGTTCACTTCGGCGGAAGAGCCCGCCTATAAGATTCATCGTGCGGACCCGCAGGCCGAAAAGGAAATGGTTAGAAGGATCAAACTCCTGAAGAAGGAAAGGGATAACCTCGCGGTTCAGCACAGCCTTGAGAAACTGAAACAGGCTGCCGGTGGTGATGAGAATATAGTGCCCTATATCATCGACGCAGTGGAAAGTTACGCAACGGTGGAAGATATTTGCAATGCACTTATCAGCGTTTTCGGCAGATGGGAATCTACATTCATGACCCGGTTCTGATTGGAAGTGGCTTCAAAACCCCATCTGAGGCCCAATGGCTGTGTTGTCCCGCTAGCGCGGGATTCGCATCTGATTTTATGCAATAGGGTGCAGCACAGGCCTCCGATAAATGCTCACATACTCATGTATGCTGAGAACAACGACTTTCTCGATCGGCCTGCACCTTGCCCTTGAACCTGATCTGAGGTTTTGAAACCCCTTCTAAGGGAACCGGGAGCTGCGGTTTCAGGTTGAAGATAAAACCCGACCTGGAATTGGAAAAATCATGGCAGCGCATTTACTGCAGCACGTCTCTCTTTTCCTGCTTAATGGAGAGATCAGTGAGGACTTTTTATTATGGAGCGACAAAAGTCAATCAGAGTCCTGATGGCGAAGGCCGGACTTGACGCACACGAGCGTGGACTGCTCATCGTGTGCATGGGTTTGAGAGAGGAGGGCATGGAAGTCATTTACACCGGATTGCGGCAAACGTCTGAAGCGGTTTTGCAGGCCGCAATTGAGGAAGGTGTTGATGTGCTTGGCATCAGCTCCCTGTCTGGAGGGCACAATGCTTTCATGTCAAAGCTATGCCGGAACGCTCAGGAGAAAGGCTTTGACCTAAACGACCTTCTGATTCTTGTTGGCGGAATCATTCCCCGGGAGGATATCGCAATTCTAAAGGATATGGGCGTCAGTGCTACTTTTGGCCCCGGAACTTCTATTCAGCAAATCTCCAACTATATTAAAGAAAATATTAAATCAGGGTGTTCTTGAACCAAGGGCGGATGAGTCCCCGATGCCCGTTGCGAATACGAGGCCGCTTCAAGCTGGCAAATAGGAATATGACCCAAAAGAGGTTTTAAACATGGCGAGTCTTTTGGAATCTTTTCGAGTTTTGGATTTAACAGATCACAAAGGCTTCTTTTGCGGCAAGATCCTTGCAGACCTTGGTGCCGATGTGATCAAGGTTGAAAAGCCCGGAGGCGACCGCGATCGCTGGATCGGACCCTTCCATATGAATGCCGCAGATCCCGAGAAGAGCCTCAACTGGTTTGCCTACAATATGAATAAACGAGGCATAACTCTGGATATCGAGACAGCGGATGGCAAAGCGCTGTTTATGAAATTGGCGCAGAAAGCCGACTTCATTATTGAATCCCATTCAGCAGGCTATATGGATGACATCGCGCTGAGCTATGCTGACCTGAGCGCGGTAAACCCGAGACTGATTATGACCTCCATTACGGCTTTTGGGCAGTCCGGGCCTTACAGAGATTATAAAGGAACAGATCTCGTCTGCATGGCGATGGGCGGGCTCGCCTATATAACGGGTAATGCCGATGACAGCCCGGTGAGGATCAGTTTCCCGCAATCTTATCTTCTGGCCTCAGCCGAGGCGGCCGCCGCCACAATGATCGCCCATTATCATCGAGAGCTGACCGGAACGGGTCAGCATGTTGATGTTTCGATACAGGCATCGGTGGCAGGCAAGCTGGCAAATGCGATCCCCACATGGGAGTTAAATCATACCCTTTTGAAAAGGGAAGGATCGTACATGTTTGGGCGGGGAGCGAAGCTTAAAATGCGTCTGCTATGGCGCTGCAAAGACGGCTATATTACCTTTGCTCTGATGGGCGGCAAACTGGGTGCGAAGAGCAACCAGATCGTCGCTAGGTGGATTATCGATGAAGGCGGGGCGCCTGAATTTTTCAAAAACGTCGATTGGGCATCACTGGATATGGCCAAGCAGACCCAGGAAAAGCAGGAAAAGCTTGAGGCCGTCCTGGCCCGCTTTTTTTCCAGGTATACGAAGGCGGAGCTTTATCGCAGAGCCAACCAGGACGGCGTTTTGCTGTGTCCGCAGTCTTCCTGCAAGGACATCGCCGAAAACATGCAACTTCAAGCGAGGGATTTCTGGAAAGAACTGGAACATCCGGAACTGGGAAAGACGCTTACCTATCCCGGCGCCTTCCTTAAGGAGTCCGGCGCGCCTCTGGTTTCCAGGCGCCGGGCGCCCCTTATCGGTGAGCATAATGAGGAGGTCTTCAATGGCGAACTGGGATTGTCTGGAGACGAGATCAGCATCAAGAGGCGGGCCGGAATTATTTAGTTAGCATCCCTATTTTCGAACCGGACCTGTTCGGTGTTAAAAGGCGACGGTACAAAGATAATTCAGGGAGGTATGGATGAGCGGCAAGGGCCTTGAGGGTGTCAAAGTGGTCGATTTCGGCTGGGTACTGGTCAGTCCCCTGATTGTGAAAACGCTGGCGGATTACGGGGCCACGGCCGTTTGCGTGGAGTCGATCAAGAGCCCGAGTCTTTCCAGGCTCGGTACGCCATTCAAGGACGGCAAGCCGGGCGTCGACCGTGCCGGGCATTTTGCCTATTGTGCGCCCAATAAATACAGTATCAGCCTCGACTTGCGGTCGCCGGCAGGCATGGCGATTGCCAAAAAACTGGTTGCATGGGCGGACGTGGTGTCGGAAAACCGGCGGGCGGGGGTCATGAAGGAAATGGGACTGGACTATGACGAATTGTGCAAGCTAAATCCGGGTCTCATTATGGTCTCCAGCTCTAATCAGGGCCAAACCGGCCCCTATGCCTCGCATCCCGGTCTCGGGATCCACCTCATCGGGCTGGGCGGATTTAACAATTTCGTCGGGTGGTCCGACCAGGAGGCCATCAGCTTAACGGTCGCTTACACGGACTATCTTACGCCCCCCCTCGCCGTGGCAACCGTCGCTGCGGCTCTGGATCAACGCCGCAAAACCGGAGAGGGCCGGTTTCTTGATATATCACAACTGGAAGCCGGCCTGCATTTCCTGGCAACCCCGATGCTGAATTATTTTGTCAATCGCAGCGAACCGCAAAAAATGGGCAATGCCTCCGAATACGCTGCCCCGCATGGTATTTTCAGATGCAAGGGTGAGGATCGCTGGTGTGCGATTGCCGTTTGCAGTGACACGGAATGGGCGAAATTCTGCACGACAATGGGCCATTCGACCTGGAGCGATGATCCGAAATTTTCAACCCTGGAAAAAAGGAAAGAGAACGAGCAAGAACTGAATCAAAGGATAGCCGAATGTACGCTTGAATACACTGCTGAGGAATTGATGGCCCTCATGCAGGCGGCGGGTATCGCCGCCGGAGTGGTGCAGAATGCCAAGGATCTTTACGAGGATCCTCAGCTACGACATCGCGATTTTTTCTGGGTCATGAATCATAAAGAGATGGGTGAATTTACCCATCTGGGCGAGCCGGCCGTGTTATCTGAAACGCCGGCAAGACCAAGGATGCCGGCACCCTGCCTCGGTGAGCATACGGAATATATCTGCAAAGAATTCCTGGGTATGGGCGATGAAGAATTTGTCGGCGCCATGATATCGGGGGCCTTTGGCTATTAGAAGCCTCAACTTTGCTAACGAACGTCTCATCTTTCAGGAGGTCATGATGATGCCGAAATCTTCAGACAAAAAAGTCCTCAAACCGTATCCTCTGGGTTGGAAGGCAAAAATTGGCATTTTGCTGCCCTCCCATGACACCGGATACGGCTCATACGAGTTTCGCGTACTCTGCCCCGATGGTGTGGTGACTCTGGAAACAAGGGTAATGGGTGGCAGGCTGACGATCGAACATCTGCAAAGAATGCGGGAGGACGCGCTGCATGGCGCCGAGTTGCTCGCAACGGCCGCACCCGACGTGATTTGTTACATTGCGACAGCCGCCTGCTTTGTTCTGGGAGTAGAGGGTGAAAAGCAGTTACTGAAGGCAATAGAGGAGAAAACCGGAATCCAGGCAGCCTCGGGAGGCTCCTCAGTGACCGAGGCATTCAAATTTTTGGGTGTTAAGAAGATGAGCATGTACGTGCCGACCAATGAGGAACTAACGGCCAAGTCAACCCAATACTTTGAAGACCAGGGCCTGGAAGTGTGTGCGTGTGAATCTCTCGGCCAAGAGAGCCTGCCGAACATTAACAGAATGTCTCCCTGGGAGATTTATGGCGATGTCATGAAACTTTACAGGCGTTGTCCCGAAGTGGATGGCATCTTTGTAACCGGCGGCTGTTTCAGAACCCTGGAGATGCTCGAAGTTCTTGAAAAGGACACCGGTGTTCCCATCGTGACGACGACACCGGCTAACATGTGGCGCTGTCTGCAGCTGGTTGGCGTCAAGGACCCGATATGCGGGTTTGGTCAGCTCCTCGAGAAACCCAGATAGCTGATAATTATGGAGAGAATAATGAAAAATCAATATCAAATGGCCACCTCGATCGATATCACCATTCTCAGAGATCTCCCCTATGCAACCGAGTCGGAGGCGCAGAAACTGGATATATATATGGTTTCCAAGGCAGAAAAGCCCTGTCCCGTGATCATGTGGATGCACCCGGGCGGTTTTTATGAAGGGGATAAGGATGGAAGTGCCATTATGCCGCTGGCCATCGTAAATATGATTAAACTTGTTCAGCCCATGTTGGAGAGGGGTTACGCCGCCGTAAGCGTCAACTACAGGTTGAGTCAAGAAGCCATATTTCCGGCCCTGATTTATGATGTTAAAGCAGCCGTTCGCTGGATCAGGGCCAACGCTGCGAAATACAATTTCGAAGGCAGCAAAGTTGCGGCCTGGGGCTCCTCCGCAGGGGGATATCTGGCAGCGATGTTGGCCACTACCGGGGATGAAAAAGAACTGGAAGACCTCACTTTAGGCAACCCCGATCAGTCCAGCCGGATCACCGCAGCAGTCGACTGGTATGGGCCGACCGACTTTCTCCAGATGGACCCCCAGCATAAACAACTCGGACAGGAAGCCGAGGTTCATTCTGCCGATTCTCCGGAGTCCAGGCTCATGGGGGCCGCAGTGACACAGGTCCCCGACAAATGCAAAGCTGCCAGCCCGATGACTTACATAAAGCCCGACAGTGCACCCATTTTTATCCAGCAGGGGGCACAAGATCCGGTCATTCCCTATCCTCAAAGCGTTACCTTGGCAGAACAGATGATTGCCGCCATTGGAAAAGAAAATGTGATTCTTGAATTGTTCGATGACATGGCTCACGCCGGCCCGGTATTCTTCACGCTGGAGAATATTCACAAGGTTTTGGATTTCTTGGATAAATATATGAAATGAAAACACTAGATCAAAAATCGCGAATGAAGGATAACGATGGTTTCCGGAAACTGCTCGAGCCGGGGAGCATAGGTCATTTGCCGCTCCGAAACAGGATCGTCATGGCCTCAATGGGCACCCGTCTTGCCGGAGTGTGGGGAGAAGTGAATGATGCCACCTTAGCGTGGTATGCCAAAAGGGCTCAGGGAGAGGTGGGTCTGGTCACAGTGGAAGCCACCCATGTTGCCGCCGCTTTATTCCCCGTGCGCGGGGTTATTCGCATGCTAAGGGCGGACGACGATTGTTTTTGTCCCGGATTGTTTGATTTAGCAGAAACCGTCCACCGAGCCGGAAGCAAAATCAGCATCCAGCTGTCGGTCGGTCGCGCCGCCGCCACAGGCTCCCTCTGGATGCCTGGACTGGGGGATATAGAGCAGATGGCTGGCATGGCCCCCTCTGCGGTGACTTTTCCAGACGGCACCAAACCCAGGGAGATGACGATCGAGGAAATCCGACAGACCATTGAGCTGTTTGGTACGGCGGCTGCACGCGTAAAAAGAGTTGGTTTTGATGCGATCGAACTGCATGCCCATTTTCATTCAATTCCCGGCTGTTTCCTGTCTCCCCTATTCAACAAACGCAGGGATGAATACGGCGGAAGTTTTGAAAACCGTCTCAGGTTTGTCCTTGAGATTATTGAATCCATGCGGCAAAGGGTGGGGGCAGGCTTCCCGTTAATGATCAAATACTCGATTGACGAATATCTAGCCGGAGGCCGCGATCTCGATGACGGATTGGCGATCGCCAAACGGTTTGAGCAGGCCGGGGTAGATGCGATTGTCGTATCTCAGGGCCAGGCCGGCTCGAAACATGTCCCATATGCGCCGCTTTACTGGCCCGAAGGATTCATGGTCCCGCTGGCCGAGGCGCTTAAGAAGACGATACGGATTGCGGTGATCGTCGGCGGCAGGTTGGGCGATCCCGCCCTGGCCGAAAAGGTTCTGCAAGAAGGGAAGGCCGATTTTATCAGCATGGGAAGACCCCTTATCACCGACCCTGATTTGCCGAAGAAAGTGCGCATGCGGCAGGTAAAGGAGATCCGACGATGCATCGGCGACAACTGGTGCTTCGAAATCTTCGGTAAGTCAGAGATGCGGTGCGGACTGAATCCCGTCGCCGGTCGAGAAGCTATGTACGGGGATATCAAGCCCGCAGTACGAACCAAGAAAATCGTCATCGTCGGCGCCGGACCGGCCGGTATGGAGGCGGCCCGGGTCGCCAGTCTCAGAGGCCACCAGGTATTACTTTACGAAAAGGGCAGGGCCCTGGGCTGCGGTCAACTGGCATTGGCCGCTTCCGCGCCCCACAAGCAAATCCTGAAAAGCGTCTCTGATTACTACGTGGAGACGTTTAAGGCTTTGCCTGACTTAAAGATTCACCTGGGGAAGGAAGCCAGCGTCGCCACAATTTTTGACGAAAGAGCTGACGTTGTGATCATCGCCAGCGGTGCAAAGATCTTCATTCCGGATATTCCCGGTGTTGACAGAAGTAATGTCGTGACTGCCTTTGATGTACTGGCAAAGCAAACGGATATAAAGGGTAAAAGCGTTATCGTTTGCGGCGGGAATGCCATAGGCTGTGAAACCGCCAGTTATCTGGCCAAGCGCAAAAACAGAGTGACCATCGTAGAGCAGCTTGACAGCATCGGAAAGAATATGGAACTCACCTCTTTATCGGCATTGCGAGATGAACTGGAGCAGGACCATGTCTCCATCCTTACCGGCAAGAGAGTTGAAGCCATAACAGATCGGGGCGTGGCCATATCGGATAACCAGGGAAATACATCTGTCCTTGAGATGGACATGGCTGTCATCGCCATGGGCGTTGAATCCCTTGATGTCTTGTCTGCGCAGCTGGAAGGAAAAGTGAAAGAAATCTACACCATAGGGGATGCCAGAAAGCCGGGAATGATACATGATGCCGTGACGGATGGCTTTCTTCTGGCTTATAACCTCTAGCACCCCTGTTTAATTCTTTATCGCTGGAATCATGGAGGAGCGCAATACATGGAAACCCTGAGAGAGTCTGTTATCAGAGAAATTGAATCGGATGTCGTGGTCCTTGGGTACGGATGTGCCGGGTCCGTGGCTGCCATCACGGCTCACGACAATGGCGCCAAGGTTTTAGTCTTGGAAAAAATGCCCCAAGGAGGCGGTGCCACTTTTGTTTCAAACGGAGGTATCTGGGTTCCTACATCGATGGAATTTGCAAAATACCTTTACAGTATATGCTCCGGTACGACAGAACTTGATTTGCTTGAGACATTTGTCCGAGAGGCCATGAAAATTGAAGAATACGTTGAGGAACTTGGCGGCGTGTTCGAGCGATGGGTCAGCCAGGAGATTGCCGCCTCTTTTCCGCCGCTCACGCGACCCAGCTGGCCCAAAGTTTCCCATGGCAAAAATATGATCAGAGGCCATATCAAGGCCTACGAGCCCGGCGAGCGGAAAGAGGATGCATCTTTTGCGGAAAAGGTGCGTGCCATCGGAAGGGCCTACGGGCCCGACCTGTGGAAACTGGTCAGCGATAATGTGAAGCAAAGGGGAATCGACGTCATGCTTGAAACACCTGCCAGGGAACTGGTCCAGAATGAGGCCGGTGAGGTGGTCGGCGTCGTTGCTGAAAACAAATGCGAAAAGTTACGAGTTAAGGCAAGAAAGGCCGTTATAATGACGACGGGTGGTTTCGGGGCCAATGAGGCCTTATTAAAGGCCTATTATCCCTGCCCCTTTTACTATGCCGGACTTTCCTACGCCCAGGGCGACGGCCTGATCATGGCTCAGAAAGTCGGTGCCCAGATGTGGCATATGCTCGGCATTTGCGGTCAGCTCGGCTTTAAAACGCCCGAGTATGAAGCCGCTTTTCAGATCCGTAATCCCAGTAAAAATTTTATTATTGTCGACAAGTCGGGCAAGCGGTTTGAAGATGAAACAAACGTGAAGGTCCATAATGCCTGGCGAGTCGCTTCGATTTACGATCCGGAGGCACTTCAGTATCCCAGAATACCCTCTTACCTGATTTTTGACGAGTCCACGAAAAAGAAGGCCCCGTTGTCACGGGACTGGAGACCCCAGAATGACTACTTCTGGAGTCTGGACAATTCGGCCGAGGTTGAAAAGGGCTGGATCAAAAAGGGGGAGAATCTCAGACAGCTGGCTGAACAAATATCCATGGATGGGGCCTCATTGGAGCAAACGGTTGCCGGATTCAATAAGGCCTGCCGTACCGGTACAGATCTTGAATTCGGCCGCGCGAAAGAATTTATGGGCCCTATCGACACGCCGCCATTCTATGCGCTCCCGCTGTGGCCGACCATCATAAGCACTTCAGGAGGGCCCCGCCACGACAAGGAATCCAGGGTGCTGGACAATGACAACAAGCCGATACCGAGGTTATATGCGGCCGGAGAACTGGGTTCTTTCATCGGAATGCTCTATGAAGCAGGCTCCGGCTTTGCAGAATGTCTGGTCTTCGGGAAGATAGCGGGTCAAAATGCTGCATCAGAGAAACCGTTGAATGATTGATTAATAAAAGGAGTCGTTAATGTTCAAAGTCTGCGTAGATACCGGCGGGACCTTTACCGAGGCAGTAGTCCAAGACGACACGGGCCATTTTGCTGAATATAAGACACCCACCACACCGGCCGATTTTTCCCAGGGTGTGCTGAATGCCTTAGAGGAAGCGGCACCGGCTTATGGGATAACGCTCCCACAGTTTATGGCCGATATCGACTGGATCGTGCTCGGCACAACGGTTGCCTTGAACGCGCTACTGACAAGAAAGCTTGCCAAGACGGCCCTGATCACGACCAGCGGATTTAGAGATATCGTGGAAATGCGGCGTGCGCTCAAGATCGAAACACATTCGATGTACGAAGCCAGCATCCCACCCTATGAGCCGATCGTGCCCCGCTACCTCAGGTTTGGTGTTGAGGAAGAAACCCGTTACACCGGTGAGATTATCAGGCCCGTCAATGAAGCAGAGCTGCAAGAGGTTATCAAACAAATACAAAAGCAAGGCGTTGAATCGATCGCGATCTGTTTTATCAACTCATATGCCAATGCAGAAAACGAAAAGAAAGCGGCCGAAATCTGTAAACAAAAGCTCAAGGACGTTTTTGTCACTTATTCCAGTGATATTTTACCGACCATGGGGGAATATGCGCGTGAAAGCACGTGTATTCTGAGTGCCTCCGTCGGTCCGGTTGTTTTCAAATATATGACCAGTCTGGAAAGCAAGCTCAAAGCGGCCGGTTTTAAAGGACAGCTGCTCATTATCCAGGCCAACCAGTTTGTTCAATCGGTGCCCGCCATCTTGAGGAAGCCCGTCTATTTGATCGGATCCGGTCCATCGGCTGCGTCCGCCGGTGCGGTTTTGCTGGGTAAAGAGATGCAGAAGTCTAATTTCATTACGGCCGATATGGGCGGCACCACCCTCGACGCCAGCGTGATCCAGGATGGGAAGGTTTCGCTGGCCGTGGGTAAGTGGATCGATGACGAGAGAATGGGCATTATGATACCGGATGTCAGCAGCGTCGGTGCGGGTTGCGGCAGTATCGGCTGGGTGGATTCCCTCGGCCTGATACGTTGCGGCCCCCAAAGCGCCGGGGCGGAACCAGGGCCGGCGTGTTACAACAAAGGGGGAGCAGACCCCACCATAACCGACGCAGCGCTCGTACTGGGGTATATACCCTACGATTATTTCTGCGGCGGCAAGATGCCGCTATCTATCGATTTGGCAAGGGCTGCCGTAAAGAAGATAGCCGACCGGATGCAGATGACCGTCGAGCAAGCTGCCGAAGCCATGTTCACCACGGTCAATTCCAGTATGGCGGACGAAATTACCACCGTTTCCACCCGGATGGGGTATGACGTCAGAGATTTTGCCTTGCTGGCCATCGGTGGCGGGGGGCCTCTTTGTGGCGCTTTTATGGCGGAAGCCCTTGGAATGAAGGAAGTCATTGTGCCCCGATTCGCGGCCTCCTTTTGCGCCTGGAGCATGTTTGCCCTGGATATCGGACGGGACTATGTCCGGTCTTTCATCTCCTTGCACGACAACGCAGCTCCGGATGTCATGAACGAGTTGTACCAGGATATGGTGACCGAGGCGCTTTCGGATTTCAAGGTATTGAATATACCGGAGAAAGCCGTCCGATTCAGTAAATCAGCGGATTTGCGGTATCAGGGACAATACCATGAGATCCAGATGGAATTGCCTTCCGGAGAAATAACTTCAGAATCCATCGGCCAGGCCGTCAAGGAATTCCATAAAAAGCACGAAGAGCTTTACACCTTTTTGCTCCCCTGGGTGCCGGTTGAATTTCGCAATTTACGGCTGATCGCTAAAATGGCAGTCGAGAAAAACGAGATAATGACAATCCCCTCCGGGAGCGAGTCTCCCGACGAGGCTTTGAAACGGCACCGGCAATGTTTTTTCAACGGTGAATTCGTGGATACGCCCGTCTATGACGCTGCTCAATTAAAGGCGCAGAACCGTATAAGGGGGCCCGCCATCGTAGAAGAGCCGACTACCACAATCGTCGTTCCGCGGGGATTCGATTGCCTCCTCGACGAATATCAAAATTACGTCATCAGGAGAACCTAAGATGCCACAGGTAAAGGTTGACCCGACCACGATTTCGACCATATGGCATTTCATGCAGAGAGTCTGCAAAGAAATGCGCTATACCATGGAACGGACCGCAACCACGGTACAGGCCACATCCCTTCACGATCTCGCTTATGGCATATGGGACGCCCAGGCCCAAGCGATTGCTATACCTGAAGGTTTTCCCTGCCGGCTCATATCGAGCAGCTTTCCCATCCGGGCGGTTTTAAAGAAATACCGTGGAAAGATATTCCCGGGCGATGTCTTCATGACCAACCATCCTTTTCTTGCCGGTGCCGTGCATCTGCCCGATTGGGTTTTCATCCGGCCGATTTTCCATGAAGATGAGCTGGTTTTTTTCACCTGCATGGGCACCCACGTACCCGACAACGGGGGCGCACAGCCCGGTGTTTATTTCCTGGCGATTGATTCGATTGCCGAAGGCCTCAATATCCCGCCCATCAAAATAGTTGAAAAAAGTCAAATCAAGGACGATGTTCTCGATTTAATCCTTGCCAATAATCGCATGCCTGACATCATGCGGCGGGAGGTCAGCTCGCTGATCGGCAGTACCGCCGTAGCGGAACGCAGGCTCTTGGAATTGCTCGGCCGATACGGAAAGGAGACGGTCCTTGACAGTATCCAGGAGATGATGGAACGCACCGAGCGAGCCGTCCGGGCTGAAATTTCAAAATGGCCCGACGGTGATTATTACGCTGAGGCCAAAACCGATGATGACGGCGCCAACATCGGGGTGCCGGTAACGGCCAAATGCAAACTGACGATCAAGGGTGAAGAAATAACGTTTGATTTCACCGGCAGTGATGCGCAGTGCAAAGGCTATTGCAATGCCGGTTATTCTGTGACGTTGAGCGATGCTGTCTGCACCAGCTTCCTTTTTCTGGACCCGGCGCTGAGTGCTTTTCATAATGAGGGAAGCCTGAAGCCGATAAAGGTGATTGCGCCGGAGGGTTCCTTCCTCAACTGCAAACCGGGGAGTCTGGTTGCTGCCGCCCCTTCGCTGGCAGGCGCCATGGTTTGGGAATGTGTCCTGGCCACACTGTCACAAGCCTTACCGCATCGTGCTGTTGCACCATACGGTAGAGCGATGATTCCGGTAATCGTCGGTAACGATCCCAGGAACGACCGTCTGTATGCCTATGTTACCTTCTGTCCGGATGCCGGCGCGGGTGCTGTGTATGGCTATGACGGATACCAGTGTTGTTGCACCGGAGAAACCCTCGGCGTGGTCAGCAAATCGGATGTAGAGGAAGAGATGGTCAGATTCCCCTGGCGCATCAAACGGTATGAATTTATGACGGATGCGCATGGGGCGGGCAAGTGGCGCAGCGCACCGGGTATCGCCTGGGAAGCGGAAAACGAGGGCTCAGATTGCAGATTGTCACTCGGTGCCTGTGACGGATGGTTTACGCGAGGGGAGGGGCGTCAGGGGGGAGAGACGACCCGTTTCAATAAAGCTTACTTCCGGCGCGGAGGGGAGCGAATGGAGATCACGGAACCGCATGTTATGCACACTGTGAAAACCGGCGATATGCTGATCACCAGGGCGGGGGGAGGCGCCGGTGTGGGGCGCCCGGAGGAGCGGGACCCTGAAGCGGTCAGAATGGATGTTAAGAACGAGCTTGTCTCAGTAGAGTTTGCCCGTGATGTATACAAGGTCGTCTTAAACCCGGATACGCTCGAAATCGATTTAAAGGCAACGCAAGCCCTCAGAGGCAGGTAGCCTTCAAGGATATGCACTCATTATTTTTAAACGATTTAAAACCGAAGGAGGAGGTCGAGGGATGAAAACGGAACAGGAACTCGTCGCGATGAACCCTAAAGAATTCTGGAAGATGGTTCGGCGTGGAGAGTGGGAACTTCCCACGATCCAACCCTGCGAGGATTACCTCAAGGCCGGTCTTTGTATTATTCCCAAAGAGTATGCGGTCGATTTTCTGACCTTCTGTCATCGTAACCCGCGACCCGGCCCCATCATTGACATTACGGATGTGGGCTCCCCACACCCGCATATATCCCCGGAAGCCGATCTGCGCACCGATCTTCCCAAGTATAATGTTCTCGTGGACGGCGAGTTGAAGGAGCAGGTGACCGATATAAATCGTCTCTGGCGTGATGATCTTGTTGGCTTTTTATTGGGCTGCGGGGTGCCCCTTGATACCGTATTGCGCGATCATAGTGTAGATTTTGTGCCGCATCATGCCCTGCACATCAGTAATATACCCTGTAAACCGGCAGGGCGATTTAACGGCCCGTTGAGTGTCGGGTTACGTTTATTTAAAAGCACGCAAGATATTGTTCGGGCGGTGCAGATATCATCGCGCATGCCCTTCACCCACGGTGCACCGGTCCATATCGGTGATCCCTCAGCCATCGGTATTGAGAATATCTATAAGGGTGAGATCGTGGCCGTACCCGAACCGGAAAGTCCCCCTGAGGAGCTGCTTACTCCCGTGTTCTGGGCCTGTGGATGCACGCTTGAACTGGCAGCAAAGCAAGCAAAAATTCCGCTGATGATCACGCAGACGCCTGCACATATGTTCATAACCGACCGTCTTACGCAAGAACTGATCGGATCTTGACGATTTATCCGCCTCCGGCGGATAGAATCACCGTAAACATTTCAAAAAGAACAGGGAACAGGAAGGATCGTCATGAAGTCCAAAAAAACAAAGAAAAGCTCACCAGATTTTTCGGGCGGCTATCTCGGCAAGATTATCAAAGTCGACCTCACCAGTGGCAATATCGGCATCGAATCTTTACCCGGTCCTGAAGTTCTGAAGAAATTTATCGGCTGCTGGGGATTGGGATTGCAGTACCTCTATGACATGGTGCCGCCGGGAATCCAGGCAAGCGATCCTGAAAATCCTTTGATCTTCATGACCGGTCCGCTCACCGGCCTCAATTTGCCGGGCGCCACAAACATTACGATTGCAACGAAAAATTTCAACACGGGGTTTACGGTGGGGCGTTCCCATTCGCACGGAAATTTCGGCAGGCTGGTAAAATTTGCGGGGTACGACGGTCTCATTGTAACTGGCAAGTCGGACAAACCGGTCTATCTTTGGATCGAGAATGATAAAATTAAATTGCGGGATGCCGGCCACATTTGGGGGCAAAAAGACAGTCATGACACCGAGGATGTCATCAAGGCAGAAGTCGGCAATGAAAAAGCGAGTGTGGCGGCGATCGGCCCCGCAGGAGAAAATTTATGTGCAGGCGGGATGATCTGCAATGATAAAAACCATTCTTTTTCACACTGTGGTGTTGGGTCGATCATGGGTTCAAAGCACCTCAAAGCAATTGCCGTTTTCGGCGATCGGCCGATTCCGCTGGCAGATCGTGACAAAGTAAGATTCATGAAAAAGGAATGGTTGAAACGGATGCGTGAGCCGGGGCATTTTGGCTATACGCATCTAAGAGCGAATGATCTAAAAATGGGCGACTATCGTCCGCGTGCGCTGAAATCCGGTTTTGCCGGGAAAAATCTTCTTCAAAACGAATTGAATGAATTCGGAATCGGTCTCAGTCAGCAGGAGTGGACCCGTAGACCTTGTCCCAGTTGCCCCATCGGTTGCACATGGGATGTTAGCGTAACCAGCGGCCCTTATGCCGGGTATTATTCAACAGCGGGCCCTGGCGGCGAGCCTTATGAAGGCTCCGGCGCCATATTGGGGATCACGGAAGCCGGTTCATACATCTATCTGGCGGACCAGTACGACCGCCTCGGCATCGAATGCAGTATGGCCGGTTGTACGATGGCAATGGCCATAGAGGCTTACGAGAAGGGACTGATTACAAAAGAACAAACAGACGGTCTTGAATTGAAGTGGGGTGATGTGAAGGTGGCCGAGGCCTTGTTAAACAAGATTGTCCGCCGAGAAGGGATTGGAGATACACTGGCTTTAGGTATGAAAAGGGCAGCAGAGATTATCGGCGGAGATGCTCCCAGCTTTGCCATTAATATAAAGGGATCAGCAATGAACCTGCATGATTGGAGGTCGTTTTGGGGGGTTTTGTTTTCACAGATTGTGGGAAGTGGCGCAAGCTGGACGGCGACCGGCGCTGATGATTTTTGTCCGGAGCCTGATGCAGGATATCCGCAAAAAACCGATCCTTTTGATATCAGCAGCAAGCCTCTGGAAGCCAAAATGACCGGCATCATTAAATTCATGAACGACTGCTGCGGGCTTTGCATGCTGAACACCTGGGGAACCAAGGATGTGCTGCAGCTCAGCGCGGACAGCATTAACGCAGTCACGGGATGGGATCTTGCCAGGGACGACATGTTTGAATTGGGTTATAGGGTCATGCATCTGGAGCGGGCATTCAATATCAGGCACGGGCTGACGCCGGAAGATGACTGGAATGTCACGCCCAGGTTGATTGATCCGCCGCTTGACGGTCCGGCCAAGGGCAAGTCAATGAAACCTTATCTGGTTGGAATGGTTAAGGAATATTACCGACTCATGGAATGGGACGAGAAAACCGGAAAGCCCTGGAGATCCACACTTAGAAAAGCAGACCTCGAAGACGTGATAAAAGATCTGTGGGAGTAGAGACTTTTCGGATAACGCAGAGTCCAACGCATCGATGGTGCTCAGAGAGGAGGTGATGGGACGTGTGAGCCCATCGAGCAAACAATTTTTGGTTCCGCGAGTGGCAGCGTTAAATAATCAAAAAATATCTGAATGGAGGAAAAAATGATGGCTATGCGAAATAAGTCAATCATCAAATGCGGATTCATCGTCTTAATGGCGTTATTTACAGGTGTACTATTTGCATTTCCAAGCGCTTCGCCGGCCGCCCAAACTGTCTGGCGGTTGGACTTCTACTTACCAAAGGGGGATCCTGAAACCGTAATGTTACAACAGGCCGCTGATGATATCCTTTATTTTACAGAAGGCCGGCTGAAAATAGATATTTATCCTTCCTTTTCGCTTAAGCTGAACCCGCGTACTCAGTTGAAAAATCTAAAAGACGGTCTTATGGAAGCGGCTTGCATGAATGTTGAGATGCTCGAGGGGCTGGAACCCAGTTTTGTGGTCACCGAGGCGCCCGGCGTCTGGGCCGGTAAAGCAGACCAGGTAAAGGCGGTTACGGCGATGGAACCTTTCAAACAGAAGGTTTACGCGGAGCACTGGGGAGGCCATTACGTTGCCACAAAAATGATGACCGTTCAGACCAGTGGCATTTTCAGCGCCAAAAAACCGATAAAAAGCATCGCCGACTTAAAAGGAATGAAAATGCGAATTCCGACGAGACGGATGCTGAACCCGTTTAAAGAGCTTGGGGTCGCTCCTGTAAACATGCGCTCCGGAGAAGTTTATATGGCGCTGAAAACAGGTGTGCTTGACGGCGCCGCTTCAGGCTCAAGGATCTTGATCTACCAGAAGTGGGCGGAAGTCGTTAAATATGGACTGGAAGGGCAACTTACCGGGTCAATCGCACAGGATATCGTCATCAACCAAAAGGCCTGGGATAGCGTTTCAGATGATATTAAGGAGGTTGTGACCATGGTATTCACGGCCTTGGGTGAAAAACAAAAGATTATGGCAAGTTACCCCGGCACCAGCAAAAGCTGGAGAAGGCAAGCTGAAGCCATGGGCGTAACGTTTTTCGATCTAACCCCAGGGGACCTTGAAACGCTCGAAAAGATTTTCGCTGAGCAGTGGTTGCAAGATTTGGAAAAAGCCACGCCACGAACCAAAGAAGCCTGGAGCATCGTAAAGCCGTTTACTACCGTAAAGTGATCAGATCGGTGAAATGACGTATTTCTGCGAAGGCGTATTTGTTTACAGGGTCCGGCCATGTGGCATGCGATCAAAAGGGCACTGCCCGGTTATACCTATTGCGTGAATTCTGGCCCATGGAGCTTACAGGCCATGAAGGGGAGCGGGCAAAGTGCCGCATATAACAGCTGAGATGGAGAAATTATGAAAAAAGAAAAGATGCCTTGGCCGGCCCTGCTGGCAAACCATATCGTTGCTGTTTCTATGTTCCTGGCAAATATTTGCCTCACGGGAATGCTTGTTCTCGTTTTTTCCAATGTGATGCTTAGATATATTTTTCATCGGCCGATCCATTGGGGCGACGAGGTCATGACCTATCTGATGATACTCGTCGCTTTCCTTGGCTTTGGATACAATCTAATCAATAATCGCCATATCAGAATGACGGCTTTAGTCGAAAAGCTATCAGAGAAATCAAAAAATATCGTAGGCTTGATCACAAGTGTCATTGCGCTGGTCTATTTCGTTTTTCTGATAGTTGCCGGGATAAAGTTGACCCTTGATTCATTTGAGACCGGATATTTCAGTTTGGACACCGGGTTGCCCATCGGCCCCTGGCAAACGGCGATGTGTATCGGCCTTGCAGTTCTCTTGATCGCCACCATATTGCACATCATCAATATGATTAAAATTGTCGGTGGACGGCAGCAAAAATGATCGGGCCTCGAAGCATTGAATTCTATACTTATTCTCATAGCGGACGCTTTTTATTCATAAATTCATACAGAGGATAATATATCATGGCCACGATTTGGATAGTCCTGTTAGTGACACTATTCGGTCTGCTATTCCTGGGAGAGTGGATCGGGGTAGCCCTGGGGCTCAGCGGCATTATCATCATGTACATCTGGGGGGGTGGCACACCGCTATTGGGCGGTGTGCTTTGGTCTTCGCTTAATATTTACGGACTTACGGCCATACCCGGATTCGTTTTTGTTGGTGAAGTCATTATCCACAGCGGTTTTTCCGCAAGGGCTTTTAAGGCCATTGCACCCCTGGCAAGTCGACTGCCCGGCAAACTGCTCCAAGTCAACATTGTGTTGTGCGCCCTGTTTGCCGCCGTTTTCGGATCGAGTACTGCATGCGCCGCCTCGGTCGGCAATATTGTAATTCCGGAGTTGCGCCAGAGACGGTACAAGGAAGAACTGATCCTTGGATCGATTGCCGTTGCCGGAACAATGGCCTTCGTCATCCCGCCAAGTTCCCAATTCATTCTTTACGGGTCGATCGTCAATGTGTCTATCGCTTCCTTATTCCTTGCCGGGGTTATCCCCGGGGTCCTAATGGCCCTGTTTTTCATGATCTATCTTAGCTTCAAATCTTATACTTCCCCGGAGATAGCACCTGTAGAAGAAAAAGTGCCTTTAAGAGAGTCGCTTCTTCCTTTACTGACACTTTGGCCGCTGGTCTTGATTATGTTGCTATGTGTCGGGCCTATCTATCTTGGCCTGGCGACGCCCACGGAATCCGCGGGATTGGGGGCTATTGGATCGCTTGTGGTCGGCAGCCTTTTTGGGAAGCTTAAATTAAAAACCATCTGGACATGTCTGCACGAGACAACCAGAGTGACCTCAATGCTGTACTTTATTATTATCGGCGCGATGGTGATGTCCACATCGATTTCCCAGCTGGGGCTGCCACGGCAGGTGATTGAATGGATCGGCAGCCTGGACGTCTCGCCCTATATCATTATGGGCATTATATACGTTCACTATATCATTTTGGGTTGCCTCTTCGACGGTATCTCAATGATGCTCATGACACTTCCCTTCGTTTTTCCCATCGTCGCGCTTTTAGGCTTTGACCCCATCTGGTTTGGCGTAATGATTTGTCTTTTAATTGAAATCGCCATGGTGACCCCCCCGGTGGGAATGAACTTATATGTCGTACAGGCGGTAGCCGGTCCCGGTACGACGGTGTCCACTATTTTCAGAGGGAGTGTCCCTTTTTTGCTATGCGCGGTCCTCGTGCTTATTTTGATCACTTTTTTTCCTCAAATCGTCTCATGGTTGCCGAGCATAGCTTCACGTTAGGTATTATTCGGGCATCTCATTTCGTATTCCCGATTTGGGATTTGATTCATACAAAAACGAAGAAAAGGAGGTAGATGAAATGAAACGACCAAGTTACATGAAAACACAATTTAGTTATATCCTTTTTTTGATGGCCGTAATCGGCATGTTTGTATTTGCCGGGCAACAACCGGCGGCGGCAGCAGATTCTAAGACCATAAACTGGAAAATGCACTGCGCTTTTCCGCCCAGTCACATATTTACCCAGGCTTGGACTGCTTTTGCAGAAGATGTTGATAAGCGTACCAACGGGCAGTTAGCGATAAAGGTCTATCCGCTCTCAGTCCTGGGATTTAATATGAGAAACACACTTCCCGCCCTTCGCGATAATATTGTCCCGATCGCTGAATTTGTGTCGTCCATAAGTGAGGGGCTGCTCCCTGAGCTCAAAGAGCTCAGCATCTTCTATCTTTTCGGAAGCCCGGAAAATGAAGCCAAAGCCTACGCGGCCATCCGGCCGGAAATCGAAAAAATTATTTTAGATAAATTTAAAGTTAAGGTTCTGGCGACCTGTATCGGTGCATCAACCGAAATGTTTCTGGGGAAAGAAGTCAATACATTGGATGATATGAAGGGGCTTAAGATTAGAACAATGGGTTCGGCCATGGGCCGTCAAGCCAAGATGCTGGGGTTGGTGCCAACGGCGATTAACAGCAAGGAAGTTAGCGTGGCCCTGGACCGGGGTATGGTCGATGGGATGTATACCAGCGTACAAGGCTTTAACAACGGCAAGTTTTACCAATTCTTAAAGGTCACCAATATGGTAAATCAATCTTATGTCAAAATTTTCGTAGGGGTTAACGCCTCCGCATTTGATGGCTTGCCTGAAAATATTCAAAAAGCGCTGGTCGCCTCGGGAGCCTGGCTCGAAAAAGAAGGCTTCGCTGCAATTCGTGACGGCAACGAGGAAAAGGCCAAAAAAAATCTGCTGGCTCAAGGTGTAACCTTTCACACCCCCCCGCCGGAGGTTTTATCAACTATGAAACAGGTTGGAAGAGAGCTGGCTGAAGAAAATGCGGCCAAAGCCGGTCCAGACGCGCAGCGGCGATTGTCAATGATGCTGCAGGCCGCCGGTGTGAAATAAAATTGAAACCCAGGTATTAAATTAAACTGCCTTTTCAACAAGGCCGGCATCGGGAGACAGCGATGAAGTTTATAGTCATCTGGACTCGCATCATGCAGGTGATGTTGGTGGGAATGGCCTTTCTCATCTCCATCGGGGCGCTCATGCGGTATGTTTTCAATCATCCGCTGCATTTCGTTGATGAGACCGCCGGCATTCTGCTTCTGGCAATTACCTTTTTAGGGCTGGCGTATGTGGAAAAAGGCGGTCGCCATGTCAATATCGACACGGTGTTTAATCTATTTCCCAAAAAAATAAAGTCCGTTCTGGCCAGAGTCAACTGGGTGATCGAGGTCTTATGGGCGATCGTCGTGCTGGTCTTCGTAAGCATGACCACGATAGATTACTACGACACCCAAAAGCGGTCCCTATCTACGGATTGGCTGTTATATCCCTTTGCCGCCATAATGGTATTGGGAACTGCCATGTTAATCGTGGAGTTTCTGATACAAAAACAAAGTCCCCTATCCTTTTTCAGGAAAAGAAGTCATGAGCACGATGACGACGGTAAGGAGATAAGCTCAAAATGACTGAAAGCGCAATGCTGATCCTCGTCATTGTTCTCGTTTTTTTTCTGCTGGCCATGGGTATAAAGGTGGCCTGGGCGCTCGGGATTACGGGCTTCGTCATCGCCGTTTCCCTGTTTGGCGTCGGAGGACTGCGCATCATCGGATCGATCGCCTATGACCGTGGAAGCAGTTTCGCCCTTACGTGTATGCCCCTATTTATTTTCATGGGTGAAATGATCATGCGCAGCGGGATGAATGATACCGTATTCGGCGGCATGGAACGGCTCACAAGGGGTGTCCCGGGAGGCATCCTGCAAACCACGATTGGAACCAGTGCCGTTTTTGCCGCCTCTACGGGATCTAATGTCGCCTGTACGGCAACGGTCGCCAGTGTGGCCTATCCTTCTCTGGTCGAGCGCGGTTATCCGAAAGAGTTGTCGGCAACCACGATTTCAGCCGCAGGGGCCCTGGGGATACTGATACCCCCCAGCATGCAGTTCATTATCTATGCCTCGCTGGTGGGAGAGTCCATATCGGAACTGTTTATTGCCGGCATCCTTCCCGGTGTGATGTTGACGTTTTTGTTCTGCGGCTACATCGGCATGCGCGCTCTTTTGCAGCCGCACACTTTTCCTGCCAGAGAAAAGGGGCACCTGATAAAGAACCTGTATGGCTTGATCAAAATGTGGCCGATCGCCATATTGATTTTTCTGGTTCTGTTTACAATGTATTTAGGCATTGCCACACCTACTGAAGCGGCAGCGTTCGGGGCGGTTGGTTCGCTATTGCTTCTGTTTGTGTATCAGCGAAAGGATTTTTTTAGAATACTGTATGCGGGTTCAATTGCAGCCTTGCGCACCACATCGATGATCATGTTTCTTATCATCGGCGCCTCGATCTTTACCTTTGTTCTAACCCATCTCAGGCTGACCGATATGGTGCTTGACGGTGTTTCAAGGTGGGGCGTGTCGCCCTGGGTCGTTTTCGTGCTGATCGGTGTTGTCTATATTGTTTTGGGAATGTTTCTCGATGCCGTATCAATGATGGTTTTAAGCCTGCCTATTTTATACCCCGTGGTTATGCATCTTGGGTTCAACGGTGTCTGGTTCGGCGTCATCGTGGTGATATGGCTTGAAGTTGCCTGGCTTACGCCTCCTTTTTGCATGGGATTATTTATTCTTTCCGGGATAACCAAAATCTCCATAGTGAAACTTATTCCGGAGATGATACCCTTCATCGGCATATTTTGGGTGGCTATTGTTATTATGTATCTCTTTCCCGATATTGCGCTATGGCTGGTAAGTATGATGAAGTGATGGCGCAATGTTTAAGCTGCAACCATTGAAAAGGCACAGCGTCAAATGCTTGGGAGTTTTTAGGGTCATGTCAGGTTCGATGAATAGAATAAGTCTCAAACCTTACCCGCTGGGTTGGAAAGCAAAGGTTGGTATCCTTCTGCCGTCACAGGACAACGGGTATGGCTCATATGAATTTCGGATGCTGTGCCCCGATGGTGTAGTGACGCTTGAGACACGCGTAATGGGCGGTAGGCTGACAATGCAGAACTTGAAGAGAATGCGGGAAGATGCGGTGTATGGCGCCGAGTTGTTGGCTGCGGCAGCTCCGGACGTAATTACCTATGAAGCGACAGCCGCCAGTTTCATATTGGGAGTGGAAGAGGAAAAGTCCTTAATTACTGAAATGCAGGATATTACAGGGATCAAGGCAACCACCGGCGCTACCGCGGTGACCGAGTCTTTGAGATTTTTGGGTGTAAAAAAGATGGTCATATACGCTGCGACCACGGAGGAAATTACGTTAAAGTCAGTTAACTATTTCGAAAATTACGGTTTTAATGTGCGTGGGCATGTATCTCTCGGCAAAGAAAACCTTGCTGATATTAACAGAATAACGCCATGGGAACTTTATCGTAACGTGGTTAAATTTATCAAAAGCTATCCTGATATTGATGGGATTTTTCTGAGCGGCGGCTGTTTCAGAACGTTGGAGATGCTTGCAACCTTAGAAAAGGACACCGGTTTAGCCGTGGTGGCTACGGCACCGGCTAATATGTGGCATTGTCTGAGGATGGTAGGTGTTAAGGACAAGGTGCTCGGTTTCGGTCAATTATTAGAGAAATCCAGATAAGTGCTTTTCGCTTTTTTGGCCGTCTTTAAATAAGTGTCAAATCTTGAATAGTGAATAAATCTGATTTAATTTATCTATCGACTGGCGATCTTTTTTGAGTTTTAGACTCAGGGCCCGAACACTATAGCTAATCGAAAAAGAGGTCACGCCAAAAAGTTCTCCGATTGCCAGGCGCCTGCCATAATATTTTAGTCCAATTAATTTCGATTCTGATCGAGAGGATAGTCATGAGCTTTTTTTTATCATTGGTTGTCATCCTCGATATCTTTGTCTCAAAAACCCGCCTGAGGCGAGGAATGCGAGCCGCTGCTGAAAACGCAACAACCGCCCGCCTTTTAGGGAGGACTTAAAGAGAAAATCGGAATTGCTTAAATTAAGAAAGGAGGACAGAGTTTATGGATGATCTTCTGGAGCTTATTAAAACCAGGAGAAGCATTCGGCGATACCAGGACAAGGATGTCCCGGATGAGCTTCTGGAAAAGATCATGGAGGCGGGCCGATGGGCCCCTTCGGGCGATAACGGGCAGCCCTGGCGTTTCATCGTTGTGAGGGATTTTGAGACCAAAAAGGCATTGAGCAGGATCGCCACCGAGGGGAGCGGGAGACGTTTTACAGCGGAATACTTTACCGGACGTCTGGATGAACGTTTTGAAGGCCTCAAGGACGAGAAGAAAAAGGCCAGAGCCTACCAAAAGCTGCGGTCCGGCGTGGTGTCGTCCTTTCTGATTGACGCGCCGGTTATCATCGTGGTCTGTGCCTACCTGGACGTCTGGGATGTCCCCTACGATGTCGCCATGGCGACCCAGAATATGCAGTTGATGGCGCATGCCCTCGGCCTGGGGACCTGCGTCGTTGTGGCGCCGGTCTGCGATATCATAGATGAGGTCGAGACCGCAAAACTGCTCAAGATCCCTCATGGCTACAAGGTCGCTCTGCCGCTTGCCGTCGGATATCCGGATGAAAGTCCGGGGCCGAGGCCCAGGTGGGCCCTTGAGGATATTTTGTACTATGAGGAATTTGGGAAAAGGAGGGGAGAATGATAGATCGAACCTATTTCGAAGATAGCTTCTCTGCCCTCGCGAAATCCCTTTTCTATGAAAGGGGCAGGGGCGCCTGTTTCAGGGCGACCATGGTCGGCCGGGATTATATCGATCGCCATGAAATCAAAGGGGACACATCGGAAGCGGTCATTGAGAACTGTATCGATGTCCTGGTTGAAAATAATATCATTGAAAAGGCCACCTACCAAAAGGATGAAAGCGATTCTTTTTTTACCTTTGAGGTGAAAGGCTGCGCCCATCTGCCCGTGGAGGCGTGGCTGGAAGCGGAGGGCGTCCCCGCCTTTGTCTGTCCGCCGATTAATATGATCCTTTACAAAATCAGACAACTCATCGGTCTCGCTGTTGAGATTGCGGACATTAGCGTTCAACACAAGGAAGGGAAGTGTATCGTGAGGGTTGTGATTTTTAAACAATAAAATCCGCTGTGCGGATTTTATGAGTCGTCCCGCTTTTACGGGAATTTTCTTTCACAACAGGTCCTCTAACAACTTTTCACCGGGCTGATTTATTGCAGAGAAAGGAAATATGGAATGATAAAAAAAGTTATTGCCCCGGACAATTTGCACCGGCCCTTCGGCTACGCGCATGCGATTCAGGTCGACAGGACCCTTTTTATATCCGGTCAGGTGCCTCTGGATATGGAACTGAAATCGGTCGGCGAAGGCGATATCGCCGCACAGACGGAACAGGTTTACGCGAATATGCAAAAGGTCCTTGAGGACGCCGGCGGGAGCATGAGGAGCATCGTCATGCTGAATATTTTTTGCACGGATCTGGAGGCCTATGACAAACACACGCGACCTGTGCGGAAAAAATATTTCGGGAACTATTACCCGGCCACCACCGCCGTGGAGGTCATGCGGTTATACCGGCCGGAGTACATGATCGAAATTGAAGCCATCGCCGTCCTGGATTCTGAATAGCGGCTTTCCCCTGCCTTCCCCCCTCAACGGCATGAGAAGAAGGTGTCAAATCTTGAATAGTGAATAATCTTAACTAATTTATCTTTCGGCGGGTGATCTTTTTTGAGTTTTAAACTCAGGGCTCGCACACTGTGGCTGATCGAAGAAGAGGTCACGCCAAAAGGTTCGCCGATTTTCTTATTGGTCAGTATCCCCGGCTTCCAAAGACCACAGACAAGGAAGTCTCGATCCGCTTCAAATCGTTCTGAAATCCCACCAGCAACAACCAAAAATCCCTGTCGGTCGTCATCACCAAAAAAAAATTCCTGCCTTCGTTTCCATACGACATTACATGATAAAATGCACCATCAAATTCTATTCGCGACGCTCTGCCCATGCAAACGTATTGCTAAAATCATGGATGATGGTCCACATTTATTCACTATTCAAGATTTGACACCTATTTGCTCTTTAAAGTCCAAAAACGAATAAAGATTTTGATCCCTTATGCCGATATCATCATTATCTTCAACCGGGTTTTTTGCGGATAAATTCTGGCAGTTTGAATTTCCGGTATATCGCGATTCTCAGGCTCTTCCGCAATTATAAAAAATTCCAAAATTGTTACAGTCGGGCAACAGCTCGATTCTAAAAAATTATCGCCTCCTGGGAGAAAAATGGGAAATAAGTCTACGGATTTTGAATCTGGTAAAAGATATAATTATCATAATATCAGTAACTTAAAAAATAATATGGATAAATGCGACAAAATTGAGGACTTCACCAAGGCGCAAATGCCACTTCTCTCGACCTTAATTAATACCATCCCGAATCCGGCGTATTGTAAGAATACGCAAGGCGTATTTGTTGATTGCAACACAGCCTTTTCCGAAACCATACTGGGAGTGCCATGCGAAAATATCCTGGGACTATCCGTGTACGAGAATTCGGAAATCATCCCGCGGGCCCTGAGCGATATTTGCTCAAAACACGATGAGAAACTGCTGAACAATCCCGGGCTGCAATCGTACGAAACGCTTATAAAATGTGCAGATGGCGTCAACCGCGATTTTTTGATCAGCCGATCGACCTTTACGGATCACAACGGAACCGTAGCCGGCATTATCAGCGTCATGCTGGATTTAACCGATAAAAATCGTGCTGAAAAGCTGCTGCGGCATCGTACGGCTGAGCTTTTAGAGTCCAATGAAGAATTGAAACGCCAGATAAAAAAACGCAAAAAGGCCAAGCGCACAGTTAGAGAAAAACATCATGAAATCGAGCACTTGATTTCATCTTTGCCGACGATTTTGATCGGATTAACGCGGGAAAATGAAATTATTCATTGGAACGCCGTGGCCGAGAAGGTCTTCGAAACAGCAGCGGCTGATGTGATGGGCTTAAATTTGAGCCAGTGCGCTATTGAATGGGATTGGGACAAAGTCTCAGATGGAATCGCCAGGAGCCGGACCGAGGGGTGCAATGTTCGTGTGGACAACATCCATTACCGCAATGCAGATGGTGAAGAAAGGTATTTGGGGCTGACCATTACCCCGTTTAACGGGGCTCATGACAGTATGCTGGGTTTAACAATTATCGGAGCCGATATCACCGACCGCGTCAAATTCGAAGCGAAGCTGCATCAGTCCCAGAAGATGGAAGCCATCGGGCAGCTGGCCGCCGGTATCGCGCATGAAATCAACACACCGACACAGTTTGTCGGTGATAATACCCGCTTTTTGCAGGATGCATTCGATGATTTGATTGAAGTCTGCAGCCTCTATAAAGAGCTGATTAAAACAGCCAGATCAAGGTCTTTATCCGAGGAACTCATTCAAAACTTCGGGAAGCGATTCGACGAATTAGACATTGCCTATCTTGAAGAAGAAGTCCCTCTGGCAATCCAGCAGACGCTCAAGGGGGTTGATCGGATTACCAATATTGTGCAGGCCATGAAAATATTTGCCCATCCGGGCGGAGGTGAAAAAGAACCCATTGATATTAATAAAGAAATTCAAAAAACAATCACCATAACCCGCAATGAGTGGAAGTATGTTGCCCAGTTGACAACCGACTTTGATTCCACTTTGCCGCCGGTGCCGTGCCACCGGGCCGAATTTAATCAGGTGATTTTGAATTTGATTATTAATGCTGCCCATGCCATTGCCGACTCAAATGGGCATAATTCGTCTGAAAAGGGCACGATTACAATCAGCAGCGGTTGCGATGGAAACTGGGCTGAAATTCGCATCAGCGACACCGGTCCCGGAGTTCCCAAGGAGATCCGGCATCGAATATTTGATCTCTTTTTTACCACCAAGGAACCGGGTCGAGGAACCGGACAGGGGCTGGCCATCGCCCACTCGGTTATTGTTGAAAAACATAACGGCACACTTAACCTCGAGACTGAGGAAGGCCAGGGCACCACGTTTGTTATCCGGCTGCCGATTGACAGCGATCGAGTAGAAAATGAATGAGACAATCAAAAGACGCATTTTATTCGTTGATGATGAGCCGATGGTATTAAAAGGCCTCCAGCGATCCCTTCGGAAAATGCGGAATGAATGGGAGATGACCTTTGCCCCCAGCAGCAGGGAGGCGCTGGATATCCTCGGGTCCGAACCCTATGATGTCATCGTTTCTGATTTAAGAATGCCCGAAATGGACGGGGCCCAGTTGCTGGCTGAAGTCAAAAACAAACATCCGGAAGTGATACGAATCATCCTTTCCGGGCAGGTGGAACAGGAAACGACCTTTAAGTCCGTGCAGCTGGCCCATCAAAGTCTGTCAAAGCCCTGCGATGCTGACATATTAAAGAGTACACTAAAAAAGCTGTTTGCCTTACGAAATCTGCTGGAAGATGAATCGATCAAACGCATCGTTGCGCAAACCGAAACGCTTCCCAGCTTGCCTGCCGTCTATACAGAAGTCATCGGCGAGCTCCAATCGCCGGAGCCGTCGGTCCAAAAAATTGGGGACATCATATCCAAGGACCTGGCGATGGCGGCCAAAATTTTGCAGGTCGTAAATTCAGCCTTTTTCGGACTTGTGCGGAAAATCAACAATCCGAAAGAAGCGGTCATGCTGCTGGGAACTGAAACGATCAAAGCCCTGGTGCTTTCGGTAAAGATTTTTTCTGAATTTAATCAAAAAAAGTTTGCCTGGTTTAATTTTGACGATCTTTTTAATCACAGTATGTCGGTCAGTATGTTCACTCAAACCATCACCAAAGCGGAGCATTTGGATAAAAATCTGGTTAATAATTCGCTGATGGCCGGCATGTTTCACGATTTGGGAAAACTGATCCTGGTAACCAACTTTCAAGCGCCCTATCAGAAGATTTTGACTGAAGCCGGGCACAGCGGGCAAAATCTGTGGGATTTGGAAAATGATCTGTTTGGAACCAGCCACGCCGAAATCGGTGCCTACCTGATGGGGCTATGGGGGCTGGAGTATCCCGTAATCGAAGCGATTGCCTATCATCACTGCCCCGGAAAAAGCCTGTCAAATTCAACCGGGCTTCTAACTGCCGTGCATTTCGGCGATGCATTCGACCGTTTAAAAAATGAGCGCCATGATCATGAGAATAAAAATGGATGGAAACGATTGGATCGGGGATATCTGGACAACCTTGGGGTAGCCGATCGACTCAATGATTGGCAAACAGTTTGTAATGAAATGACAGAGAGGAAATTTTAATGAAAGATAAAGTTTTGCTGGTAGACGATGATGCCATGGTATTGGCGGGTCTTAAGCGTCAGTTGCGCAATAAATTCACCGTTGATACGGCGCTGAGTGGAGAGGATGCCCTGAAACAGGTGCAGGAGAATGGACCCTATGCGGTGATCGTATCCGATTTTATGATGCCGGGGATGAATGGCGTCGAATTTTTGTCCCATGTCAAAAGGACCGATCCGGTTACGGTCCGGATGATGCTCACGGGCACGGCGGATATGCCGACCGCGATTAGAGCGGTAAACGAAGGCAGCATCTTTCAGTTTCACCCCAAGCCGTGTCCGGCAGATACGCTGTGTCAGGCGATTCAAAGCGCGATCGGTGAGTACCGCAAGGTCATCTCCCATCAAAACCAATTGAATAGTTTCAAATCTTCGCTCGCCCAGGCCAGTAAGGTTCAACAAAAACTGATGCCGAAATCCGATCCCCGGGTCGACGGGTTCGACATCGCCGGCAGGAGCATCTGGTGTGATGAAACCGGTGGCGACTACTATGATTTTTTATATCCTGCCGCCAACGGTAAAGAAAGACTCTGTGTTGTGGTCGGCGATGTGACCGACCATGGCATTTCCTCCGCGCTGCTGATGACAACGGCGCGTGCCTTTCTCAGAGAAAGGGTTCACACCCCCCCCAGCGAGTGTGCCGCCATCATTTCCGATGTAAACAAGCGGCTTGTCCCGGATGTCGAAGAGCTTAATCTTTTTATGACGATGTTTTACGGGGAGATCGACATTAAAGAAAAAATTATCCGCTGGGTGAAGGCCGGCCATGAGCCGGCGATTCTCTATACCCCGGAGGACAATTCACATGAGTTGCTTGCCGGTGAAGGGCTGCCGCTGGGGGTAATGGCAGACGCCGTTTATAAAGAATCCCAACGGCAGATCGACTCGGGGCAGATCATTTTGATCGGTACAGACGGCATCAAAGAAGCGGTTAACGCCGGCGGAGAAATGTTCGGCACCGAACGGTTGCTGCAGACGATTCGCGCTGCGGCAGATAGACCGGCCAAAGAAATACTGGATAAGGTATTTGAATCGTTGAACGATTTTCGCCATCCCCTTGGACCGGATGACGACGAGACCCTGGTGGTGGTTAAAGTCCTTTAAATTAGCGGGGAAACCTCCTTTTCAGATTTTGTCTCCAACCCGATCTCTGCTACCATTTTTCGGACACAGCCTTAAACGATCGCCAATTTAATTATAGAAAATATAAATCCATAGTAAAGATTTTAGTGAGTTATCTGATCTAAAATATTAAATAAACGCCAGTTGAATCAAAATTCAATTGGCGTTTATTTGCCACTCACTTATTGTCCTGGGATTCTGCGGCGGTATCTTCGACAATAAAAGGTGAGCAGCGCATTCCGATGCTCATTTTCTTGATCCAGACCCTCACCATGGTGACGGTTTCCCCATCCACGTTGACAATGCTCGGCAGTTCCTCAACGTAAGCAATATCGCCTTTATAAAACTCGTAAAAAAAGTTATGGGTACTGTAAGGGTCGGCGACCAATATGATTTTTTCGCGGTCATAGGGATGCCGTTGCGGCGATCCGGAAAAAGAAACGTGGGTCGATCGCAAGGCTTTGCGATCTTTTGGGCGCCGGTAGGTTTGGATTTCAAATTTTACGGCTTCCTGGGGTTGTTTTGTGATCGGCATGGATGGATCTCCTCCTACCTGTAATATCGGGAACGAAAAAAAGCTTTAGCGCTATGCTGCTATAATGGGTGGTGTTTTTTAAGTCGATTAGGTGTTTATTCTTTTTCTCATAGATCATTATGAAATTCGATTCAAGAATGAAATGGGATTGGCAGGAGAATTTATGCACGCATTGAAGGGTTTTCAAAAAAAGTTCTTAAAAGGGCTTGCCCACGCATTAAAACCGGTGGTTTTTATCGGCCAGAAGGGCTTAAGCGGCAGTTTGATCGGCTCGATTCACGAAGCGCTCAACACGCATGAACTGATCAAAGTAAAATTTATAGAATTTAAGGAAAAGCAGCAAAAAGCCGATATGGCCGAGGTCATCGAGGCCGAAGCGCGTTGCCGGCTTGTTGGAATCGTCGGACACATGGCCATTTTTTATCGCCAGCAGCCTGACCCGGAAAAGCGCAAAATAAAGCTCCCCCGGCGCTAAGTGTCAGGCTCACATGATCGCTTTCAAATATCAGTCCTCCTGAGATGGATTGAAATCGCCGTTAATTTCATTGGGATAAATGACGAGCCGGTCACCCGGATAAATCGGCTTGTTCCCATCAAGCCTGTTCCAGATCAGCAGGGCCGGCAGCGGTACGGCAAAGCGCTCGGCAATGGTCGTCAGATTATCGCCTTCCTTCACGACATAAACTCGTTCCTGGTTTTCGGCGAGCCATTCTTTAACCAGCTGTTTGAACCGGACATGAAATCCGTTCCCCGCACCTCTGGGAATCAAGAGCGAATGCATCCCCGCGCCCAGGAAGTGTCCCCGGATTTCAGGATTTAAGTCTTTGATAACCTTAAACTGCGTGTTGGCTGCCCGGGCAATCACATGAATCGGCGTGTCCTGAAAGCATTCGATATGGGTACGATCATACTGCAACGGTGGATAAAGATCGGTCTCCTCAACCCGGTAACCGAATTGCTCCGGGTCCATGAAAATGAGTTTTGCCGAAATAATTCTGAAAACATATCGCTGGGTTTCAAGCGGCAGGTAAAGTTGATAATAGTCGTTTGTTTTTTGAGATACGATCTCCGATTCCAAACCGAGCTCACCCATATTGTAGGCAGCTGCCGCCAGCGTCCAGGTGCCCAGAAGTTCATAAAGTTCTTTTAAATAATTAATGGCGGCCTGGGTCGATGCAAAAATATTTCGGCGTTCATCGATTTCGGCGTTAATTTTGAGCCCATATTTTTCGCCGGTGGATTCTAAAAACTGCCAGAAACCGACCGCCCCTTTCCGCGAACCGGCATGCGGTCTGAGTGCGCTTTCGATAATCGCCATATACTTGAGATCATCGGGCATTTTGTTTTCTTTCAGCATTTCCTCAATTATAGGCAGATATCGGGTGGAGCGCTTTATCCAAAGGATTACCTGGGGTCGATCCCAAACGGTGAGCAGCAATTCTTTTTCTAAACGCTCGCGCACTTCTTGACTGTCAAGATCAACCGGCTCGCCGCAAAAGTCGAGGGGTTGGGCAATTTTTATACTGGCAGTAAGCGGCGGCCAGGCGGGTGAGAATTGAATTCCTAACTCCTGCCCCCGGGAAATACCCGCAACACAAAATATAATGAAAAGTACCGGAAAAAAGTGGCGCATCGTTTGCCTCATTTTTTGGGAAGTATGGTTTATTTCTGTCGATCGTACCTTTTCCAGCTCCGAACTTTTGATGCGACTGGCACTGGTCATAACGCCCTCAGGTATTCCGGCTTCAGCGGGACCTTGCCCGCCAGAGCCTGGTCAATTAATAACAGGGTTGCTTCCTTTTCTTTTGGGAGTCTGGCCTTGATCGGCAGGTAGTTTGAAGCGTGGTTGGCATGGAAAAGACCCCGGGTCAGGTTCGTGCCGGCAATCATTGTTCTTAATTCAGCCAGCATTTCCTGTGGCTCAATCAGGCGAAATTTTCCGGATTCGTAGTCTTGAAACAGTGGTGTTGCCGGGATGAGCATAAGGCTTAATGCGCCAACATAGTCCGGATCGATAGCCGACAGGACGCGTCCGGTCTCCTTTGCATGAATCTGAGATCGTTCCGGACCGGCAATACCCAAAAGCACGGTAACCGAAAGCTTGAACCCCGCCTGTTTTGCTTTGGTACCCATTTCAATCATATGCGCGGCGGTGGCGCCCTTGTTTATTTTCTTCAAGGTAACGTCGTCGCCGGTTTCCAGCCCCATATAAGCAATGCCTACACCCAGAGCCTTTAGCTCTTTGAGCTCTTGGGGGCTTTTCATTTTTAAGGCTTTGGCATTGGCATACAGCCCCACACGGGTGACCCAGGGAAGCTGTATTTTGATTTCTTTGAGTATTCTTAAAAGCCTTTTCTGGGGAATAATTAAGGCATCGCCGTCGCATAGGAAGACACGGCGTTGCCGTTTGCAGTACTTCGCCGCAAAAGCGATATCTTCCATAATGACGGAATCGGATTTTATTCGGAAGCGTTCACCTTTGTAAGTACCGCAAAATGTGCATTTGTTGCGCGAGCATCCCACGGATACCTGCAGCAATATGCTGTTGGCTTCGCTGGGCGGTCTTATGATGTTGCCTTCATAGTGCATGTTATTAACATCCGGTCCGATATTCAAACGGACTGATTTACGGGATCAGTCCGTTAAATGGCTTTTTAACCATTTCGTCTTTTCAAAGCAACTGTTTTCTTTAGAAGTGGTTTCAAAACCTCAGATCAGGTTCAAGGGCAAGGCGCAGGCCGATCGAGAAAGCGCAGCATACATGGGGTATGTGAGCATTTATC
>WOR8_10000398_pt1 | contig 51680 bp, 39 predicted proteins | sample DeeMarSeWOR38_10_FD_19890 | JGI IMG/M metagenome (IMG submission 19890)
CTGGCGGGTAAATTAAACAACACAATGAATGAAAAACAGATGCAGACCCTGAATGCTCAGGTTGTGTTTGAAAAAAAATCTTATGAGACAGTGGCCAGATCTTTCCTAAAATCTATCAATCTGATATCAGATTCTGAGAAACAATCTCGGAAGTTGTATCTTGATATATTGGATAAAACGCTTGTTCACCTTCAATTAACCTTAATTGCCTTGATCGCGGCGATAATTTTAGCGATCCCGCTTGGTGTTTTTATCTATCACTATTCGGTCGCGGCAAAACCCGTGTTATATTTTGCAGGATTGTTGCAAACTATCCCTTCCATCGCTCTTCTCGCTTTAATGATCCCCCTCTTTGGGATTGGTGTGGTGCCGGCAATTGTTGCTCTGTTTTTATATGCTCTCTTGCCTATTTTACGAAATACGGCCACCGCTTTATTTTCAATTGATCCATTATTGAAAAAGGTCGCAACAGGGGTTGGACTTACCCGCTGGCAACGCTTACGTTTGGTTGAAATCCCCTTGTCGACACCAACCATTTTTGCCGGAATCAAAACCGCAGCAGTCATTTCGATCGGTACAGCAACCCTTGCTGCCTTTATCGGTGCCGGCGGATTGGGTGAATTTATTGTGACTGGTTTGTCATTGAACAACATGGCATTGATTTTAAAGGGTGCGATCCCGGCGGCAATTCTCGCGATCTTAGTGGAATTTTTATTTGAATTGATCGAAAAGATTTTTGTACCAAAACATCTGCAGCAGAAAATTGGAGAATGATCCCGACGTGCCGATTGGAGGAAGCCGTTTTGGTCGGGGATATATGATATGAGATATGCGATATGGGATTCTAGGGGCGGGTTCCTGTGCACGCCCCGCCCTGGCGTGAGATATGATATGTGGATACAGAATAGCGGATGGTAAATCGAGACCGGAGGCTGGAGGCCTGAGACCGGAGTTGTGAACTGGGAATTAGAAATTAAAGATTCGTTCATTGTAGGTGCATGGCGTACCATGCCCATGATAAAATAATGAAATGTAAACATCTGTGTTTTTATATTTGTTGTGAATATTGAGAGACGGAATAAATCGCGTATTTAAAATCCTGCATTTTGATTAAAAAGAATATTTTCTGTATTATTGATTTATTGTATAAAGAATATATATCTGAACCTGTCAATTACAAATTTATACTTTAAATTAATGTTATCTTGATGAAAGGATATCATGAGTATCGAATTAAAATCCAATTGTAAATATGCCCTTTTAGTGGCAACAAGCATGGGTGTGCGTATCACACCGATAAACGGTCAACCTGTCCATAGCAGTGATACGTTTCGAATACAAGCTACCAGTGCCGAAACGAATGTGGCAAGTATTTCTTCTTTTCTGGGATTACCGGTGAAAGTCCTGACTAACTTTGTCAAGGGCAGTCCGATTGCCCAGTTTATTAAAGGTAACCTTAAATCCAGGCATCTGGATTTTGAAGGGCCTGAAGTCGATCAGGGTGGTCCATGGGGCTACCGCCATCAGTTTAACATTGCCGATAGCGGGTCCGGCAGTCGGGGGCCCAGGGTGCATAATGACAGAGCAGGGGAAGTGGGGCGGATCTTAAATGTCAAGGATTTTGATATTAATCGAATATTTGGTGAAGAGGGGATTCAGATCGTTCATCTCTCAGGTCTGATCGGTGCCCTTTCCAAAGAGACAAGCGATTTTTGTCTGGAAATAGCCCGCGCCGCAAAGAAACACGGTACACGAATTTCATTCGATTTAAATCACCGGGCATCATTCTGGAAAGGACGGGAAAAAGAACTGCATGAGAAATTCTCAGAAATTGCCAGCCTATCAGATATACTGATCGGAAACGAAGAAGATTTTCAGCTCTGTCTTGACATCAAAGGGCCGGAAGCCGGCGGAAAAGATCTCGCTGCCAAGATTGAAGGCTTTAAGGAGATGATCGGCAGAGTAAAAGAATCCTACCCCAATGCACAGGTATTCGCCACAACACTAAGACAAGTTGTCAGTACGAATGAACATCTGTGGGGAGCGATCATGCTTGCCGGGGATGATTGGCAAGTGATTGAACCAAGAAAGATCACGGTGCTGGATCGCATCGGTGGTGGCGATGCCTTTGTCGGAGGATTGCTCTATGGGATCCTCAAAGGATGGGAATCAGAAAAATGGGTGCAATTTGGATGGGCGACCGGTGCTCTGGCGACAACGTTCCTGACGGATTATGCCCAACCGGCGGATGAAGAAATGATATGGAGCATCTGGGAAGGGAATGCCAGAGTACGCCGGTAACTATTCTCAACTTATAAAATATGGACGTTGAGAGGCCGTTTACGTGTCATTCTCCGCATGATCTTCCAACATTTTAACTGCTTTGGAAGGGGGTAATTCTTGAACATCTTTCAGTTTTCGTTCGATAGCGCGGGACCTGACTCCCGCTTTATCAACCACATCAGTTGCCTCATTTAATTTTTTGCGCGTTCTTTCAAGTATATCACCAAATTTTCCAAATTCTGTTTTAACAGCACCGAGAATTTCCCAAACCTCACTGGATCGTTTCTCAATTGCCAGTGTACGAAATCCCATTTGCAGACTGCTGAGCAGGGCAGAGAGTGTTGTTGGACCGGTGACAATGACACGGTGCTCCCGCTGGAGAGTTTCAAAGAGTCCGCTGTCTCTCAACACTTCTGCATAAAGCCCTTCTACAGGCAAAAACATGATGGCAAAATCGGTTGTGTTTGGGGGGTCAACATATTTGTCTTTTATGTCGCGGGCAAATAATTTGATTTTTCTGGACAATTCTCTTCTGCTGGTTTCGATCATTGCCGGTTCTGCACTCTCATGGGCATCCATCAGGAGCTGATAATCTTCAGTGGGAAATTTAGAATCGAGCGGTAACCACACTTCCTTTTCGCTGTCATTTCTTCCAGGTAACCGGATCGCAAATTCTACCATCGCATCGCTATCCGGTTTGGTTTTTACATTTTTTGCATATTGTGCTGGCGTCAGTATCTGCTCGAGAATATTCTCCAATTGGTATTCACCTAATACACCTTTGGTTTTAACGTTTGATAGAACTTTTTTCAGATCGCCGACACCGGTCGCCAGATTTTGCATTTCTCCCAGTCCCTTTTGTACTTTTTCCAGACTCTCACTGACGATTTTGAAGGATTCACCAAGACGGGTTTCCAGTGTTTTATGCAGTTTTTCATCGACCGTTTCCCGCATTTTTTCCAGTTTTTGGCTATTGTCTTCCTGGATGGATTGAAGTTTTGACTCTACCGTTTCCCGAATTTTATCCAGTTTTTCACCGGTCGTCTGATTGAATTCCTTAACACTATTGGAAAAAATCTCAGAAAATTTTGTCAGAGAATTTAATAATTCTTCGCGGTTTTCTTTGGCAATTTTATTGGATTCCTCGCGGTTTCGCTGAAAATCATCGCGGATGGATTTATCAATTTTTTCCAGACTATTTTCCATCAATTGAATACCATTACGGATCTCTGCTAAGCGCTCCGAGAGTTCCGTCCCGGAGCGCTTATACGTCAGCCATATATTGATGATCAAGAGCAGAACAATTACGCCAAGCAAAATTTCAATAATCATTTTTCGCCATTTTCGGTTTGTGTTTAATTTCTAGTCCATGAATTTAACCGAATTTCACGAATTACATAATATAATTATATTAAATTCGTGGCCATCCGTGCTAATTCGTGTAATTCGTGGATAAAAAAGAATAATGTTTTATAACCCGAAATATAACATTCTAATCAACATTATACCAATTGGGTTTATCTACCGGGAACAAACGTCAGAATAATCACATTTATATCAATAAGTTTTAGTAAATTTCAATTTACCGAAGAGAGGTTTGACAGAGGGAAAAATAAATGAAATTGCGAAGAGCCGGATTATTCATGTGGAGCCTGTTATTATTGATGGGTGGGGTCCAGTTTGAAGGCATTGCCAGGTCAAGTGTTGACAAGGGAAAAACATTTTCTCAAACAAACACGATTAAACCTAATGTTATCGTTATTAAATTTTCTGATGATTCTGTTATTTCGGAAAATTCGATCAAAACTGAAAATTCTCAGCTGAATAAACAAATTACAAATGCAGGGATTGTTTCTTTCAAAAAGTTATTTCCGGAAAAATCTTCAGCCCTGAAAAAGACGATTCTATCACCCCTCTCAAACATCTATCAGGCAAGATTTGAGGGTGAGAAATCACCACAAGAGATGGCAAGGCTGGTTTCTGCCTGGCCAGGGGTTGTCTACGCTGAACCGAAGTATTACCGTTACATCTCTCAACAAATTCCAGATGATGAAAGTTATAATTTACAATCAGAATACTATGAGGTTATTCAGGCACCAGAAGCCTGGGAGCAGGTAAGAGGTGAACAGGGTGAGGTGATTATTGCCATTGTCGATGGCGGCACGGATATTACGCATCCGGATCTCAGCGATAATATCTGGCAAAACCAGGATGAAGTCAATGGCGTAACCGGTGTTGATGATGATGGTAATGGCTTTGTGGATGATTATTATGGTTGGAATTTTGCTAATGAAAGCGGTGATCCGAGCGGATTGTCCGGATTGCCGTTTAATGCCGATCATGGCACACACACGGCGGGCATCGCCTCTGCTGTAACCAATAATCTCATCGGTGTGGCCGGTACCAGTTGGAACACGACCATTATGGGAATCAATGCCGGTGATGAGACAGTGGACCGGATCATTGCCTATGGATTTGAGGGTATTGTCTATGCCGCAGAGAACGGAGCGGATATCATCAGTTGCAGTTGGGGTAGTCAGGGAGGATTCTCCTATTTTGAACGGGATGTGATCGCCTATGTCTCCTCTCTGGGGGCAACAATTGTTGCTGCTGCCGGAAACAACAGCAGCGATCTGCCGCACTATCCCTCATCCTATGATCAGGTTTTCTCAATCGCCGGTACAACCGCAAATGACGACCGTTACGTTGCAACGAATTTTGGACCGGATGTTGATCTGGCAGCGCCGGCGGTGAATATTTACAGCACCTTTGATAACAACACGTATGGTTATGCGACCGGTACATCGATGGCCGCACCGATGGTTGCCGGTGTGGCCGGATTGGTAAAGACTCTGAATCCGCAGTGGAGCGGAAGGCAAATCGGTGAGCAGGTTCGGGTAACAGTCGATTCACTTCCTGCGGAAATGGGTCAGCTTGGCAGAGGGCGCTTGAATGCGTTCCGCGCTGTGACAGAAATCTCACCCTCAATTCGCTTAATCGATCATCGATTTGAGGATGAAAACGAAAACGGGATCATTGAACGGGGAGAACAGGTTAATGTCTTCATTACCGTTCAAAATTTCCTGGCATTGGCAACCGGTGTTCAGTTGATTCTGACCTCTGATGATCCGTTTGTCAATATCAGTCAAAGGGAAATTTCACTCTCCTCCATCAAGTCCATGGAACAGACTGAACCAACAGAACCGTTTGTATGTGAAATTTCAGGTAATATACCTGCTGATTATACGATCGAATTCATCCTGCAGGTAACGACGAACGAATACAGTGATACGGACTACCTGAACCTTCATGTTCTACCGGGATATATAGATCTGTCACTCAATAATATTAATATGACCGTCAGCAGTATCGGAAGGGTGGGTAATCCGGATCCGTTTGAAGAAACAGCAAGTATTGGATTTACCTATAAACTGACGGAGAATCTGCTCTATGAAGGATCGATCATTGCCGGCACCAGTGCCTCGCAGATCTCCAATACAGCGAGAGCCGGTTCCGGGGCCTATGATCAGGATTTCGTACCAACTACCGATGGGCAAATTACCCATGTTATCAATGAAACACTCAGTGATGAGGAGAGTTTCGGACGATTTGTCGATCAGGAGGCTGGGAATCCCATGAAAATTGAGATATCTCAGTATACCTATGCCTGGGAGGATATAATGAATGACGATTATATCATTATGCGCTTGCGGATCCGCAACCAACAGGCGACTGATCTTCAGAATTTTCACTTTGGCTGGTATTTTGACTGGGATATCGATGGTAGCAGCTACGACACCAATGTCATCCGCTACAATGGGCAGAAAAAAATGGGATACGCCTTCGATACCGGTATCGGTCCGGAGGCTTATGTGGGGATTGTCAGTCTGAGTGATGAGGAAATGCATTTCGAGCCGATTTATAATGTTGAACAAGGGGTGTTTACCGATGAGAAGAAGTGGCTTTCGATCAGTAGTGGAATTGTGGCTGAAGAAGCGGGGCCGGCTGATGTATCCTTTGTTATAGCCAACGGTCCGATAACTATTCCTGCCTACAGCACGCACCAGCTGGCCTTTGCCTTTGTCGCCGGCGATGACTCGAGCCGTCTGTTTCAGCATGCTGATTTTGCCATCGACAAATGGGATGAAATAAAAGTGCTGGAGGTAGAACCGGAAGAAAAACCAGAATTGCCCCTGACCTATCAGCTGTTGCAAAATTATCCGAATCCGTTTAACCCGAGTACAACGATCAATTATCAATTATCAATGACCAATGACGTTGAATTGAGTATTTATAATTTGCTCGGTGCGAAGGTGGTAACCCTTGTATCTGAAAATCAGCCAGCGGGTAAGTATTCGGTTGAATGGGATGCGTCGGGGTTTGCCAGTGGCGTGTATTATTATGAGCTGAGGACGGATAATTTTCGGGATGTGAAAAAAATGGTGTTAATGAAATAAAGTACTGGCTTGTGTAAGTTTAAAGAAGTCCACGAATTACAAGAATTGAGCACGAATTAAAACGAATTATATCTATTAATTTTCAATTCGTGAAATTCGATTTAATTAGTGTAATTCGTGGATAAAAAAAATCCAACCCTTATCACAAAATGTATTACTTAAAGGTATCTTCTGATTTAATAACCTTAACCGATTTGACATTCAGTTTATAGGTCGCCACTTCATCATCCTCAGCCAGCACTTCCTTCGGTAAACCGGACTTCACCAGATTGGAATAAGACATCGGCGAATCAAGATTTTCCTTGATACTTTTTGCAAGCGGCTCTGCTTCACTGACATCGGTGACAATCGTGATAAACATATTATCTGTCTGCCAGTGTTTGCGAAGTGCTTTATTTACTTCTTCAAGGGTAACATTCCTCAGCAGCTGATCCAGTTCCTGAAGATAATTATCACGGCCGTAAAATTTTGAATCTATCAACCAACCCAATTGTTCCGCGGGGGTCTGGGCATACAATTTTGTATAACTCAAAAGGAAAGTCCGCGGGATAGCCATCCGAATCGCAAAATGGGCATGCCCAATTGTGATATTGGATAATTCCTCGTATTGTTGTTTGAGCTGCTTGGCAATCTGTACCGGGCGGATCCAGATCGACCAGTAATTGGATTGACGGGGGACGCCTGAAGGGGGCAACTGAAAACCACCGCCGTTCTCATACCATTCAATATAGGAATAATCGCCGTAGTTCATGGAACGGGTCTGGCGAATCTTCTGATACAAACGTGAATAGGCCTTGCGGTGCTCACCCATCCAGGAATTAGCAATCATCAAAGCCGCAAATTCATCATCGGCTCGCGTGATTCCTAATGGTGCTCCGGTGAAAATTGCCGAGCCAAAGGCACCGTCTTTGGCTAAAATTTCCACTTCAATTCCGTCTGGCTGCTTTGCTTTTCCCGGTGCCGGCAATTCAGGTATGGCAGTTGATAATTTTGCCATATCGGATTTCAACATTTTGAGTAAATCATCAGAGTAATTACCGGCCACGCCGATCAATATATTATTTGTCGTGAAATAATTTTTATAGTGATTTTTGACATCTTCCAGCGTAATCGCAGCCACACTCGCTGATTTACCCTCTTTCATGTGTTGATAATTGGTACCACGGAAGATTAGATCTTCCAGCGCCTTTTTGCTGTACTCTTCATCCGATGAGGCACGAATCACCTGATCAACGTAGGTTTGCTGATTGGTTTTTATCCGCTGAAAATCATTTTCATTGAATGCCGGATTGAGCATCACATCGCGCAGGATGGGATAAAACTCCTTCTCAAAATCGGATGGTACCTGAAAGGTAAAAACCGAGACTTCTTTATCCAGGCTGGCACCATAACCAGCCGCCCAGGGATAGAGTTTATCCTGGATATCCGCGTAAGTGAGTTCACCGGCAGCGCCTTGTGTCATAAGGGCGATCGTCATCTGGGTAAGACCTTCTTTACCGGCGGGATCACTGATCGAACCGTTTCGGAACATCAGCTTGACCACAATTTTATTGGAATTGGGCATTTTCAGTTCAAGGATATCCATTGCACGTATGGCAGGCATCAGGGATAACAATAAAACAAATACTATGAACAGTTTCATCCTTTTCATTATTTTAGCCCTCCTTCCTCATCATCTGTAATTGTGGCAATGGTCAGTCTGGTCGGGGTAAAATATTTATTTGCCACCATTTTGACATCATCGACTGTCACTTTGTCATACAAGGCATACAGGCGATTTAAGGATTCCGGATCGCCGGTTAGCATGATATAATGACATAGTGAATTGGCAATCCGTGAGGGATTATCAATGCTCATCGCATAACTGTACTTGAGATTGGATTTGGTTTTTGCCAGTTTCTCCGCATCTACACCATTCTCCTTGACGTTCTCGATGGCCTTTGTAAATTCATCTTTCACATATTGCATATCTTCTTTTTTGATCATCGATACATTGATCGTAAACAAATAGGGATCACGGGAATCCATCGCTCCACCGCCTAAGAATCGTACTTTTCTTTCCTCTAGAACAAGTTTCTTATATAGATCTGAGGTTTGTGAGAAGACAATAGAGGATAAGACATCGAGGGCAGGCATATCAATTTCTTTATCACTGAAGGCAGGCCCTTTGTAGTTCAAGACAAAGAAGGGGGGAATACTGCCATCTTGCAGATGAGCATACTTGGTCTCTTTCTGTTCCGGCTCTACCGGGATGTCTGCTACATAAGTTCCCCGTTTCCATTTCCCGAAATATTTTTCAGCCAGTTTATTTACCTGATCGGGTTCCACGTCGCCGACAACCACGACCGTACAATATTCCGGTCGGTAGAATCTGTCAAAGAACTTGAGCGAGTAGTCATACTGATTTGGCATATCGACGATGTCATCAAAAAAGCCCATGGTGGTGTGTTTATAGGTATGGACATCGAATGCTGCGTCGACAGTTTTTTCGCCGATTCTGGCATAGGGGCTGGCATAATTTTTGGTGTATTCACCTTTGACCGCACCGGCCTCCGTTTTAAAATCGTGTTCTGAATATTTAAGATTCATGAAGCGATCGGATTCAACTTCGAATAATAATTCAAGTTTCTCTGCATTTCCGGTGATATGATACACTGTTCGGTCTTTACTGGTATTGGCATTGGCGGCTGCACCGGTCGATTTTAATGTTGCAGTATATTTTTCTTTGGGATATTTGTCCGTACCGCGGAACATCATGTGTTCAAAAAAATGAGCAAAACCGGTAACTCCTTCTTCGATTTCATTGCGTGCACCGGTCCGCACGACAATGTAAAATGCCGCAATTCCCGGGCTGTCAAACTGGACAGTGACAATATTCAAACCATTATCAAGTTTGTGCTGATAAATAGGGTAGGGTAGGATCTTATCCTCAGCGGATATCCCCAGACTCAGACAAAAAACGATTAACACGATAATAAAAGAAAAAAACGGTGTTTTGTTCATAATCTCCTCCGTTTAAAATGATTCATGAAATTAAAGATATTTGTATGTAACTTTTCGGTTAGACTAATATCAAAAAAATGTATTTCACTGAGATTGATATACCTTAGACGCTAAAATTGCCAAAATGTTACATCGACTGAGCAAATGCACGCATCATGGCATCCATCTTTATCGTTGCTACACCGCAGGATGAGTCGGACATGGCAAAGGGTAACACAAGTTCATTGTTATGTATCAGACCGCCACATGAATAAACCACATTAGGAACATAGCCTTCTCTTTCTCTGGGTAGTGGCATAAGGATGGGCTCTGGTAACTGAGCGATGATCCTTGAAGGTTTTTTCAAATCCAATAGTTCGGCGCCGATACAATAGGTACGCATTGGCCCTACACCATGGGTCAATAGCAACCAGCCTTCGCTCGTTTCGATAGGTGAACCACAATTACCAATCTGAAAAAATTCCCATGGATGTTTTGGTGTTTGAAATAAATGAGCTTTATCCCAGAAATCGATAGAATCAGATCTCATGATATACATATTTTCTCCGTCAATACGAGAGATCATAAGGTATTTACCGTCAATTTTTTTTGGAAACAAGGCCATTCCTTTATTTTTAGCTGCAGCACCGGTTATAGAGCAAATCGTATATGAAAGAAAATCCTTCGTTTTGAGGATCATCGGTAAAATTTCAAATCCATTAAAAGCCGTATAGGTTGCATAATAGGTGACCCTGCCATTACCCTCGCGAAAACGCACGAAACGGGCATCTTCCATACCTTTGATCGCTTCTTTGGAAACAGGAAAAAGAACCCGCTCGGAAATATGTGATTCCGGACGAAAATAGCGTTCATGATTTGAGCGAGCTAAGAAATAGACTATATTGACGGTTTCATGAAGAAGGTGATCGTGAGGAAAATTGTTTTTTACTTTTTCGATGGTATTCTGGAGATCATCAAAAGAAAATGTGGTTGGTAATTTATTAAAAATATTCCTGGTAATATCATTTCCCATTTTTAATTGTCGGATTTTCTTTTGAAAAAATTTTTTTTCATAGACTGCTTTCATAACAATTTCCGGAGTCTCGAATCGATGATATGTCCGGTCCATCATCATATTATTGTATTTATCCAGTTTACCGCTTCTGAACTCAATAGATGATACATGTCCTTCTCCGGTTGCCCGGAAACTGAGGATGAATCTCAATTCTCCTTTTCGCAAATGTTTTTGACTTGGGTGCTCGATCATCGAGGGATTAAAAAATCCTGCTGCTTCGACAGAATATTCATGGGTAAAATAGGAACCGATCAACAGTTTTCTTGTTTCTGAAAGATTACCTTGATTTGGCACAAACATTTCTACATTTTTATAATTTCTTTTAAATACTTTTTTTAAGTTTCTATGTCTGTGTTCAAATCTTAACAATGTTTGTTCCAGCAGATTCGAGGCGGCATAATTTGAAAGATTCAGAACCCGATTGATTATATTTCTTGCTCTCTGTTCATTCCCGGGATAATAGAACTTGTTGATTACCCGTGAGGGATCAGAGATAAATTTTGTTTCTCTTCTGTTTACTTTGATATGTTCCATGGGATTGTCCTATTATTAATGCGTGACATTTACAAGTGAAAATTAGTTACAGATATGTTTTAGTACCTCATCTCAGCTGTGTCTTCCAGTCCCTTTGTAGGCTTTGTTGCGAGTACCTGATCTTCGAACAGCTTATACATGGTGATAAGAGATATGAGCCATGCCAGTGTGGATTCAGCCCCCTCATTCGCATTTGTTCCTAAAGAATGCAGGCCATCTTTACAACCACCGGTTTGGTAATTATAAAGTTGTGCACCCAGATCATTCTGACCCAAAAACCAGCTGAAACATTTTCTGGCATTATCAATCCACTTTTTTTCTGCAGTGTACTTAAATACGGTTGAGCAGGCTATGATAAGATTCATCGTTTCAACAGGTTGTTGATCAAACTTCGACCGATCACCATTTTTTGTCTGCCATTTGTGGTTGCCGATAATTGAAATATGTCCCTCGGGTGATATTTGCTTCTCAATGAGCCACTCTAATGAAGAGATGCCCGCATTTAGAATATCAAGTCTTGATAATCTCTGGCCGGCGATAATCAGACCATGAGATAAACTGGCATTTGCATACGATAATTTTTCTTCAAACCAGGGCCAATCCGGCTTAAACGTTTCTTTATAGAGAGCATAAAGTTTCTCTGCCAGGGATTCCTGGATCTTTCTTACTCTGGCATCTCCACTCAAACTTTCGAGATAATGTGATATGCCGAGTATAGCGAAGCTCCACGCCCGGGGAGATGTAAATTTTTCCATAGCAGATATTGAATCGCCAAAAAGGCGCGTTACCATATCTTTTAGTGGTTTATTGGGAGCATAGTTTACGGCGACACCTAATCCCCAGAGCGCCCTCGCATGAGAATCTTCACTTCCGATCTCTTCCAGCCACTTTCGATCGTATGACATAAAATTTCGAAAACGGCCTTGGTCATAGTTAAACGCATGATAAATAAATGCCAGATATATCTGAATGTATTTAATTATTTTTTCGTCTTTGCGTAGATCATAATACATACATGATGTGATTAATGCCCTGGCATTATCATCCAATGAATAACCATGACTCCGGTTGGGAATTGTAAAAAAGGCATGTTGCAAAATACCGGTTTTATCTGTCATGATCTGAAAGTGGTGAAGATTGATTAATGGTAATTCATCTATAATCTTTGACCCGTAGTCTCGCGCCTTTAATTCAACAGGATACGCTGGTCTTTGCTCATATACCTTTCCCACCAGTCGCAAATAACGTTCAGCAACTTCTTTCCAAACCATCTCGCGTCCGTACAAATAAGCGTTTTTGCGTATCTTATTGCGTTTATGCTCATGAGCAAGTAAGTCATTTATTTCTTTTGCCAGACTTTCTGAATCGCGAAAGGGTACTAAACGACCTTTTCCCTGTGCCAGAAGTTCTTCTGCAAATAAATAAGGGGTTGATACGACAGCATTACCTGAGCCGACTGCATACGCGAGAGTACCGGAAGTTATTTGTTCTTTAGATAAATAGGGAGTGACATAAATATCTGTTGCAATAAGGTATTCGGTCAGGGTTTTCAGTTCTACAAATTTATTGTGGAATTGAACATGTTCTTCCAAACCCAATTTTTTTACTTTTTGTAGTAAAAAATGTCTGTATTCTTCCCCGTGCGTTCTCAATAAACTCGGGTGAGTCGCTCCTAAAATGATATAAATGACATCATTATATTTTTTAATGATTTTAGGCATCGCCTCAATCATAAACTCGATACCTTTGCTTGGACCAATTAATCCGAATGTCAGGATGACTTTTCTATCTTCTATACCGAATTTATCTTTATAAAAAATCGGATCGACAAAAGGTACGTCGGGGATACCATGTGGTATAATAGAGATAAGAGAATTCGGGATATCGTAAACATTGTTTAAAATTTTTTGTGCTTTATGGGCCATCACAACAAATTTTTGTGAATATTTGGCCAGTTCCTGAATGATAAGTAATTGTGAGTTAGTAGGATTTGTTAAAACGGTATGCAAAGTAGTGATAATAGGTATCTTTAGATTCTCTAACATTTGAATGATATTAATTCCGTCTTTTCCACCAAATATGCCATATTCATGCTGCAATATAAGTGTATCGATCTGATTTAAATTTAAAAATTCTGCAGCATTGATATAATCACGAATAATATTTTCACGCACTTCAAATTTTACACGTTCAGGATAATCATATCCTTCTTCTATATCATCCATAGCAATGGCAATGATATTATCAGGATTTGGTAAATTTTGGGATAGTGCTTCGCAGAGATCGTGGGTAAATGTTGCTATTCCGCATCGTCTTGGTATATAATTTCCGACAATTGCTATCGTTCTTGGAAAATTTTTTATACCCATTTGGCGTTACCTCATTTTAGATATATTATTTAAGGAGGGCATTATAAACAAATCAGATATTAGATGATTTCAATACTATTTGAATCTGTTCATTACCGGAATTTGAATATCTCTAAATTTATATCTGAAATGCTTTTGAAACCAGAACTTTATCTTTCAAAGTAAATTATACACGGTTTGACTGTAAGATCATCATCATGTCCAATATAATGGTTGACCAGCTCTGATTTTGAGGACAATCCACATCTAAATTTTTTCCTCTTTGACCATTAAGTGGATTATAAAATTCGTAAAATCCATTTTCACCTACCAGCATGATACTATTTTGAGCTAGATCCTTCATCTTTTGAAAAAATCCATAATTATATAACCCTTTAAATATTAACCAGTTAACCGGCAACCATACATTTCCCCGCCAATATTCGCCGGCATTAAAAGCAGGATCATCCGTAGCGGTGGATGATATCATATAAGGGGTGTGAAAACAACCGTCAGGTTCAAAAAGCTCTTCCACCAGGAATTCTGCCTCTTGATTTGAAACACAATTGCCAAACAACAGGAGAAATTTTGCTGCACTTCCCCTCAGATTACTTTTTAAACTCCCGTAAGCAAGATCATAAGCAAGAACTCTATCATCCTTTATTTCAATCATCTTTTGCCTGATAGCTTCCCTGATCCGGGCGGCTTTCTGTTTTAGAAAGTGGAACTCAGTTTCGGGTTTTCCGATAATCCGGGCGATTTCAGCCAGGGCGTCTATATCTGCGGCACGGATTGCATTGAGATCGATTGGCTTTACACAAAAAGCATTTTTTACTTTGATAAGTTTTTGAACATCACAATTGAATTCTATAAGAAGACTGATCAATTCTAATCGTTTTTTTGCCAGTTTTGTCAATAATCCTTTTTCGTGACCTTTAAATCCCATGAATACATCCCAACGGGGTGCTACATCCCAGCCACTTTCCCAGGGATGAATAATAGCAACCAGATCTTCATCTTCCGGATCCCGCCGACGGTCAAACCAGTCATGATATTCCCTCACGGCTTTGAAGAGTCGCCTCAGAATCTTGGGATTTGGATCCAATTTATGCACTTCGAAGGCAGCGAGTGCAATAAGCGGTGGCTGTGTCAGAATACTGCGCTCAGGATGCTGAAAAAGTTCCTGATCTTTAACATCGTTGTTCTCTGCCAGGTAAGCCATATGGGGAATCATACCTGTATCATCGCCTTCCCGAACCTGATAAACGATAAGACTTTGTAATTCTTCCCAGGCCATTTTTGGATCAAACCAGCGATAGACAATAGCATGAAAACAGGAATCCCAAAGCCACTGTGGTAAATAAGTGCCCTTCTCTTTTGCCGGACAGGTGTAGCGAAAGGACAGGTTCTTCAGCACTGCTTCATCCGGTAAATTGGATTTTAATACCTGCTGACATTTAATGATCCAGTTATTCCGGTCTTGTCGATATTGTTCCATAGATTACTGATCTTGATTTCGATCTGCTGTTAAAAAATGAAATGAAATCGGTAATAGTGAAAAGAGAAACACCGCACCACCGACAGTTGATAAATTGGTTAAATAACCGATTGAGGTCAAAATTCCTAAAAAGGCTATAATTGATAAAATACCACTGGCTATTAATAAAAATCCTCCGACGGCGAGAAGTCGGGATCCTCGAAGACCGATTAGAGGAAGTATGATTGAGGGAATACCAAGCAGAGCATAGGCCATGCCGTTTATCGCTTCAACAATCGAGCCTGGCCAGGTATGTATTGTTAAGGAAAGCAAAAGCCTGGCAAACTGTTGTGTCGCCGGGCTTTGGTACAGTTGCAGAAGTTCCGGTACTAAAAATATCTGAGATAAATATGAAAACAAATTGGCAATTCCATAAATAGGTACAAAAACGAAGGAAACGGTACTCCAGAATTCATTATTCTCTTTACAGTAAAGATACAGAGCTGACATGAACATGATATTGAAAAAGGTTAATGATCCTGCGTTCAGGTAACTGATTGTATAAATGGTCTGCTCTGATTGGATCATAACTATCTTTTCATCTATTGTTTCCGGCGTTAATGTTGTTGAATCAGATAATATCAATAAGATGATCCAGGTTAACGTTATTAAAAATAGGACTAATCCTAACCAGCCAATCTGTTTAATTTTCATCACAACTCCTTCAGCGAGTAGGGCCGGGCAAAAATAAATCACTCAGGAAACTGAAAATTGTTTCTATTTTGTCATCTCGAAGAGAACTATACTGTTGAATTCCAAATCTGTATCGAAAACAGCAAAGACACCTATGGGATGACAATATCAGCAATTTCTCGTGTTCTCAGTGGTTTTCAAAGCCAATTTTAAGATGAAAGTCTCATTCGTGCCCTTTTATTCGGATTGATAAGATACAGATTGGCAACAATTCGACCAAGTAGTAAAGCCGTTGTCGCTGCTATCGCTCCGATTAAATTGACATAAAAAGTCAGAATAAACAGAACGGTGACGATACCCAATACTTCCAAAACGGTTGCCCAGGTTAGATGTGTGGTTTCACGGGAGGCCACCTGTATAGCCCTTTGAAAAGAGAGCATCACGGATAATCCGGGCATTAAAACCATAATTTGCAATGGGAGAATGGAGAATTCAACCAAATCCAAGGACAGGCCGGATACCGTTCCAAACCAAAAATAAGCGAAGGGTGTAAAGGCAATGATTCCTAATATAAAAATAACAGTTATACCAAGGATAAAGGCAAAGTCCCTTACCATTGTATAAAACTCACCCTTTTTACCAATAAGTGTAATGGCTACTTCCTGATAAGACAGGCCCATTGCCCGGAAAATAAAAACCAGGGAGTTTATGACCGGAAGTACGGCCAGGGATTCCAGAGCCATCAGACTGTGGCCAACAAAGAATGCGACCAATGGATGAACTCCTAGAGCAAGCATAGAGGTCAGTGCCAGTGGATAATAAAACCGAAAAATTTGTCGATAGGACAATGGATTCTGCTTTTCTGTCATTACAGGCAGCATGCGCACGGTTTTATAGACCATCAATCTGCTGGCCACTGCTTCTACAACAACACCAACTGAGAGAGCAGTGGCCGCAACAGCGACCCCGGGAACATGGCTATATAAAAATAAGATTACTGCCGTCGACGAAATTGAGGTCAGTCTTATCACCGTACCATACGCAACCCGGCGAGTCAGATTATTACGAATTAAAATACCCTGATAAAATCTTCGATAGCCGATCGCCCCCGGCCATGGGATTAATATTATTGTAGCAAAATAGGTCAATCGTGCTACTTTCTCTGGTAATCCAATTAAAGTAATTGCGATAAAATTGAAAATGGCTGGTATTAGAAAAACAAGCATGGCAAGGGTAATAGCACCATTGGTGAAATAGGTAAAATTTCGCAGTTTTCTAAACGATTGTCGATTTTCGACCAGCGCGGTGGAAGCACTCATGATCATGATCACCGGTGCTTCGATTATCAGGGCAAAGGAAAAAGCGACACCCCAGGCGGCCAGGTTAAATTTTGGTTCTGCCAGACGAGCGATGATTGCGGCGAGGAACGGACCCTCGAAAGCCATCATCAACCAAGTGGCGGCAAGCGGTAGCCAAAAAATGAAAATCTTTTTTTTTGTTATAGGATTCGACACTATTGATTAATTCTCTTTTTCATCAATTTAAGAAGTAATAAAGATTAATTCCTCTCGCATCTAAGTTAATTTCTCGCGGCGCCGCTGCGCTTCGTCGCGTCGCTGCGAGAAATTCGATGAGACATTAAATCTCACAAAATTGTGGATTATCGGGTCTTGTCAGAGGTATGTGCCATAATGGCAAATACATATGACATAAATACCTGCCTGTCAGAAAATGGGTTTTTTGCGAATTGTTCATAATTATATGTTTTATATGTAATTACGTAATTATTTAAAAATTTGGCACGGAGGTTGCATGTATACAAATTGAATTTGAAAACGAAATTTAAACATAAAGTAAATTAAACTAAATAAAAGGAGGTCTACAATGACTTTAGTAAAATGGAATCCAGCACGTAACATGTATCAATGGAGAGGTAATCTTTTAGATGAATTTTTAAGAAATGATCGGTTTTTCTCTCCTGTTCGTGGGAACTGGTACCCGGCTGTTGACGTAAATGAAGATGAAAGTGGTTATCATTTTCAGATTGAATTACCAGGATTGTCTAAGGACGATGTAAAAATCTCTTTTAAGGACGATGTTCTGACAGTCAGTGGCGAAAAGAAATCTGAAGAAAAAGACGAAAAGAAAGATTATCATTATTTCGAACGCAGATATGGAAAGTTCGAGCGTGCTTTCAGACTGAATGCTGATGTAATTGTTGACAAGATTGACGCAACTTTTAAAGACGGCGTATTAATGATTGATCTTCCGAAAGCAGAAATTGCAAAACCAAAAGAAATTGAAGTCAAAGTTAAGTAATTAAGATCAGTCAGATGATACTTCTAAAAGCAAGCCTGATTCCCCTTGGGCTTGCTTTTTTTTATCTATTTTACCACAAAGACACAAAGAAGACACAAAGTCCACAAAGATATCAAGGTCATTCCTGTGCAGGCAAGAATCCCGACAATTTTTAGTAGAGGATAAATAATATGGATCCCCGCTTTCGCGGGGATGACAATATTGATTATTTCTTTAAGGTTTTAGAACTTTATAATTACTTTACTAATTTAGAAATCTGTTTAAATTGATCGGTGCCGGCGACCTCGCATAACTCGAAAAGGATTGACTCATAGGTGGTAATGATGACTCCTTCTCTGGCCATACGCTTCAGTGCGGTTTCCCGGTCACTGGATTTTCTTGAAGAAACACAATCCTCGATGATTACCGGATGGTAACCTCTCTCTATCAAATCTATTACAGTTTGCAAGACACAGACATGCGTTTCGATCCCAAAAATAATTACATTTCGTTTGCCGTAATCATGTAGTACATCGAGAAATTTCTGTTCTCCACAACAGCTAAAAGAGAGTTTCTCAATCGGACCGAAATCTTTAATGAGACTTTTTATACTATTTATTGTCGGTCCCAATCCTTTAGGATACTGCTCGGTAACGACAATAGGTATATTCAAAACATTTAAACCAGAGAGAAGAATCTCACAGTTTGTTTGAAGGCTATTATGATTGTTTATATATGGGAATAGTTTTTCCTGGATATCTACGACAAGGGCAACAGTTTCACGGGCAAATATTCGCAATTTACACTCCTGTGTTGGTTAAAACGATCCCCAAAGTTACACAAAGAATATCTAAAAAAGAAAATCAAATTATATATTTATTCCTCCAGTGTGGTTAGATCACCTTCATCCTCTCCCAGTGCTCTCGCTTTTAAGACGCGTCGCATTATTTTTCCACTTCGCGTTTTTGGCAAAGAATCAACAAATGTGACAGATTCCGGTTTGGCAATCGGTCCCATCTCATTGCTGACATGATTTTTCAAGACATCTTCCAGATCTTTGCCGGTTTCAACTCCTGCTCTCAAAATAACAAATGTATGAATTGCGTCTCCTTTTAGTTAATGAGGTAAGGCGAGGGCAGCAGCCTCAGTTACATCCGGATGACTGACCAGAGCACTCTCAATTTCTGCAGTACCCAAACGATATCCGCTCACTTTTATAACATCATCAATTCGACCGATTATCCAAAAATAGCCATCTTCATCCATGCGTGCAGAATCCCCGGTTTTGTACCATCCTTGTTTTTCAAAATCTTTCCAGTAGACTTCCTTAAACCGCTCGGGATCACCGTATATGGTTCTTGCCATTCCTGGCCAGGGTTCTTTGATAACCAGTTTACCTTCTTCACCAGGCTTAACCTCATTCCCGCTATCATCGACCACAGCCATTTCATTGCCAAAAAAGGGTTTGGTTGCAGAGCCAGGTTTTAAAGGCGTAATCGGCAACGGAGTTATCATAAATCCGCCGGTTTCGGTTTGCCACCAGGTATCCATAATCGGACACTTCTCCTGACCGATTACGCGATAATACCAGCGCCAGGCTTCCGGATTGATGGGTTCACCGACAGATCCCAGTAATCTTAGACTGCTCAGATCATGGCGAGCCGGCCAGGCTTCTCCAAACCGCATCAATCCCCGAATCGCAGTAGGAGAGGTATATAAAATTGTAATTCCATACTTTTCAATCATTTGCCACCATCTGTTTGGATAGGGGTGGTTCGGTGCACCTTCGTACATAACCACGGTTGCACCATTGATGAGCGGTGCATAGACAATATAACTATGGCCGGTGATCCAACCGGGATCGGCAGCACACCACCAGCGATCTTCTTCTTTGATATCAAAGACCATACGGTGTGTGGTGGACGTGTAGACAGCATACCCGCCGTGCGTGTGCAGAAGGCCCTTTGGTCTCCCGGTTGTACCGGATGTATAAAGAATAAAAAGCATGTCTTCAGCTTCCATCACCTCAGTGTCACATTTTGGGCTTGCGACCGGCATTGACATCAGGTCATGATACCAGAAATCCCGGTCATTTTCCATATATACATCCTCTCCCGTCCTTTTCACAGTAATACAGACTTCAATCGTTGGAGAACGCTTCATGGCATCATTGGCGATTCCCTTGAGATCGGTGGGACTTCCCCGTCGGAAGCCACCGTCTGCTGTAACCAATACCTTGCTGTTGGCATCCTCAATTCTTTCGGCAAGTGCCTCCACACTAAAACCGCCATAAACAACACTGTGAGCAGCCCCGATTTTAGCACAGGCTAACATCGCTATTGCCAATTCGGGAATTTGAGGCATGTAGATTGTGACAATTTCACCCTTCTTGACCCCCATACTTTTCAAGACATTAGCAAATTTACTAACTTCGCGATTGAGGGCATGATAAGAATAGGTTCTATAATCACCGGGTTCGCCTTCCCAGATCATCGCCAGCTTATTTCTGCGCCAGGTCTTTAAATGACGATCAATTGCGTTATGGACAATATTTATTTTTCCTCCGGTAAACCATTTATAAAATGGCGCTGTACTTCTGTCAAGTACAGTCTCCCATTTTCTGTACCAATTGAGTGTTTTTGCCTGTTTTACCCAAAATTCTTCCCGATTAGCAATTGATTCAGAATACAGCTGCTCATATTCTTTTACATTTGCTTTCTTTTTTATTTTAGTGGATGGTGCATAAATTTCATTTTTCTGAACATTTTTTTCGTCAGCCATTTATTTTTCTCCTTACTTTATGATCAGTATAAATCTTGATAGCGCTAAGCAATATTCAAAATGAAACATAAAGAATCACGCCAGTCCCAATAAACCGGTATCTACGACAGGCAAATCACGAAGATAATTTCATGTATTATAATATTATTTACTGTTCTGCAAAAATAAAATGAAGATATTTTTTTTATGTGACCGAGGGCACTCCAGCCCGGACAAAAAGTTTCTGTATAATACTTAAATAAAGCATTTAAATGCCATAATTATTCCTCCTAGCCCGAAATAAAAATTCGGGTGGATAATTTGTGATGCTCGTACTATATTGGTAATAATAGCGAATAGTTGTGCTTTACCTAAGATTTTATTTAACCACGAATTTCACGAATTATCACGAATGGTCACGAAATTTTTAAATAAATTTTTTTATTTTGTGTAATTCGAAAAAATTTGTGTAATTCGTGGTTTAAAAAATCATTGTTAAACTTATTTCTGAATTTATTTAGGATAAAATATAGAAAATGAGTATTGAAATCGAACGAAAATTTCTGGTAACAGGTGACGAGTGGCGCAGTACGATTAAAGGAACTTTATACCGACAGGGCTATTTGTCTACCGAGATTGAGCGCAGTGTACGCGTCCGTATTATTGGAAAAATGGGATATCTGACGATAAAAGGGAAGACTGAAAATGCAATCCGAATGGAATTTGAATATGAAATTCCCTATGAAGATGCAACTCAGATGCTGGGTAAACTCTGCCAGCATCCTTTTATCGAGAAAACCCGCTATAAACTGAATGAAAATGATTTGGTCTGGGAAATTGATGAATTTTGGGGAGATAATGAAGGACTGATAATCGCCGAAGTAGAACTTGACGATGTTGATAAAGAAATCAAGCTGCCTGAATGGATAGGTGAAGAAGTAACTAACGACCCGAAATACTATAATGTAAATCTGATCAAAAATCCATTTAAGGACTGGAAACGTAATTCGGGATAATTTTTTTACCACAAAGTCACAGAGGGAAAAATTCCATCTGTCATTCCTGCGCAAGCAGGAATCCAGAAAAATATAGATGAAGAATATCTGATAATAGATCCCCGTTTTCGCGGGGATGACAGTGTCTATGTTTTTTATGTCTCTGTGGTAATAAATATTATTTTTTGTTTAAGCGAGGTATATAATGGCTATTTTATTTAAACCCACCAGGCAATTAGAGTCGAATATCGAAGAATTTTTGAATTCTGTTAGTGAAGGGGCGATTGTTTTCGAACAGGGTGTAAAATGTTATGTTGATAATGATATGGAGAATTTTACTGCTCATATACAAAAAATCGATGAGTTGGAAAACAAAGCAGACGAGTTACGACGTCAAATTGAAAGTATGTTATATACCCATACCTTGATTCCGGAACATCGCGGAGATGTGCTGGGTCTACTTGAAAATACGGATGATGTGATAGATACAATGAAAGAAACCCTAAATCAGTTTGACATTGAAACACCTGATATTCCCCATACCCTGAATAAGGATTTCCTGGATCTGACGACTGTCTCGGTGAAATCTGCTGATACACTTGTGAATGCGATACGTGCTTTCTTTGTTGAAGCACGAGCCGTTAAAGATCATTTGCATAAAGTGTACTATTATGAAAAAGAAGCTGACAGGATTGGCAACCATCTTAAACGAAAAGTATTCCAAATGAACCTGGATCTCTGTAAAAAGTTTCATCTTCGTTATTTCGCACTGCATATACAAAATGTATCCGACAGGGCAGAAGGAGTTGCGGATAGACTGGCCATATACACAATAAAACGGACAATATAACGGGATTCGCATATGCTGTTAATTTTTTTATCCAGTGGACTCTTTCTTGGCTGGTCTTTGGGAGCGAACGACGCTGCCAACATCTTTGGAACAGCCGTGGGCACAAAAATGATCCGTTTTAAAACAGCGGCAATCATTTGCGGAATATTCGTGATTATTGGTGCCGTCATCGGCGGCTCAGGTACCACACATACCCGTGGTAAGTTAGGGGCAGTGAATGCAATTGCCGGCGCATTCATGGTAGCTACTGCCGCAGGATTTACTGTCTTCTGGATGACAAAAATTAAAATGCCAGTCTCTACATCACAGGCAATTGTTGGTGCCATTGTTGGATGGAATTTTTTTACAGGATCACCCACTGACTACGATTCTCTCAGTAAAATCGTCAGCACCTGGATCTTTTGTCCTATTTTGGCAGCGATTTTTTCAATATTGTTATTCATGATCGTCAGACTTATTATAAATCGATGTCGTATTCATCTGCTCACATTTGATAAGTATACGCGAATCGGACTTATAATCGTCGGTGCATTTGGTGCCTACAGTCTGGGGGCTAATAATATCGCCAATGTAATGGGCGTATTCGTTCCTGTTGCACCTTTTGACGATTTAAATGTGGGTGGTCTGTTTATTGTAAGTGGAACACAACAATTATTTTTTCTGGGCGGACTGGCTATAGCCATAGGTGCTTATACATATTCAAGGCGAGTGATGGAAACAGTCGGCGGAAATCTCCTGAAACTCTCGCCGGAGACTGCTTTGATTGTCGTTCTTGCCCAATCCCTGGTGCTTTTTGTTTTTTCATCACAGGGATTGGAGCACCTACTCAACTCAATCGGTCTTCCCGCTTTTCCACTTGTTCCGGTATCCAGTTCACAAGCGGTCGTTGGTGCTGTTATCGGTATAGGAATTATAAAAGGTATTCGGGGTATTAAATATCATACGTTGGGAGAAATAGCAATTGGCTGGATAACAACCCCGATTGTGGCTTGCATTATCACCTATATTTCACTTTTTTTCTTACAAAATGTATTTAATCAACAGGTAAGTTTGTAACTCGAGTACAAGATCTCAGCCGGAAGGCTGAGATCTTGTGATCGGTGTGGAGGTATTGAAAGGGTAAAAATGATAAAGATTATTGATCAGGTTGTTGACCAGAACGTGCTGAAAAAAACAGCCCGACATTTTAAAGAAAAAAATATAGTTCTACCAACCTTTGCACAATTAAAAAATCCGCACACGATTTCACCTGAAATTCAGGAACAATTAAGGTCAATTGGATTATGGGATTTGCATCCACTTAATTTATTTAGAATTCACTGGAAAAATGAGCCGGTCGAAACCGGTGGATTATTCTCTGATGTAAATTATTTGGAAATACCATCTGCTTTTTCAGGAATCGATACCCGAATTATAGTTTTAATTGGCAAATGGTTCCCCACCGGAGCACATAAAGTCGGTGCTGCATATGGTTGTTTAGCTCCAAGAATAATAACCGGACAATTTGATCCAACCTATCATAAAGCGGTCTGGCCGTCGACGGGAAATTATTGCAGAGGTGGCGCATTTGATTCCTTTTTAATGGGCTGTCAGGCAGTGGCCATTTTGCCTGAGGAAATGAGTCAGGAACGATTCGATTGGTTATCAGAGATTGGTGCGGAAATAATTAAAACCCCGGGATGTGAGTCCAATGTAAAAGAGATATATGATAAATGTTGGGAAATAAGGGAAACCCGAAAAGAAGCGGTCATTTTTAATCAATTTGATGAATTTGGTAATAGTGTATGGCATTTTACAGTTACCGGATCAGCAATTGAAGAAATTTATGAATCGGTAAAAACGGATGGGAGTCATTTGGCCGCATATATATCGGCAACCGGATCGGCAGGAACAATTGCCGCTGGTGATTATTTACGGACAAAATTTCCTCATATAAAAGTTGTCGCCTCGGAGGCATTACAATGTCCAACACTTCTGATGAATGGATATGGCGGCCACCGTATAGAAGGGATTGGCGATAAACATGTCCCTTGGATCCATAATATAAAAAATACAGATATGGTCACGGCTATCGATGATACTGACTGCATGTCCCTGATGCGTCTCTTAAATGAAAAATCGGGTCAGGAATATCTGATTCAACATGGTCTGGAAGAAAAATTTGTTCATAATCTTCATCTTATAGGTATCTCAGGGATTGCAAATATTCTGTCGGCAATAAAAACCGCAAAATATTTTGAAATGACCGCAGATGATATCATCGTAACTATTGCAACAGATGCTGCTGATCTCTATCAATCCAGACTCCATGAACTACGACGAGAAAAAGGTGATTATTCCGAGGTACAAGCTGGAAAGGATCATGAGCGATATTTGCTTGGCCTGGCCACCGATTATTTAAAAGAATTAACTTACATGGATAAAAAAGCGATCCACAATTTAAAGTATTTTACATGGATCGAACAACAGCAAAAAGATGTTGAAGATTTGAATCAACTCTGGTATGACAGGCAAATCTGGCCGAAAATATTTAATCAGCACAAAAAGTGGGATGAATTGATAAGCGAATTTAATTCCATGACGGGATCTATTCTGAATAATCAGCTTTAAATTTTAAGGATTTTAGTCTTAGGCTATTTAAAACAACAGAAACACTACTGAAAGCCATTGCGCCTGCAGCCAACATCGGATGAAGGCTTCGCAGAAAATCAGGAGCGAAACTGATTGGATGCAGAATACCAGCAGCAACCGGGATTAATATGATGTTGTAAAAAAAAGCCCAGAACAGATTTTGCTTAATGATACGCATTGTAGATTTGCTAAGATGCAGAGCATGTAATACACCCACCAAATTATTTGATACGAGCGTGATATCTGAAGCCTCAACGGCGATATCAGTTCCGGATCCCATAGCGATTCCAACATCAGCATTTGCCAGTGCAGGTGCGTCATTTAATCCATCTCCAACCATACCTGTTACTCCTGCATAGTTTTGCTGATATTTTTTAATGTGGTCTGATTTTTCCTGAGGCAGTACTCCGGAAATGACCTCCTCAATACCGATTTGTTTGGCAACGGAATGGGTTGTTCTCCGATTATCTCCACTAATTAGTGCCAATTGAATTCCATGCTTTTTCAAGATTTTCACGACAAAACGCGCTTCTTCGCGAACTGTATCAGCAATGGCAATAAGACCGAATACCAGATCTGCTCCTGCCACCCAAACGACAGTTTTAGCCTCTTTTTCAAGCCGATACGCATCAGGTAAAAATGAATCGGTATTAAATCCATTTTCGATTAAAAATTTTTCAGTACCGATAAAACAATTTAACTCTTCATACTTTGCAGATACGCCCTTTCCAGGATAGGCATAAAAGTCAGTTGGATCGACAAGCTTGAGAGACTTTTTCTCTGCATGAGCGACGATTGCCTTAGCCAGAGGATGTTCTGAGACCTGTTCAATGGAAGCAGCCAGTTTCAGGATCTGGTTTGATTCATTTAGATATGTGTATTCTGAGTGTCCAAGATCAGAATTTATAACTATTTCATGTACGACGGGACGTCCATGCGTAATCGTCCCGGTTTTATCAAATACAAGTTGCTTGATTTGTTGCGCTTGTTCCAATGTCTCGCCATTTTTAAACAGAATACCTTTGCTTGCTCCTAATCCGGTTGCGACGATGATCGCGGTTGGTGTTGCCAAGCCAAGCGCACAGGGACAGGCGATTACCAGCACGGCGATCAGACGCAGAAGAGAAGATGTTACATCTCCATTGAATACCAACCAGATAATAAAAACAATGAGAGCCAGGGCGATAACAATTGGTACAAAATAGCTTGCAACCCGATCAGCCAATCGCTGTATCGGTGGTTTGCTTCCCTGCGCCTGTTGAACCAGTTTTATGATCTGAGATAGTACAGTATCAGCGCCGACTTTCGTTACCTGAATTGAGATAGTGCCATGAAGATTGAAAGTCGCTCCGACGACAGCATCACCTTTCGCTTTTTGAACCGGTATAGATTCACCGGTAAGCATACTCTCGTCAACATTGGATAAGCCGTCGATAATATGACCATCTAATGGAATTTTCTCTCCCGGTTTGACCAATAATTTATCACCAACTTTTATATTCTCAAGCGGTGTGTCATGAACACCATCAGCAGTTATCAGGTGTGCGATTTTTGCTTGTAATCCAATTAATTTTTTAAGAGCACTCCCCGTTTTGCCTTTGGCTCTCACCTCAAGCAATTTACCTAGTTTGATCAAGGTAATGATCATCGCCGAGGTTTCAAAGTAAACATGTTCACCAAACGATATATCACCAAATGTGAGAAAAACGGTAACCACAATACTGAAAAAATATGCAACCGACGAACCCATGGCCACCAATACATCCATATTTGCCGCCCGGTTTCGAAGTGATTTGAATCCATTGATATAATAATCAGAACCGACATAAAATTGTACCGGTGTTGCTAAAAGCAACATAAGCCATGGTGCCCACCATTGATAAGCCCATTGACCGACCAAACTAAAATCACGGGCCATACTAAAAATAAATAGGGGGAGGGTAAAAAAAACACCGGTCCAAAATTTTCGTGATTGATTTTTTATCTCGACCTTTCTTGCGATATCAATCGATTCTTCCAGTGTCTGGCCAGAGGAATCAGATGAGGCAACGCCATATCCGGCATTTTCGATTGTGACAGATATTTCATCCTCAGAAATAAGAGAAGGAGAGAAGCGAATGTGGGCCTTTTCGTTAGCATAATTTACATGAACATCCTCTATACCTTCTTTCCTGCGTAAGACACGATCTATCGTCGCCGCACAATTCGTACAGGTCATACCGGTGATGGGTAAATCTATTTCTTTGTAAAAAGTATTCATACCTGATTAATTCCAAATACCAAAATCCAAATGTCAAATAATGTCCAATGTCCAAATCAAAATGACAAACTAATATCTAACATCGAATATCAAGGATCTATTCTGATATTGGCTGTTAGATATTGGTTCTTGGAGTTGGGCATTGGACAGTTACAGTTCTATTCTGTTACCGGATAATTAATTTCCTCCAGTAAGGATTTAATCTTCTCCCAAGTCTGGGGTTCCTCCCAGGATATTTCAACCATTTTACTGGCTTCATCTGCTTTAACTGAGGTAACGTGGTCAAGATCACTCAGTTCACTCTCAATCGTCCGTACACAATGTCCGCAACTGATGTTTGAGATTTTAACTGATTTGTTGGGCATGTTTTCTCCTTTACACTAATAGGCGAGACGCTAGACGTAAGACGGAAAAAGGTATTTTGCTGGGAATGAGCTATATCTAAATAATATTCAATTATCTTTCCGTCTAGCGTCTGGTTTCTCGCGTCTGGCATTCTTAACTTCTTTATTTCTCCAAATGTTCCTTCATCTCTCTCAATATGGAATCTAATGGTGGTGATGCGAACCATTCCCTACGGGTTATCTCATTGCATGTGCTTTGGTAAAGTTGAGAGACAAGTTGAAATAATCTGTCGGGAAGCTTTGGCGGAGGTGAAGAGATAAGCGACTTCCAGTTTGCCCGGTCTACTTTTTTTGCTTTTTCAACCTCGTTATACCAGTCAGTCTTGCGATAGTGAATCCTGGCTACTTCTTTACTAACCGGCATACCGGCGTATGTAAATCGACATTCGTCAGGAGTTCCAAGTATATCTACCAGAATGAGATTCCTTTTTTGATCATACCCGAATTCTACCTTACCGTCTTCGTTCACCAATCCCGCCTGAGATGACTGAACGGTAATAAGATCATTAATATTACTTGTCGTCTCTTTAACCTCTTTTATTTCATCATCTGACAAACCTGAGATCTCCTGAGCTTCCTGCCATGATAGGTAACGGTCGGTAATTTCAAGTTTTGTTGAAGCATCGAGAATAGGCGGTGAAAGGACATCGTTTGCTTCAGGCATTTCAGATAAGCCAATCTCTTCAAGTTTCAGACTACCATCCTTTAGGCGGCGGAATACGCTGGATCCGGCCGGTAAAGAATTTCTGTAAATGACTTCCAGGGGAATTAGAAAATTTGATTCTAGATCTTTATATGTTGCATAATTATAAGTATCTCCCTGGACCACCGGTTTTATTACCCGAACAAGATCAACTTCCATTGTATCAACCGCTTTGTCAAGTTCAGCAAGTTTTAATGTCTTTCCATTATCTACAAGTCCCCGATAATGAGTTAAGACGCCCATCTGCTCCAATTTTTCAAAAAAATAGGCGCCCATTATACAAAGAGCTTTTCCCTTATCGGTAATTAAATCAGGCATTTCACCCCAATCAAAAACAGAATATCTGTCAGAAAAATGAAAATGACCAACGCCCATCTTTTTTTCTTCCGCTGTTTGAATAATTTTCAAATCTTTTACACTACCCATGATTTACCCTCACCAATTTGATGATCAGTTGTTAAATGATTGAGGAGAAATATACAGATTTTTGATGATTAATTGAAAATGATAGAATGAAAAACCGACAGTTACCTGAATGAATCATACTATTTAAAATGTTGTAAAGTATGTTCCCGTGCACCCGTAAACAATGTATCTGCTTTGAACATCTGTAAGAGAAGCGGTTGGGGGATGAGTTTGGAGGGGATGGCAATAAATTTCTGGATTTATCCTCAACGAAACCGGACCTCACCCCCTGGCCCCCTCTCCTTTGAGGAGAGGAGGATTGTATGGCGATATCTGTATAATAAGGATTGATACTCCCTGTTAATAATAAAAATTGGGTATGCTGTAAAATCATATTATTTGAATATTTATATTTCACTCAGAATTCTAGGAAACAAATCAGATAAAATGTCGTATATGACATATAAAGAACAAGGAGATGAAAACAATGAAGGATTTTATAATAGGATTGGTGATACTGGCATACGTGATACCTTTTGCCTACATATTCATAGCGGATATTGCCGATGTCATAAAAAGAATAACAAGTGTATTTTCAAGAAAATTGAAACCAGCGTTGATCGTCATATCAAAGACATTTATTGACTGATCTAACGCGTATAGATAGATAGGATAAAAAACCGGAAGTACTGACGTACTTCCGGTTTTTTTTTCTGGATTTAGTAAATTGACTTACTTCCTATTCTTGGATTTATCATTATTTATCCGCACAAATCTTTATATAATCATACATAAAACGTAAATTCTTTCTGTGGTTGGTTAAATTTGGGTCGATGATTCACTAACCAGTGATATTTCCACAAAAGTCACAATTGACTAAAATAAAATATATTATACTGTCAGATCTCATTCCATTTTGGATACACCCGGGGGAGAGATAATATATGGCATCATCAAATAGTACACTATCGATGAATAGAATTGTATTATTTGCTCTGTATATTATAGCGATTACAATTTTGGTATACTATATCTATGATGGATACGATTATTATATAACCCCATTTATGGAAAGACCACATCACCCGGATCATCAGAATCTGAAGCCAGGAGGTATACGTGGACATGGATTGGGGATTATAGGTACTATTATGATGCTCACCATTTTGGTCTATTCTATGAGGAAAAGAAACATTATTTTCAGCGGTATAGGTCAGCTTGGTAGTTGGTTAGATTTGCACATATTTATGGGAATTATGGGGCCATTATTCGTCATCTTGCATACGTCACTTAAGCTAAATGGTATTGTGGCAATCAGCTTTTGGTCAATGATTCTGGTAAGCCTCAGTGGATTTCTTGGCAGGTATCTTTACTTACAAATACCACGAAATATCTCAGGTCATGAAATAGATTTACAGGAGTTGGAAAGCACAAATGAAAACATCCTGAAAGAGATTGAGGGAAAATATGATATCGAAAGATCCTTTATATCAGAAATGGAAACGTTGATAGTGGGAAAGTTATATCCCGATAAATCTGAGTTTGCTACTTTTTTTTCTTTTCTTAAAGCAGATATATTTCGATTATTCCGGATAAGAAATATCCGAAAAATACTACGCCGTTCAAAAGGATTATCTAAAAAACAAATTGGAATTCTTCTTGGAATGATGAAAAAAAAGGCTTTTCTTCACCGACGGCTGATCTTATGGAATAACATTCACCGCCTTTTTCATTACTGGCATGTTTTTCACAGACCTTTTGCTCTTATCATGTATCTCATTATGGTGATTCACGTCGTTTTAACCGTCATCTTAGGTTACACCTGGATTTTTTAATGATTTCGAAGCAAATGATAATGTACCTTATTATTGGATTTTATCTTATTGGTGCCGTTTCCGTTCTGGCCCAATTGTCTCCGGGAGACCTGTCAAACCCGCATCTCCACCTGGAGGGATTGAAAAATTGTACAAAATGTCATGAGATTGGTGAAAAAGTGCAACCGGGTAAATGCCTTGATTGTCATACATTGCTAAAAACTCGTATACAGGAAAACCTTGGTCTGCATGCAAGGAATGAATTTAAGAACTGTGTTGAGTGCCATTCCGATCATCAAGGGAGAGATTTTGATCTTATCTGGTGGAAAGAAGGTATAAACAAATTTGATCATTCCAAGACCGGTTATTCCCTTGAGGGGAAGCATCAATTACTGAAATGCAGAGAATGTCATAAATCAGATAATATTATAGAAAAACAAAAATATATATCAAAGAATAAGGACTTGAACCGAACTTATTTGGGGCTTGATAAAGGTTGTCTCAGTTGCCATCGTGATGAACATCGAGGTCAACTCAGTAGAAATTGTGTGAAATGTCATGATTTGAATGCCTGGAAACCAGCGCCCCTTTTTGATCACAATCAAACCTCTTTTTCCCTGACCGGAAAACATCTATCTGTAGATTGTATTTATTGTCATAAACGAGTCGAGGAGAAAACGGATGCGAAAGACCAGAGTTATTTGAAGTTCAAGGGATTAAAATTTAGTACATGCAGCGATTGCCATCTTGATCCACATCAGGGTCGACTAGGCTCCTACTGTAAAAAGTGTCATTCTGTAAATAGCTGGAAGGGAATAGCCAATCAGGATTTTGATCACAATCAAACCAGATTTCCACTCGTTGGCATGCATCAAAAAGTAAATTGCAATGAGTGCCATCGCTCGAATCGATCGTTAAAGAATCTCATATTTAATCGTTGTAGTTATTGTCATGAAGATTATCACAGAGGACAATTCTCTCATCGACAACAAAAAGGCGATTGCAAAGAGTGTCACTCAGAAGAAGGCTTCCTTCCCTCAACTTTTTCAGTCGAGCAACACAATGTGGGAACGTATCCACTGCAGGGTGCCCACCTGGCTGTGCCATGTAACCTATGCCACCCGAAAAGTAATGATGGTATGATTAAATTTCGTTTTTCATCCACACATTGCCAAACCTGCCACCGGGATCCCCATAACAAAGGCGCTGACCTGTATCTATCAGCATACAATATTTCTTATAAAAATGATATCTGCCAGTATTGTCATACATTCGATAGCTGGTCTAAAATAACATTTGATCATTTGAAAACAAATTTCAAACTTACTGGAAAACATGAGTCAATTTCGTGTAAATCATGTCATAAAAATGATGTTCCGGATCCAGACGTCTCGGTAATTTTAAAACTCAATAAAACTAAGTGTCAGGAATGCCATCATGATATACATGCCGGGCAGTTTAAATCTCTTAAGTCAGATGAATCTGAAAGCGTAAATTTTGTAAAATGTGATAAATGTCACACCACAATAAATTGGCGAGCATCTAAATTTGATCACGATACACATTCGGATTTTAAATTGGAAGGTGCCCACAGACATCTTAAATGTGAACAGTGTCATATGACAGTGAATGAAAATGGTGTAATCTTTGTTCGGTATAAACCCATAAACTCTTCATGTAGTTCGTGTCATGTAAAACGTAAAATGGATCAGTAAGGTTTTGTTTATGAAGTCACTATCCTTGGTTTTAATTCTATTTCTAGCAGTCTTTTATTCATTAAATGCAATGCAGGATACCGGGATTAACCCACATGGAGATATTAAGATGGAGTGTTCTGTGTGTCACACCACGCAATCCTGGAGAGTCCTGACCGATTCCATGAGTTTCGATCACACACATACCGGTTTTCCCCTGAGTGGAGGGCATATTCAGGTGGCCTGTCGGGACTGTCATCAAATATTAATTTTTTCGCATATCAGTGTAGCCTGTGTCGACTGTCATTTAGATGTCCATGGTGGTGAACTTGGATTTCAATGTGAGACCTGTCATTCACCCAATACCTGGGAAAATCGCCAGGAGATTTTTGAGCAACATAGTAATACCCGTTTTCCATTAGTTGGCATACATTCAATGATAGATTGTGAAAGTTGCCATTACCAGCAGACTCCACATGAGTATAAAACGACACCGATTGAGTGTTTTCAATGTCATATAGAGGAATATCAATCAGCAGAAAATCCTGATCATCTGGCAGCCCAGTTCTCCACAGATTGCCAGTCATGTCATCCTATACAGGCAACAACTTGGGCACAGGCAATATATAACCATCCCCAGACATTTCCTCTCTTAGGAGCACATATTCATGTCGATTGTATGGGTTGCCATTCCTACGGATATAGCGGCACTCCAAATATGTGTGAGGATTGCCATATTGAGGACTACCTAGCATCAAATGATCCTGATCACGAAGTATTTGGATTTCCTAGGAATTGTGAAAGCTGTCATAATGAAACACGATGGGAAGGTACAAGTTTTGATCATCTGACAGAATCCGGATTCGCTTTGAATGGGCCTCATAATACTATTCTTTGCACCTCCTGCCATGTAAACAATCAAATCACCGGATTGCCCAGAGATTGTATTGGTTGTCATGAGGATGATTATAATTCCGTTGTTGATCCGAACCATGTACAAGCCCAGTTTTCATTTGATTGTCTGCAATGTCACTCAGAACAATCCTGGTCGCCGGCTACCTTTGATCATTCAAATACCAACTTCCCCTTAACCGGTTCCCATATTCCGATTGCCTGTTCTGATTGTCACGTCAATGGTCAATATACCGGTCTTTCAACTGAATGTTTTTCCTGTCATGAAAGTGAATACAACGCGACAACCGATCCTAATCACCAGGCGGCAGATTTTCCGATCCAGTGTGAAGATTGCCATAATACAACGAATTGGGGGGAGACAACCTGGGATCATGATGCTCAATATTTTCCCATTTATACAGGCCGTCATCGTGAAGCATGGGATAGTTGTGTGGAATGTCATGTCAATCCTGGAGATTATGGAACCTTTGAGTGTATTTTCTGTCATGAACATAGCGATCAGGCTGATTTGGCCGATAAGCACAATGAAGAACAGGATTATGTCTATGAAAGTCAGGCCTGTTACACCTGTCATCCAACGGGAACGGCAGATGATGACTAAAAAAGCTCTTCAATACATACCATTTTATTTAATCTTTTTAATATCAGGAGCGCTAACGCTACATGCTCAGGAAAAGCAGATTGTTAGCTGTAAGATAAGTTATATCTCAAAAGATAATGTGTATGTGGATAAAGGCAAAAATGCCGGGCTGACCGTTGGTGATACGCTCATTGTGAAAAGAGATGGTGAGAACATTGCCAGTCTAAAAATTTTATATACGGCAAATCATTCCTCATCATGTGAAATAGTAAATTTCAAAGAAAATGTCCGTGTCGGTGATGTTGCTGAGTGTAAAATACTGCCTGATACAAAAAATCTTGCCTTGCCTTCCGTGGTAGCAGCGAAAGAAGAAGCGATTAATCAGAAGAAGAAAACAAGTAAACCATTTGCCCGGATCAGCGGTGGACTTTCTCTTCAATGGTTTCATTTTGAAGATCAGTCCGAGAATAATCTTCACTTTGATCAACCAACCCTCAGATTCGATCTGAAAGCAAAAGAACTATGGGGTAAAAAATACAACTTTATCATAAAAATGAGACTGAGAAAAAATCAGCGTGCCAGAAGTTATAGCAAAAACATACCTGAGGCAGAATGGCGCAATCGTATATATACTTTCTATTTTTCATATGAAGATATCAACTCTCCCATAAATTTTCGTATTGGGAGAATTCTCTCACCAAATCTTCGTGGTGTGGGTTATCTCGATGGCGGGCAAATACAGCACAACATAAATAGAGATCTGAGCTGGGGGATTTACGGTGGCCTCCAGTCTTCATGGCAGTTCGAAACAACTCAAGATTCATTGCATAAATATGGTGCTTATATTAGTTACACACGCGGAAACTCTGGTTCTAATAAATTTTCAGGAACGCTTGCATACAATGCAATGTACCACGGCAGTACAGTGAGCCGACAAAACTTTTATCTTCAGTCAAATTTTAGCAGTAATAATCTCTATATTTTTCAAAGCATGGAAGTCGATGTAAATACATCCTGGCGTCGTGAGAAAGAGGCCAGGGATATATCATTTACATCATTTTATTTATCTGCAAAGTATAAATTTTCAAAAACCCTGAGGACAGGTCTTAGTTATGATAACCGCAAAAATTTTTACAGGTACGAAACCAGGGAGATGACGGAAGATCTTTTCGATCTTGCCTTCAGGCATGGGCTAAACGCCGATCTGTTGCTTGCACTTCCCAAAGACTATTCTACGTCTCTTCGAATTGGGATTAAGAAACGAGAGGATGATTCGGAAACAACTTATATTGGAAGACTGACTTTGAAAAAAAATAATATATTTTATAAATATTGGAAATTAAATCTTAATATTAACGGATACACTAATTATTATACAGAAGGTTGGATTCCATCCATATATATTTCTAAGCAATTCACCGCTGGTCATTATCTCAGCCTGAGCAGTGGAATGAATAATTATATAGTCAAACTGGATGGTCAGAATCGAGACCGCTACTGGATTCGCTTGAACGGACATTTTCAACTTTTTGGTAATATGTATCTCAGTGGATTCTATTCTCAGGAGTGGGGAGATGATTTTGTGGGATATCGTGTTTTAGCTGAGATCGGTTACAGGTTTTAATATTTTTTATAATTACTCCGAATGAATTGTATCAAAATTATCACTTATTTGATCCAGGAAGATAGATGTCAGAGTCAGAAATAATCTGGTTTATCTTTATATTGATTTCAGGAGTTGTTTTTCTTACCTATTTTATTCAGGTTAGAAGACGACGGGTTAAAGATGAGAAGCGGAAAAAGGAGGCCGAAAGTTTAGGCACCGATAAACCACTTAACCAATACCCGCAAATTGATTATTACCGTTGTATTGGTTGTGGCGCCTGCGTCAGGGCCTGCCCTGAAGGGGGCGTGCTTGGTCTGGTGCATGGAAAAGCGACAATTATTAATGGTTTAAAATGTGTTGGCCATGGGATGTGTGCCGAAGCATGTCCTGTCAATGGAATCAAAGTCGGACTGGGAGATATAAAAACGAGAGACGATATACCCATCCTCAGTGCTTCAAATGAGACAAATTTGCCAGGAATTTATATTGCCGGAGAACTGGGTGGACTTGCTCTAATAAAAAATGCGATTACGCAGGGAAATAAGGTAGTGAATGACATTATCAAAAATTTGGGTAACGGTTCTTCGGAAGACTGTTTCGATGTGGTTATAGTTGGTGCAGGTCCGGCGGGTTTGAGTGCGGCGTTGACGGCAAAACAGCATAATTTAAGATTTATGCTAATCGATCAACAAAATGCCGGAGGTACGATTCTGCAATATCCAAGAAAGAAAGTCGTCATGACAAAGCCTGTTGAGATTCCCCTTTTTGGTTGGTTGAAAAAGCATGAATACACGAAAGAAGAACTGTTGGATATTTGGGAGGAAATTCAGCAAAAATTCCAGTTGAAGGTCAAAACGAATGAAAAACTGGAAAATATTGAAAAAATGAATAAAAAATATAAACTAACTACGAAAAGCAGTACATATTTAGCGTCGAATGTTGTATTAGCGCTAGGACGTAGAGGCACTCCCAGAAAATTAAATGTGCCCGGAGAGGATAAATCCAAAGTCATGTATAAACTTTTGGATGCTGAAACATATCAGAATGAAGATATTCTTATAGTTGGTGGCGGCGATAGTGCCGTTGAAGCAGCAATGGGATTGGCGCGACAACCGGGTAATAATGTAACAATTTCCTATAGAAAATCCCGGTTTGTTAGAATTAAAACAAGAAATGAGCAACTTATTTCCCGGATGATTGATGATAGAAAGATCACCGTCTTCTTTGATTCAAATATTGTGCAAATTGGTGATCGTGATGTTACGATAAAAAATGATCAGGAAGAATTTTCAATTCCTAATTCATATGTATTTATTTTTGCTGGTGGTGAACCGCCTCTTCCTCTAATGCATAAAATTGGAATAAAATTTGGTGGAGAATTGGAATCTGATTTTTAAATAATTTACCTACTTTAAAACGCTAGTCGCTACTTTTCATTATCGTAACCCCTCTTACAGAAAATCCTTTTAATTGGAAACTATCTTCCTCAAAACCGTTTTACTAGACGGATAAATCAAATAAGGGGAAGGTATGAATAAATACAGTGTAATTCTTGTTTTAATTATCACTGCCTTAATATTCTCATTTGGATGTGAAATTGTTAATTCGCAAGAGAATGATGAAGCGAAAGTCGTTCGTGATGATAGTAAAATATTTATTGAAGACAGAACCGGTAAGAATTGGGACGTAACACATGCAGTCAGTCATTATGGATTTGTACCGGAAGATTTCCAGTTTGGCCTAGGACCCTTTGCAATAAGGCCTATCCTTGATCCGGAAATGCTGGAGAGAGGAGAGTTGGGCTATCCGAGTGACAACAATGAGTCGCTTGTGATCGGAACGATGCTGAATGGAGATACTCGCGCGTATCCGCTTGATGTACTGGGTAGTCATGAGGTGGCGGATGAACAATTTGACAGCACATATGTTGCTGTTGCTTACTGACCGCTGGTAGGATTGACTGCCGTGTACAGTCGGGAAATTGATGACCAGATATTAACGCTTAGTGCCAGTGGCTGGACGTATCAGAACACTTTTGTCCTCTTTGATTATGAAACAGAAAGTCTTTGGTATCATCTTTCTGGTACGGACGGATTGACCTGCATCAGTGGCACCTATGCAGACAACGTTCTGAATGAATTTCAATCGACATTGACCAGATGGAATATCTGGGTTGAACAGAATCCAAGAAGTAAATTCTTAGATTATCCATAGAGATCCAATAAATTGTATTATATTCTCCCTCTCCTTCAAAGGAGAAGGGGCTAGGGGGTGAGGTCCTAAAATGAGTACTCACCAGCAGAACACATTTTACCGTTATGTAATCTCAAGAGGTTAATTATGTAACACAAGTCCGAGAGAATATGTCGTCCCGTTTAAGGCATTACGGCCATTCAGCGGTTCGATAATCTCAAATTGGAGTCCTAAGGTGCCACTGATGCTTACTGTTATTGAGGGGATCACTTTTGTCAGATGTTGATCTCCGATAATGATATCAGGCAGGACGCCTCCTCCGCCGGGAAGTGGAGTGACGATTGGTTGTCCGTAAATATCAGGCGGTGTTGTCACATTTCTTAACGCTTCAACATATGTTTTTAAAAAGATCGGTCCCAGTGTATATCCAATCTCCCCTGTAATGATTACCTCATCGTTTAATTCTCCGGAACGGTGTCGATATCCGACACTTCCCGCAAAATAAATGGGTAGAGGATAAAAGCTGCTGCCAATATGAATATGTCCCTCATAACTTATCTCTGCGGTCCCCAATCTCGGCCCGTTATTGGATGGTTCCTCAGAATAGCCTAATGGAATTCGTGCACCAGCACGAACTGCCAGGGCGAGAGGATTATTCAATATTGCCAGTTTACCATAAAGCCCGAGATCAGCAAAGCCGCTCGTTGTCGCAATTTCATCGCCACCATAAAATGAAGCAACCGTTCTTTTTGTTGTCAGTGATTTAAAAGGCAATTCCCCTACAAAGGTGAAATTATCGGTCAATCCATATTCAGAATATATCACCAGACCGATATCTTTAAAATAATTGTCTCTGTAGGCCAATTGCTCCTCATAGAGTTCCTGACTCTCACCTTGATAATTGAATTCCTGATCAGCAAAAAGATAAGTACTATAAATTCTGAGATAATATCCATTCTTCTTTTGTGTCCAGGCGCCGGCATAAAGGTTAGCGGTTAAGAGAAAAATACTCATAAGGAAAAATATTTTACGATTATAGTAGTGTTTTATCATAAAACCTCCGCTTGCGTACAAGAAAAGGATCCAGTAGATCCATCCTTTGTAGCGACGCGATTAATCGCGTCGCTACGGTTAAATCAAAAGAGCGGTTAAAAAATCATTTAAGCCTCTCATTAATATAACGACGATCATATAGAGATGTTTACCCCGTTCCGGCCAGTAATAACTTTAAATGTTGGATTGATTACAAAATTGGATTAATTTATAGAGATCAGTATGAAAAAATACCCGATATAGAGGAATAAGTAGTTGTTTGTATTAGTTTTGACAGAACAATGCTCGGTTCTCGATACTCGGCACTCGTTACTTGAATACGATTAGTTGAGGATAATGCGATATCTGTTTTAACCACAGAGTACACAAAGTTCTCAGAGAATAAATAATTATAAACTTTGTGATCTTTGTGGACTCTGTGGTTCAAGAAAAATTCTTTTAATAATATAGGTTTAGTAAAACATGTCAGAGAAAAAAGAAGAAATATACTTTGGTCCCAATATCTGGTTGATTGATGAAATGTATCGTCAATTTAAGGAATCTCCTGAATTAGTGGCCGACAGCTGGCGTGATTTTTTTAAGGGATATCATCCAACAACACTGACTGCTGATGGCAACAATGTGAAAGAAGTTGTCGTCGAAGAAAAGAAGCAAAAACCTGTAAAGCAGGATCTCGGTCTCGAAACGGAACTATTAAGAGGATTTGCTGCTCGTATTGTTGAAAACATGGAAAGCAGCCTAACGGTTCCAACCGCCACTTCGACGAGGATTATTCCGGTGAAGGTTCTTGAGGAAAACAGAAGGATCATCAATCAACAATTGGCTGCTACACGGGGAGGAAAAGTTAGTTTTACGCATATAATTGCCTGGGCGATTCTCTGCGCATTGAAGCAGATGCCTGCTCTGACAAATGTTTTCATGGAAATAGACGATCAGCCTCACAAAGTCCGTCAAAAACATATCAATTTCGGCCTGGCTATTGACGTTGAACGAAAAGACGGATCCAGATCACTCCTGGTCCCCAATATTAAAGAAGCCGAAACTCTGGATTTTAAGAGTTTCTTTGCCGCCTATAACGATATGATAAGGAAAGTAAAATCGAATACAATCGAGCCGGATGATTTTATGGGAACGACAGCATCGCTGACCAATCCGGGGATGATCGGCACCGTCCATTCTGTTCCCCGCCTGATGCCCGGACAGAGTTGTATTATTGCCACCGGGGCAATTGACTACCCAATTGAGTATCAGTCGGCAGATCCACAGATTATCGCCCGCCTGGGGATCAGTAAAGTGATGACCATGACCTGTACCTATGATCACCGGGTGATTCAGGGTGCAGAAAGCGGTATGTTCCTCCAGGAAATTCACAATCTGCTTGCCGGCGAAGATGATTTTTACGACGACATCTTTCGGAGTCTTTCGATACCGCAAAAATCCCTTAAACTAAAGAGAGACATCAATCCGCTTTTTGATGCTGATGGTGACGGCAGGGCAATGTTTGATAAACAGGCAGATGTCCTGCGTCTTATTAACATGGCGAGAGTTCGCGGACATTTGATCGCCGATATTAATCCATTAAATCGTGAAATTAAAACACATTCTGAACTCGATCCTGAAAAATATGGTTTAAGCATCTGGGATTACGATCGGCTATTTCATACCCAGGGTTTGGCCGGCCGCAGCCGTTTAACGCTCAGGGAAATAATCGAAATCCTTCGTGATGCCTATTTTCGAACCATCGGGTATGAGTATATGCATATCCAGGAGCCGGACCAGAAGCAGTGGATTCAGAGCCGTGTAGAGGGTGTTCCCCGGACAAAATGGTTGAAGAACGATGATAAACGTATGATTCTCATGATGTTAAATGCTGCAGAAGCGTTTGAAAACTTTCTACATACAAAGTACATCGGTCATAAACGATTCAGCCTGGAGGGAGCAGAAACTCTTATTCCTGTCCTTCACCATTTATTGAATAAATCTGCAGAAATTAATATTCAAGAAATTATACTCGGTATGTCGCATCGCGGCAGATTGAATGTTTTGGCAAACATACTAAAAAAGAGTTATAAAAAGATTTTCCGTGAGTTTGAAGGGGATATCGACCCGAGTACGGAACACGGATCAGGAGATGTGAAGTACCATCTTGGTGCAGAAGGCGTACATGAACATCCGAACGGCCGTAAGGTTAAGGTGACGATGGCCTCCAATCCGAGTCATCTGGAAGCCGTCGATCCGGTGGTGGAAGGGATGGCGCGGGCCAGACAGGATGATCTGGGAGATATGAGTCATAATCGCGTGATGGCAGTACTTGTTCATGGAGATGCCGCTTTTGCCGGCCAGGGAGTTGTTGCCGAGACGTTTAATTTAAGCGCTCTGCCAGGATATCGTACAGGCGGCACCATACATATTGTGGTGAATAACGGCATTGGATTTACGACCTCACCGACTTCTGCCCGTTCGAGTGTCTATGCCACCGATGTAGCCAGAATGGTTCAGGCGCCAATTTTTCATGTGAACGGTGAGGATCCGGAAGCCTGTATCCATGTGACGGAATTAGCCCTAGACTACAGAAAGAAGTACAAAAAAGATGTTGTCATTGACCTGATCTGCTACAGACGTCACGGCCATAACGAAGGAGATGAACCCAGTTACACGCAGCCAAAGATGTATGCACAGATCAAGGATAAACGTTCGATAAGAAAATTATATACAGAGTCGCTGGTTAACAGGGGCGATTTAACACTCAATGAGGCTGAAGAAGCACTCAATCAATATAAATCAATGCTCGATACTGCCTTCGAAGAGACGAGAGAAAGCGCCCCGCCTGAAATAAAAATTCCGGAAAAAATTACACTTGTTAAACCGGATAAGCCAATGACCACCGGTGTGTCCGAAGAAACAGTAGAAAAAGTAATCACCGCATTAACATCGTTTCCTGCTGATTTTACGGTACATCCTAAATTGAAAAAACAGATATTAATGCGACGTGAACTGCTTGAAAAAGATGCAATCGATTGGTCACTTGCTGAAGCCCTGGCCTTTGGATCACTGTTAATTGAAAAAATCCCTATCCGTCTTGCCGGTCAGGATTCACGCCGGGGAACGTTTAGTCAACGTCATTCCGTGCTTGTAGACTACATGACAGGTAATGAATATATGCCTTTAAACCATATTCAAAAGGATCAGGAAAAAGCAATGATTCATGACAGTCTGCTCAGTGAATATGCTGCCCTCGGTTTTGAGTATGGGTACTCGGTCATTAGAAAGAATGCACTGGTACTTTGGGAAGCGCAATTCGGTGATTTTATCAATGGTGCGCAAATTATCATCGATCAGTTTATCTCCTCTGCAGAAGATAAGTGGGGGCAAACCGCCCGCTTGACGATCTTGCTTCCACACGGATTTGAAGGGCAGGGGCCTGAACACTCAAGTTCACGCGTAGAGAGATTTCTCACTCTCTCTGCCGAAGAAAATATGCGGGTTACAGTACCCACAAATTCAGGCCAATATTTTCACCTGCTTCGCAATCAGGCACTCAGGAAAAAAGAGCAACCTCTCGTCATTTTGACACCAAAAAGTCTTCTCAGAGCTGATGTGGCAAAAAGTAGCCGCGACGAAATTTTGAATGGATCTTTTCAGGTGTTATTAGAGGATAATAATCCGCCAAAAGAGGTCAAACGAATTATATTTTGTTCAGGTAAAATTTACTATGAACTTTCAGAGCAGCGTTCAAAGAAAAATATTGAAGGAACGCTAATTATTCGTCTGGAACAATTGTATCCCTTCCCTTTTGATCAGGTCTCCGAAATCTTTCATCGGTATAAGAATGTGAAAGATATTCGTTGGGTACAGGAAGAACCAAGAAATATGGGCGCCTGGAATTTTGCCCTGGAGAGATTTCAAAAGATCTTACCAAAATCAAGACATATACAGTTTGTCGGAAGGTTACCAAGCGCCAGTCCTGCAGCCGGAAGTTTTCAGATGCATCTTGCCGAACATGAATTAATGATGCGTCAGGCTTTTGACTAAAGGATTTATACTAGTCTGTCCGGCTCAGGATATTTTCCAGAGAAAATTTGGTGGTTGGATAGATAACAATTTGCAGGGAAAAAGCGAGTAAAAAGATATCTTCAACAATTCTTCCCCAATTAGCCGCACTTCCGGATCCGAAACAACCACATTCAATATCAAGTCCTCTGAATATAACCGATCCAATCGCCAGAATAAAAATAATAGTTAATGTGGAAATGATAATTGCTGCAGATTGATGCCAAAGGCCGCTTAGCAACAATATCCCACAAATTAATTCCAGCCAGGGTAAAATAATTGCTGCAAGGTTAATCAACGAATCCGGCAGGATTTGATAATTCTGAATGGTACCGGCAAAATAGGCCGGATTGGCAATTTTATCAATACTGGCATAAACAAATACAAGACCAACCACAACACGCATGACCGTCGTCAGGTAGGGTGAACTTAGAGTATTTTTAATTTGTGGCCAGATTTTTATCTCCTAAACCGCGACTGTCATTCCCGCGAAAGCGGGAATCCAGCATGATAATTGAGTGATAATTTCAGGATCCCCGCCGGAGTTTATACCGCACTCGATGCGGTGCGGGGATGACATCTCGGTTAAATTATATATTTTGAAATTAGGTAGTCTTCAATCTTCAGTTTTCAATCGGATAATCCTTGGCTTTCCACTCCTCAAATCCTTCTAAATAGATAAATACCTTTGTATAACCCAAATACGTAAGAAAACCAGCCAGTCGTCGGCTGGAATTACAGGCAGGGCTGCTGCAATAGATGACAATCTGCTGATCCTTTGGAATATTTTCAAAAAAGGACATGATTTGATCACGCGTAGCATTTGCCGGTAGACTTTTTGCATTCTTTAAATGACCCTGCTCAAATTCCTCTTTGGAGCGTGTATCGACAAAAAGGGTTTGACCCTCATTTAACAATCTGGCGGCTTGTTCAATTGTCAGAATCGCACCGCTTTCCAGATTTAATGGTTCATAGCTGAGAGAAATTCCGGAAACGGAGAGAGAATTATATACTATTCCGAAGAGAACAGAAGTAAATATAATAACGAATATTTGAAGAATGCCTTTTTTAGTAATCATTTTCACCTTCAGTGTCATTCCCGCGAAAGCGGGAATCCAGATCTTTATTTGAGTGATAATATCTTGATCCCCGCCTACGCCTTACGCCCATCGCGCGACGCTCCACGATTGGAATTCGTGTTAATTCGTGGATAAAAAAGCTGATCATTTGGCTGGATATATCTTTCCAACGACCTCTCCAAAACCAACCCGGTAATCCTCTCCCTGGCACCAGCCACTGATGATAACGGTGTCACCATCCTCTAAAAATCGCCTTGTTTCACCTGCCGGTAGTTGAAGCGGTTTTGTACCCTGCCAGGTCGTCTCCAACAGACTTCCGAATGAATCTTCTGCAGGTCCACTGATCGTTCCGGAGGCTAACAGGTCTCCCGTCCTCAGGTTACACCCGTTAACCGTATGATGGGCCAGTTGTTGATTGATATCCCAGTAGAGATATTTAAAATTACTTCGACAAATTCGTTGTGTACTATCCATTTTTTCTGTTTTCAGTGAAACTTCAAGCGTTATATTATAGGATCTATTTTCTTTGTGTTTTAAGTAATCCAACGGTTGCGGATTTTGTATGGGTCCTTCACACCTGAACGGTTCCAATGCTTCCATGGTAACAATCCAGGGCGATATGGAAGTGGCAAAATTTTTTCCTAGAAAGGGTCCTAATGGTTGATATTCCCATCGTTGGATATCACGTGCGCTCCAGTCATTGACCAGAACCATGCCAAAAATATGTTTGCCGGCATCATCGATTGATATTGGATTGCCGGCTTGATTACCGACACCGATTAAAAATCCGCTTTCCAGTTCATAATCGAGCTCAGTCGAAGGCCCAAACACCGGTTTTTCGGAGGTTCTATCATATCTTTGTCCTTGAGGACGGTATATTGGGGTACCACTGACAACAACCGAACTGGCACGACCATGATAGGCAATCGGTAAATGAAGCCAGTTTGGGGGCAGAGCATTTTCTTCACCTCGGAATATTTTACCCACATTGGTCGCATGCTCCCGTGAGGAATAGAAATCCGTATAATCGCCAATCTGGACGGGCAAAAGCATGCGGCTGGTGCTAGCCCTTTTTAAGGCCCTGTTCCTTAGGGCAAGATCATCACTCAAACGCGGATTCTCATCCCGTAACAAATCATGGATAATCTCACGCACCGCTTGCCAGACCGATGTTCCTTTGGTCATAAAGGTGTTCAGATACCGTTGGGCAAAAAGACTCGAATCGCCACCAAGAACATCTGCAAAGATTTTTTCCGATTCAAGAACGGATAAATCGAGGATCCAGTCGCCGATTAGCACACCGATTCTGGGCATACTGTTATCACAGGGTTGAAACACACCATAGGGTAAATTCTGGATCGGAAAATGTGAATTTTCTTCTACAGGCAAAAATGATTCGATTGATGGATTTGTCGTTTTATTCATAGTATTAAATAGATGTAGTCCATCTCTGAGATGGACTACATCTTAGCAAAATTTAATAATCGATGAAATTTAAGAAAAAATGCTAATCTATATGATATTTTTTTACCTGCTAGAAGCATTAGATTTATATTGCATTCCTGATGGCGAATTGTAAATTATTCATCAAAATGACCAAATTGTAAGGCATATTCAAAAGATATGAAACCTGTTCAGATCTTCACAGTGTCAGTTCAGTAAACATGAATCTATTCAGAATTCTGTAAAATACTTCTTTTTCCAAATTCCTGCTCGCAGCAATCTGAAACTCATGCACCGGCGAATTATGAATCCTCTTTCCGGCAAATTTATTAATTGAAAAATCAATCAATTAAAAATCAGGAGGAGGAATCACCATGTTTAAGGGTATAATGGGAATACTATTCGTATTGGTTAGTTACCTGGCTGCTCAGGAGAAGGTATTTATTAAAAATGTCCCCGATTATTCGCAACCACCGGATTCAACGATCAAATCGACACGAGATCGCAGTAACTTTTGTGCACCGATGGCCTTTGCCAATATTGTCGCTTACTGGGATAGTGTCCAGAATCATGCTTTTGCCCAAAATGTAATGGGCGGATTATCAGGAAAAGAAGTGGCTGAGTATATCGGCTGGTTTATGGATACCAATGATCAGGGTAATCCTGGTCGGGATAATGGTACCGGACGTCCCTCTGCGCCCGGTACATATGGGCATGATCAATGGATGGGGGCTCAGGAGTATATCATTTTTGATTCGGTAAATACCTTTCTTTATCCTGATACCATACCAACAAAACGGGGTTATGGCTGGGATATTCAAATGGTACCGGTAGCGGATTTTTTACCCCTTAAAGAGGAGCTGGATACGTACTCACCGGTAAAAGCAGATTTCTATTACTGGAACATCATTCCAACCGGCACGGTGCCGGCGCTTACTTTATTGAACTGACCGTCAATGATCCATCTGCTAGCCTGATTGCCTCAGAAACAAAACATCTGACCGATGTACTCGATGCACATGGATGGGGATGGGACAGCATTGAGGTAAGATTTGATACGCTGTTTACACCGGCAGGTGCAGGTTTGCATATGATTACTGGTAAGGTTTATTGGGATCAGGATAGAAATTTAATGATGAATGATCCTCCCGATGATGATCCAACTAATGATACGTTGTCTATCACCCTTCCGGTATATTTGGAAGTAACCGGTGTCGAACAACTAGAGAACCTTGTCAGAGAATTTCGGTTATTTCAGAATCATCCAAATCCGTTTAATCCGAAAACAGTTATAAATTACGAATTACCAATTACGAATGACGTTGAATTGAGTATCTACAACGTTCTTGGACAAAAGGTGATCACTTTGGTATCAGAGAAACAAAAAGCAGGGCATCATCAGGTAGAATGGGATGCTTCCGGATTTCCCAGTGGGGTGTATTATTATGTGCTCAAGGCGGGGGAATTCAGGGATGTGAAAAAAATGGTGTATCTTAAGTAAGGATAAATCGCATGGACCACAGATTACACGGATTTAACGGATTTACACAGATTTAATTATTATGTTAATTCATGGTGTAATTGTCGTTTTACTACTTAAATTTTGCATTAAGCGTTAATCTCGACAAACAATAACCTAGCTAAAAAAATCCGTGGAAATCCGTTAAATCCGTGTCATCCGTGGTCTATTAATTTCTCTCTAAGCTGCTATGACCAATAAATACAGATATCTCTTGACATATCCCCTATTTATTGTATATTTCATATGTACCGGTGGCTTTTCGATGATGTTAGTACTGACCTAACTCTATAATGTATTTCAGAATTCGGAATTCTGATTTTCGAATCTCATTCTAAATTCCCAATTCGAATCGCCAATGCGATCTGCCGGGGCGGAAATCCAAAATTAATTCGCCGTGACGCCGCGAGAGGAACTCACCCCCTGGCCCCCTCTCTTGAGAAGAGAGGGGGAATTCAGAGGATGAATTATTATAAGAATAAATCAACGCGCCGCTGTAATCATGAAGGATTTCATCCCGATCACGCCGGTCCCGATAAACCGGGATCTTCGATAGGCGGATTCGCCCGCTGGCGGATATGTCGACAGGATGGAGACATGTATATCGGGGTGCGAGAGATTTTTTGACGGAGGATATCATGTCACGATATTGCAGGTTCCTCATTTTTGCATTTCTAGTAATCTTCCCACTTACATTACTGGCACAATCAACAGATTTTGAAAAATTCTTCAAAGACACAGATGTTCTCTATTCAGTGCAACAGACCTCCGATACCGGATATATTTTATCGGGATTGGTCAGTGAAGAAGGTGATTACTATGTGAAACTGATTAAGACAGACCTGAACGGAGATTCAGTTTGGTCAAAAAAGTACCCCAGTATTGCGGAAATTGATCTATATAAAACAGAAGCAATACAAACATCCGACGGCGGATATATAATGACTGGGACGATCGAAGCATCCGATAATATGGATGTCTTTCTGATTAAAACAGATGCAACTGGTGAAACCAGCTGGCAGCAAACCTATGGGGGTCCTGAAGATGAAAAAAGCTGGTCAATTGAACAGACCAACGATCATGGTTATCTGATCAGTACCAACACGGAATCACAATATTTTTATTTGATCAAAGTCGATTCACTCGGAACTATCGAATGGGAAAAACAGTTTGGACCCATTCTATCAATTGACAGAAGATCTCAGGCTATCCAGACAAGTGATTCATATTATGCGGTGATCGTGAAATCAAATCTGTCTAAAATTGATCAGAATGGCGACTCACTGTGGGCCCGGACCTATGACTATAATTTCAGGTTTATTCAGGAAGATGAGAACAAAAATCTGATTCTCGCTGGACGCAATATTTTAATGAAAACAGATTCACTGGGCAATGCGCTGTGGATTAAAGAGGGACTCTCAATCAATCCAAATATCTTAACTTTATCGGATGATGGCGGTGCTGTCCTGGCAGTTGATCAGATAGTAAAGCTCGATGACGAAGGCAGAGAACAATGGCGAATTGACGTGGACGGTACCATTTATTCACTAAAACAATTGACTAGTGGGGGGAGTGTTTTTTGTGGCGAAAACGCAATCACCCGCTGTGGCTGGATGGTTAAAACGCGGCAGACCGGATATTATCAATCCTTAATATTAATTTCTCCCCATGATGGTGATCGAATACATTATGGAGCAAATTTTCTTATTGAATGGCACAGCAGAAATGTAGAACTGATCACAATCAATTTTTCTGAAGATAATGGTGTTCATTGGCAAGAACTCATTAGCTCTTATCCGGCGGACAGTAGTGCTTATCGGTGGTTTGTGCCGTTTTTAAATTCCACGACATGTAAGATCCGTCTAACCGCTGTTGAACGACCCGAATTATCTGTTGAAAATGAACAGCCATTCACCATTACCTACAGTAATTATGAATTTATCGCAATTAATCAAATTAAGATGTGGTTTTCGAATGATGGTAATGGTGCCCATGACCCTTTTACTGGTGGTCCGGGATTATTCTGGCCGGGTGGTGCCACTGCCTATCAGGGAGCAGTATTCGAAGATGGCCTTGTTTATGCAGGCATCATAAACGGTGATTATTATGCCAGTGGTAACAGTCATCGTCAGGGATTGCAGCCGGGTAATATACTGGATGATGGTTCTGCGGCAAATCCGGACAGCAGTATTTTTCAGGTCTGGAAAATTCGAAAGGATTGGGGCGTCTATCCTCCCGGTGCTGAGCGGGATCGCCTGGAACATGATTATCATAACTGGCCGGTAGAGCTCGGCGCTCCGTGGATCGATCATGATGGCAATGGTATCTATGATCCTGCAATCGATCAACCAAAATTATATGGGGATGAGACCAATTGGATGGTGATGAATGATTTGGATACGACGAAAACACAAATTTTTGGCAGTTGTGATCCGATAGGTCTTGAGATTCAATGTACGATCTATGGTTATGACCGTCAGGATGTGTTGGAAGATGTCGTCTTCAAACGATACGAAGTGATAAATAAAGGCCAAAATTATGTGGATCAGATGGCGTTCGGATATTGGTCTGATGTTGATTTGGGTTTTTCCGGGGATGATTATGTTGGATGTGATACGCTGCTGGATCTTGGTTACTGTTATAATGCCACAAACTCCGATGGCATTTATGGCAGTCCGCCACCGGCTGTCGGCTATTTGATTCTTAAGGGACCTCATGTCATAGCCGGTCTGGGTAATAGCGTTCGCTTTAATAATGCACGACTTTTGGAATATATGAACCTCGGGATGTCTTCTTTTATGGGATTTACATGATGGGGTCTGGGGTGGACGTGTCCACCAACAAATGTAGCTTCCCAGTGGTATTATACGTTAACCGGTCGAGATATAAATGGAAATCCCATCATTGATCCGACGAATGGAGACACAACATGCTTCGCATTGTACGGAGATCCGGTGTCAGGCAGCGGATGGTATGAGGGACCTGGTTGGCCTGGCGGGGAAGATCTTTCAGGTGAAAAGTCAATTTTAACATCCTCAGGTACCTTTAATCTTGCGCCTGGTGATTCACAGGAAATTGAGATTGCCATCCTTATGGCTCGGGGTGATAACAATCTGGATAGTATCACGAAATTGAAGCAAAAAGCAGCAGCGGTCAGGGAATTTTACTTAACAGGGGAAATTTCGTCAGTAGAGGACTCTGATATAAGCGATCCCTCTTCATTTAAATTGGAGCAGAATTATCCCAATCCGTTTAATCCATCGACAATGATCAATTATCAATTATCAATGAACAATGAGGTCGACCTAAGCATATACAATTTATTAGGGCAAAAGGTTGCTACTCTCGTTTCTAAAAAACAGGCTGCTGGATCATATCAGGTGGAGTGGGATGCGAGTGCGTATGCAAGTGGGGTTTATTATTATGTGCTGAAAGCGGGGGAGTTCAGGGATGTGAAAAAAATGGTGTATCTGAAGTAAGGATAAATCGCATGGACCACGGATTATACGGATTCAGCTGATTCTCGCGGATCTAATTTTTATGTTATGTAAGGGTAAAATCTCCGCTTTGCTACTCTTGATTTGTATCAAGCGTCAATTTTGATAAACAAAAACCTAGCTAAAAAATCCGTGGAAATCCTTAAAATCCGTGTAATCCGTGGTCCAGGCGATTTAACGCACCAGAATCATCTTTTTGATCACAACCTCAGATCCATATTTCACTCGATATAAATAAACACCTGAGGATGCTGTCGTCCCCAGATTTGTCTCTCCCCTCCAAATGAGTGTCCGGTAGCCGGCCGTTAGTTCTGATGTTTGTTCATAGACTTTTTGACCGAGGACATTATATATCTCAAACGTGACCAGTCCATCTTCGGGTAAGATCAGATCAATCGACGTTTCCGGATTGAAAGGATTCGGATAATTTTGAGATACCGTGAAGATCTGCGGCAGTTCCCGTAGATCCCCCTCAACAAATGTAAGACTGAGGTCATTCATAACCCAGTTATCGGGATCAATTTCCAGATTATCCGGTTTCTTATCGGTGACAAATTCAAATCTTTGTGTTTTCAGACTATCGACAATCGTATACGTTTGTTGAAAATCTGATCCACTAAGAACAATTTGAAGCGGCATCTTAAACAAATTTGAGTTAGCCTGGGTAATTTCCAAAGTGGTCTCGAATGGTCCTTCACCGGAAACTGACCATTTTGCCCGGTAATCAGGGCGGCCACCACCATAAACCCACTGCTGAAAAAACTGGTTCAAATCGACGCCGGAGATCTCCTCGCATACACGCTGAAAATCTTCTGTTGTCGCTGTCTGATAGGCTAAATGAGGATCGCTGGCATAGGCCCTTAGACTCTCAAAGAAGAGACTGTCGCCCAGAACGCCGCGCAGCATGTGGAGTACCCATCCTCCCTTATCATAAACCGTTCGGCTGAAAAGGGCATTACCATTTAGGGAATCTGTAACAAACAGGGGTGAATTGAGAGGTGGCTCATCCCATCTGTTTACATAGGCATGATAGGCATCTTTACCGTTTATGTATTCGAACCACAGGGCTTCCGCATAGGAGG
>WOR8_10000486_pt1 | contig 51447 bp, 47 predicted proteins | sample DeeMarSeWOR38_10_FD_19890 | JGI IMG/M metagenome (IMG submission 19890)
ACATCACCATTCCAATCACCAATATAAATAGTACTATCATTACCAATAACTGGAGATGACTCAACATCACTGCCAGTTGTGTATTTCCACATTAATGTTCCATTTGATGTATAAATCGCATATAAATAATTAGACGCCCAACAACTACCAACGTAAAGAATACCATTTTTATCAATAGCAGGGGCAGTAAATGGGTTAACCCAATTATCATTTTCCCATTTTAGGGTACCATTTGGATAGATTGCAAATATATGATCAGCTCCTACATATATGTTATTGTTCTCATCAATCACTGGAGAACCTTTTACAGCATCAACAAGGTTAATCCTCCATTTTACCAAACCTGGATTATCAATAGTACTATAAGGACTAAGTCCAGTATGTCTAGTATCATGACAGTACATTGGCCAAGCGCTATCCATCAAACTATCATCACCAGTTGATTCTGGAATCAGATTATTTGATGTGTTGATGTTATTACTGATAACTATGGGACTAATTGCTGACAAGATAAACAAGAAGATGATTCCAAATGCTTGGATGCTTTTTTTCAAGTTTTATTTGCCTCCCTCTGATTATAATCTAATCTGATATAAGATATTTAAATGTTACATAAAATAAAAATTTATCTATCTGATATTGAAGTTGTTAAGCAATTTTTTAGGCAAATAAGATAATATAAACTTTTTCAAAAAATATTAATACGGTAATATCTAAAATATAGTTCATTTTTTATTGTTTACCTTTACATTAATTTCTTTCTTTTTAACTGATATTAGTTTTTTAAGGTCAATCTTTATATTTTTATTTATTGTATATTTGTTTATTGGTTTTTTTGGTAATTTTCCATCAACTTCATATATATAATAGCCTTCATCTCCATCAATTGATTTAATATAAAAGTTATTTTCTACTTTTTTTATTTCTATGGTGGGTATCTGATTCAATGCATCAAAAATACTTTTTTTCTTGTCAACTTCAATTATAGATTTTTCAATAAAAGGATCTAGTATATTCTCAAAATTTTTTACTTTTGTTTTTAATAAATAAGTATTGCCAAAAATCCTTTTATTCACCAATCCCACATTTTCTAAGATTTTTATGTGTTTGGAAGTTACTGGCACCGAAATTTTTAACTCTCTAGCTAGACCAGAAACATGCATCTCTTTATTTGTTAATATCCTTAGAATTTTTATTCTAGTTGAGCAACTTAATGCTCTAAATATTTTTTTATTATCCATTTGGGTAACAACTGTTATCCAAAATATAAGATTTTAATCTTTTGATATATTATACCAATTATGAATAAGGACCTAAAAGATAATATAATCTATTTATCAAAAATAATCATACCAATTATAGTTGTTATTGGTTTGTTTCTTGGTGGAGTAAGTGCTGGAATTATAACATTCGAACCACCAAATAAAAATGTAAATACAGGATTAATTACAATATCAATTGAACTTGATTTTAATGATGAAATAAAATATGTTGGAGATATGGCCTTAGAAAATTCAACGGGTTTTGATATTTTAATGGAATTAGAAAAACAAGATATAATTACTATTGAAACGACCTATTGGGAATCATTTGATGGATATTCTGTTGATTCCATCACATATCAAGGGAAAAAATATGAAGGTGATAGTAATCATTATTGGGCCTTTTACATAAATGGACAAGCTTCAATGGAAGGTGCTGATAAAGTATATCTAAATGATAATGATATAGTTAAATGGAAATTTGAAACGTTCTAATATAAAAAAGAAAATTAATAAAGAAAAAAAATATTATGGTAAAGGTGTTAAAAATGATAGGGGAAATTTTCAAAAATAAAAATAGATTAATGTTTGCAATTCTTCTGATCGCAATAGGATCTATTATTAGGATTCTTTTACATAATAATCTACCAGGATCACCAGCGATATATATTACGATAAATAATATAACTCAACCCATGTTCATGCTGGATTTGTTCTTTGTAGTAGCTATAATATCTATTATTAGTGGATTACTTCTTGGCGGATATTATACATTTATTGTACCAATATCAATAATGGTAATTACAGATTTGATACTTGGTAACAATTGGATATTATTGTTCACATGGTCTGGGTTTGTAATACTAGGATTAGTTGGTTATTATTTAAAAGCTAAAAATATCTTAAAAATCAAATATGTTCCAAGAGTAATGGGATTTGGACTAGGTGGAATATTATTATATGACCTATGGACAAACTTTGGAACATGGCTTGGAGGATGGTATACCCATACCTGGGAGGGCCTTGCCCTTTGTTACATAAAAGCTTTACCGTTTATGTTTTGGCATCTACTATCAACAATGCTTGCAATAACACTTATTATAATACCGATTATCTATCTTAAAGAACATAACATAACAATTCCAGAATTTGAGATAAATACTGTAGAGAAAAAGATATCAATAGCAGCTCCAGTAGTTCTTATGGTTTTAGCAATAATATCAATTATTGTTTAAAACCAACTATCTTTTATTTTTTCGTGCAAAACCCTATAAATATTATTGTAATTTCCAGTCTTAATCATGTATCCATTGGATGAAGCTAAAAAGGAAATAATATCTGCAATAAAAAAAGTAATATCAGATTTAAAATGTAAATCTGAATTTAAGTTGGAAATTCCACCTGAGGGATTAGGTGATTACGCATTTCCATGTTTTTCATTATCGCCAATCTTAAAAAAATCACCAAATGATATAGGAAATATTATTGCTCAAAAAATTCATAAGACCAAATGGATAGAAAAAGTCCAGACAAATGGTGCTTATGTAAATTTTTTCATTGATAAAAATAATCTAAAGGTTTTAACAATAAAATCTATTCTTGAAAGAAAAAAAAATTATGGACATTTAAAAAAGAAAAACAAAAAGGTGATAGTTGAACACACCTCTGCAAATCCTAATGGCCCGTTACATGTTGGAAGGGCAAGAAATCCTATAATTGGGGATACTATAGTACGAATCTTTAAAATAGCTGGATATAGCGTTGAATCACAATTTTATCTTGATGATATGGGTAAACAAGTAGCAATTTTAGCTTGGGGTGTAAATAACTTAAAACCATATGATATACCAAAATCAAAATCAGAAAAACCTGACCATAAAACAGTTGGATTCTATCAAAAAGCAACTCAACTCATGAAAGAAGATGAAAAAGTATCAAAACAAATTAGTGAAATTGTTAAGAAAAGCGAAGAAGGGGATCAAAAAACAATAGAACTTGTTCATAAAGCTTATAGTCCTGTTTTAAAAGGGATAAATGAAAGTCTTAGTAAAATTAACATCAAAGTTGACAATTACGTCCCTGAATCAAATTTTGTAAAGGATAAAAGTGTAGATTTAGTTGTTGAGAATTTAAAAAAATTAAAATATTGTGGAAAAGAGGAAGGAGCATATTATTTAGATATGGAACCTTTTGGAATCAAAGGGAGAAATACAAAATTTGTTTTTTTAAGAAATGATGGTACAACACTATATGCAACAAGAGATATTGCTTATCATATATGGAAGGCAAAAAATGCTGATTTATTAATAAATGTGCTTGGTGAAGATCATAAGCTTGAATCAAAACAAGTTGAAGTCGCATTACAATTGTTGGGTAGTTCTTCAATTCCCAAAGTTATATTCTACTCATTTGTATCTCTGCCGGGTGGTAAAATGTCCACAAGGAAGGGAAGAGTTGTTTATCTTGATGATTTAATTGATGAGTGCGTAAAACGTGCTTACATTGAAGTAAAAAAGCGAAGAGGAAAAGATCTTTCAGAGAAAAAAATGAGGGAAATTGCAGATATAATTGGAATTGGAGCTCTTCGTTATAATATTATTAAGGTTCAACCTGAAAAAGATATCATATTTAAATGGGAAGAAGCCCTCAATTTTGAAGGGGATGCTGCACCATTTATACAATATTCCCATGCACGTGCCTGTAGCATTCTATCAAAAAAACAAAATGAAATTAAGGATATTGATGCAACCATTCTTAAGGCAGAACCAGAGGTTAGATTAGTAAAAATATTAGCTAATTTTCCAAATATTATAAGAGAAGCATGTGATAGTTTTAAACCTCATATATTAACTTCTTATTTATATGAGGTAGCTTCTCAGTTTAATCAATTCTATAGGGATTGTCCAGTGTTGCCAGAAAAAGATAAAAAATTAAAAATTAGTAGACTTGCACTAGTTGAGTCAACAAGAATTGTATTACATAATGGTTTGGATATTTTAGGTATTTCTGCACCTGTGGAAATGTAGTATTGATTTGATTTTGTATCTTATATTATAAATTGTTAGCAATATGATTAATATTTTTTATTATTCTATTGATGATTCCATTAATTTTTTATATAATTAAATGATAAACTATAATGTAATATTTGGATTGATATGGATGGGATACAAAAATAATCCTTTAATCAAAGGAATCTTATCATTATTAAAAGAAAGCAAAGTTAATTTTGTTGTTTTTGGAGATTTTAAATGATTATAATGAAAATATAAAAGGTAAAGAGAGACAGAAATGATAAAAAAAATTGATAATAGGAGAGAGCTTAAATTTGAAACTCAATTTTAGTCTCTCAATAAAACTAACACTAATCGTTGTCTTGTTATCATTTGTCGTTATTTTTACATTAACCTATATCAATATTGAACAACAATCTAGTTTTTTTGAAAAATCTTATTCAGAAACAGCTATTGCTTTTGCTCAAGCCTTGGATACAACAATTGAACATCATGATGAATTGAAAGACCAAGATATGTTACAGAATTATATTATGCACTTTAGTCAAATAAATCCTGAAATATTAAAAATTAATATAAATCTTATAGAAGACGGGATTTTAAAGGTTATTGTTTCAAGTGATGAAAATTCTATTGGTAATGCCGCTAGTTCTTATAATCAACTTTCATTTGAACAAGGTTCGACAATAAATATTCCTTATCATTCTTCTGATGCTCATACTTTAACAGTAATCACACCTATTAATATAGCTGGACAAAAATTTGGTACATATGAAATATTGATGTCAATGGATTCAACATATGCAGTTTTTGGCGAACATATGAATAATCTTATTTTTGTCTCTTTTATAATTCTCCTTATTCTAGTTCTAAGTTTCTTATTTTTGCTAAGGAAAATCATTGTGAAACCAATAACTAAATTTAAAATTGCTATTAAGAAGATTGGTCAAGGTAACCTAAAAACTCAGATTAATATTAAATCAAGAGATGAATTCGGTGATCTATCTTTAGCATTTAATCAAATGACAAATGATTTGGAGAAATTTAGATGTGAAAATAAAGAATATAGTGAAAAACTGGAAAGATTAATTGCTCAAAAGGATGAATTCATAACCCAGCTTGGACATGATTTAAGAAGCCCATTAAATCCACTATTAAATTTAATCCCATTAATAAAAGCTGAAGATACTGAGTCAAAAAATAGATTAGAAATAATAAATAGAAATGTAGATTATATGAAAAATCTCGTAAGCAAAACACTTGATTTAGCTAGGCTTAACTCCCCTAAAGTAGAATTTTTTATTGATAATACAAATCTACTAGATGAGTTAAATAAAACCATTAATCAAAATAAATTACTATTTGAAGAAAATAATTTTAAGATTAATAATAAAGTTAATGAAGACATTGTGGTAAAGGCAGATAAACTACAGCTTGAAGAGTTATTTAATAATCTTTTCACAAATGCAGTAAAATATAGTAATAATGGGGGAGGAAATATTATAATTGATGCAAAGGACGATGGGCATTTTGTTACGGTCTCAGTAAAGGACTCTGGAATTGGACTTACTCAGGAACAAATTGAACGTATTTTTTTTGAATTCTACAAAGTAGATCAAGCTCGACATGATTTTACTTCTACTGGTCTTGGTCTTCCTATTTGCAAGCGAATCGTTGAAAAACATGGTGGTAAAATTTGGGTTGAAAGCTTAGGTGAAAATAAAGGTAGTACTTTTTATTTTACAATACCGACAGGTTCTAAAATATCTAGTGAAAATATTTCAGAAAAAGTTGATGAGGTATTAAATGGCATTTTAAAGGAAGATAGAGAAAAAAATTATTAGAATCTTTAATTGAGATTCATGGGATTATATGATTTTTAGAAATGATAAGTTTATTATTTTTATCAAATAAATGTTAATAATGAAATAAATTTTAGATTTTATTTAAAATATTTTTCAAATTTGAGGATAAGATAATTTGCTATAATGAAGAATTTGTTATTTTGCGACTTATATTTTAGTTTTGATAAAATACTATATCCTATTTTTTCATTAGATTCACTTTCTTCTGAATAATCGTAATCATATGGATTTAAGTTATCATCATCCTCATCATAATTAGCTATCCAGGTCCAAAAATTACTTTCATCTTTATCATCCTCATTTGAGTTTTCGTCAGTTATATCATTATCAGTTGCAACTACACTGTTTTCATCAGCTGGGTTGGTACTATCTGGTGCAATTACACTATTTTCGTTTGCTACACTGGTAGCAGGAGTAGTACGGATTGGTAATATCTGTTGATACTACGCTGTTTTCATTTGCTTTACTGCTAGCAGGAGTGACGCTTACTGTATTGGTAACATCAGAATCATCGCTAGAATCTGAGGTAGTAAATAATTTTTTAGCACCTTTAACAGTTTCATTAGCACCTAAAATTAATAAAGAAAATGATGCAATTATCAAGAAAGTAACAACATAACTACTGATAATTTTCTTAATCAGTATATTTGTTTTCATATGTTTGTTTTTGATATCAACTTTCATTCTAATTTTTTCTCCTCACACCAAATTCTTTCTTATTGTGTTATATTCTCTAACTTCTAGTATTTAAATCTAACATGTAAAAATGTCAAAATGAAAAAATAACTTTTATGGTATATGTCCTCTATTTGCTATCGAATTTTATCACATAAAAATTCAAATTTTTTTTATATCTTTTTTTTCTTACTTCGGTTACATTCAATAAATTTTTGTATACAATAGTTTATTTTATTTACTGTAATTCCAGGTGTATTAATGAAGTATAAATTAGAAAAAGTTGATTTTTTATTAAATAAAATAACAAATAAGGATAATCTGTTTAAAGGTAAATATACAATAGATCCTTATCAAAATTGTGAATTTGGATGTTTATACTGCGATTCATCTTTTGATAAAACTATAAAAATTAGGATAAATGCAGCAGAGATTCTTAAAAAAGAAATTAAAAAAATAAAGAGGGGAACAATTATAGTTGGATCTGTCAATGATGCATATCAGAAAGCTGAAGAAAAATTTAAAATTACTAGAAATTTACTAGAAATTATTGAAGAGAATAATTTTTCTTGTCATATATTAACAAAAACTGATTCAGTTTTAAGAGATTTTGACATTATTAAAAAAATTAACAATTGCATCGTAACTCTAAGTATAACTTCACTTGATCCCTTTATTTCAAAGACTTTTGAAGAAAAAGTACCACAACCAAAAATCAGATTTCAGACGGTTAAATATCTCAATGCTAAAGGCATAAAATCAGGTTTGGCAATTATTCCAATAATTCCATATTTAGTTGAAAACGAGCTTGAAGAAATAGTTAAAAGCGCAAAGGATCACAATGCTCAATATATCTTATACAAACATTTAGAACTAAAAGGGGATCAAAAAAATTGGTTTATTAATATTATTAATAAATTTTATCCAAATTTAACTGAAAAATTTAGAGAACTATATAGAGATAATTACTTTCCAAAAAATGAATATATATTGAAAATTAGAAATAGTATGAAAACTTTTTGTAAAAAATATAATATAAGTAATAAAATCTAGAAAATCAAACATAAATAATATATAAAGAAACTATTATTGTTGAAAATGTTATTTTATGAATTCTGAATTTAAAAAGATTCTTGAAAAACAGCATTATGGTATTGTAGGGCATCATTCAGGAGTTAAACTTTGTCATTGGATGAGACAGAGTTTACTTTTTAAAAGGGAGTGTTACAAACAGACATTTTACGGGATAAAATCTCATCGTTGTTTACAAATGACACCTTCAATAAATCAATGCAACCAAACATGTTTATTTTGTTGGAGATATCAAGGGTTTACTGAAAAAGAATTCTATGAGATAGATGATCCAAAATATATTTTAGATAAATCAATAGAAGTTCAACGAAAACTTATTACAGGTTTTAAAGGCGATGAAAGATGTGATCAGAAAAAATGGAAGGAAGCTAACAATCCCAATATGCTTGCCTGTTCACTGTCTGGCGAACCTACTTTATATCCAAAATTGGGTGAATTTTTTGAAGAATGCCATAGACGTGATATCACCACATTTTTAGTAACTAATGGAACAAATCCTAAATCATTGGAAAATTTGGATCCTTTACCTAAACAACTCTATGTATCTATAGTTGCACCAAATGAAGAAGTGTATAAAAAAATATGTTCCCCCTTGATATCAGATGGTTGGGAGAAGATAAATCAGACATTGGAATTACTTCAATCACTTGATACAAGAACTGTTATAAGACATACTCTTGTGAAAGGTTGGAATATGGATAAAAATTACATAAAAGAATATGCCCATCTTGATGAAAAAGCTTCACCTTTATTTATTGAACCTAAAGGTTATGTTTTTGTAGGTTACTCTAGGAAAAGAATGAATTTATCTAATATGCCCTCTCACAATGGTGTTTATAATTTTGGTAATAGTTTAGCAAAGCATCTAAGTTATGATTTAACAATGGAAAAGAAGGATTCTAGAGTAGTTTTATTATCAAGAAATCCAAAAATGGTAAGATTTGACAAATAAAGTTAATAAATTATTAAATTAAAGAATCATTTATGATATTTTACAAAAGGATATTTCCTTTACTTATAGTAATTTTTCTTTTTAGTACAGTATTTAATACAAGCGCTGGAATATCTATAACTAAATTATCATTTAACGTTGATAGTTCTGATTTTAACAGTTATATCATACAATTTCATGAAGAACCAACTGTAAAATATAAAAATCGATTTGTATCAAAAATATCAGAATTTTTTTTAAGTGAAAAATTACAAAATTACAAAAATAAACTTCTTTCAATACATGAAAAGGCAAAAGAAGAAATTTCCAAATTACTTGGATTTAATGATAATAATAGATTCTTTTTTTCTGAGTTTTTTGATTTGCTAAATGCCATTTGTATAAAAAATGTAAATATAGATGTAATAAATAAAATTAAAAATCTATCATATGTAAAGGATGTAATACCTAATTATAAAGTGCATATTACTATTGATAAATCTGTTCCTTTAATTGGTGCAGATGATATATGGACTTATCATACAAAAGACGGAAAAAGCTTGACCGGAGATGGCATAAAGATAGCTATAATTGATACAGGTGTAAATTATAATCATCCAGACTTGAAAGATAATTATATTGGCGGCTTTGATTTTGTAAATAATGACGATGATCCTATGGATGATCATGGACATGGATCTCATTGTGCTGGTATTGCTCTTGGAAGTGGAAAGTCATCAGGTTATGAAAATGTTGGCGTTGCACCCATGGCAAGTCTTTATGCTTATAAAGTTATTAGTAGTAATGGAACAGGAAATGTATCTCTTCTAATAAGTGCCTTTGAAATGGCAATAAATGATGGAATTGACATAATTTCTTTAAGTTTAGGCAATGATAATAAATTGGCAAATCCTGATTCAATATTAAGTGAAGCTGCTGATAATGCAGTTGATGCAGGAATAGTTGTTATTGCTGCAGCTGGGAATAATGGAGAAGTAGGACCAATAAATTCACCGGGATGCGCTAGAAAAGTAATATGTGTCGGAGCTACAGATATATATGATAATATAGCAGCATTTAGTTCTAGAGGGCCGGTTAACCTAAGTGATGGAAATTACTTAATTAAACCAGATGTCGTTGCACCTGGTGTTTCAATAAAAAGTTGTGACTTGTATAACGGTTATTCAATTTTTAGCGGAACATCAATGTCTACACCTCATGTAGCAGGTGCTGCTGCTTTGATTTTACAAAATAACCCAGGTCTAACTCCTGAAGAAGTAAAGACAATATTGAAAGAAAATGCAGTAGACCTGGGTCTTGATAAAAATATTTCTGGAAACGGTAGAATAAATATAACTGCATCAATTAAAATTGAAGATGAAGTTATTATTAAATCACCATATCAAGTTTTAGAAGGAAATATTTTTAAAATTAGTGTGAAAGATAACAATAATAATCCAATAAAAGTAAATTTTTTTATGTGGACTTATTCACATTTCCCTAGGTTTAAATATGGTGATACAGTTGAGTTTAAAGCACCGATTCTATTCAGATCTTATAAATCAGAAATAAAAAGTAAAATATTCATTTTTAATTTTAAAAAACAAATTTTTAAAAATTTAGAGATAACTATAATAAATAAGTAATTCTAATCACTCATCAAATCTTCGCCGCCCTCAAATTGAAGCTGAATCTGGGTATAAAGATCCTCTAAACCATAAAAGTCTTCTTTCCCTGTAGTTCTTCTTTTTCTAAGGAATTATTTAATTCTTTAGGGTTATTGGCCCATTTTTCAATTAGATTTAATTGTTTTTCTGACAACATATCAGCTTTACTAAGAATATTAACCTGTGATTGCCCAAGCCTAAAATTTGTAGTTATAGATAATAACAATTGAGATATGAAACCAGAAGGAGTTTTTGCTAATCCTGGATCTAAAAGATATGCAACAATAGACCTTGTAGGATTTAGAAATTTTATGATATATTTTCCAGCTTCCCTAAAAACAAAGAGCTCCAGCTGACCTGGTGTATCCATTAGGATATAATCTGATTTGAATGCTTCTATACTTTTTTTTATATCATCTGTATTTAATGCAAGCATATCAGCACATGCTATTTGGGCACCATTAGGACCAAGCCCATAAGTATCCATTATTTCTTTTAATGAAATCCAGTCACGAATATCAACATCTGGCTCATAAGGTAAATTTTCAGCTCCTGGATCAAGATTTACAGTAATTGCATCCAATTCCCTAAGGCTCATCCATTGTTGAAAATTATACGTTAAAGTAGATTTACCAGAACCAGCTGTTCCAATAAAATATACAAAAATTTCCTCCTTCATAATTACATTCCACGTAACTTGTTCATATGTTTTATGCGTTTTTCAATAAGTTCTGGTTTGCCGATGTCATGTCTTATAAAGATATGATCTCCCTTAACATGTTTTAATGCTTGTTCACAAATATTTTCAGCATCTGATAGGTTATCAGATATCCCTACAACTGCTAAAGACCGGGATGAAGTTGTATAAACATAGTCGTTTCCTTTATTTACAGAGGCATAAAAAAGTCTTGAGCCTGTGGAGTATATTGCTTTTTCATCAACATAAACTTTTTCACCGACAAGACTTTTAACTCCGTAACCCTCGGGAACAACATATTTACAAACAGTTGATTTCTTATTTATCTTTAGTTTCTTATCATTAAGATTTCCATTATTCATTGCTGTACATATATCAGTAAAATCAGTTTCCAAAAGAGGCAAAACATTCATTGCTTCAGGATCGCCAAAACGTGCATTTATCTCAATTATTTTTGGCCCTTCGACTGTTAACATATATTGCCCATAAATTGGACCGATATATCTACAACCTTCCTCATTAAGTGCTTCTATAATTTTTTGTAGAATTGCAGCTCCTTCTTCAAATTCACTTTTAGATAAAAAAGGTAGAAGTCCATTATCGCATGAATAGGAGCCCATTCCACCAGTATTAACACCTTTATCACCAGGTAGAAGTCTTTTATGATCCTGTACTGCATGCAATGGAAGTATTGTAAAACCGTCTGAAAAAGCCTGTAAAGTGAATTCCTCACCTATGGCTTTTTCTTCAATTAAAACTTTTGCTTGTCCTCCAATTTTTTTATTTATGACGTCTTTTACATAAGTCATTGCTTCATCTATACCATTAAAATGATCACCAGCTACTCTAACACCTTTGCCTCCAGTAAGTCCAATGGGTTTAATTGCTACTTCTCCATTTAAGTCTTCAATGAATTTTTGTGCTTTTCTTTCATCTTTAAATGTTTCACATTTAAGCTGACCAGGGATATTATATTTCTTAAGAAGGTTTCTCATCCATTCTTTGTCGGTTTCAATTTTTGATGCTTCTTTTGTTGGTGAACAAGCCTTTATTCCAGCTTTATTAAATTCATTAACAATTCCTGCCTCAAGTGGTGCTTCTGGTCCAATAATTGCTAAATCAATTTCTTTTTCGTCTGCATATTCAACCACTTTCTTTAAATTTGTCTCTTTTTCAATTAAATAATCTTTAGAAATCATCTTAATTCCAGGATTTAAATTACTCATCACAGAATATAGTTCTGAGTTTTTTGATCGAAAAACTGCATCACAAATAGCATGTTCTCTAGCGCCACCACCAACTACTAATATTTTCAGATCAACCAACCTCCCCAGTCAATTTCAAATACAATTCAAATATTTAATCTAAACTATTTTTTCAATATATCACTCACAGATAAAAGAGGAAGAAAACTTACATCAAGATTTAACAATTTTTCTTCAGCACCACTTTCTCTATCAACGACTACTAAAACCTCGTCAACTATACCTTTATTTTCTCTGATTATTTTTATTGTTTTAACCACTGAATTTCCACTTGTTGTTACATCCTCTATAATTAGAACTTTTTTATTTTTGACAAAACCACCTTCTATTTGTTTGCCTGTCCCATGTTCCCTTTTATCTTTTCTTATTATAACATAAGGGATATTTGTTTCCAGTGATAATGCTACAACTATTGGTACAGCTCCAAGTTCCATACCTGCTAAAATATCATATCCTTTAGTATATTCAGACATAGCTTCAGCAATTTTTTTTAGAATTTTAGGATTAGTACTTGCTTTTTTGATATCGATATAATAATCACTAACTGCCCCTGATGTTAAAACAAATCGTCCAAACTGTATTGCTTCACATTCTTTTAATGATTGTATAAGTTCTTCTTTATCCATTAAAAAAACGTAATATTGGTTGGGAATATATATTTTTATATAAAATATTGGTTCAAGTTCTAAAATGTTGAATTAGAATAAATATCTGAAAATTTTAACTTGTTTGGAAATTTCCGAACCAAAACAAACAGTATTTAAATAATTGTTTATTAATTATTATTATATTTATGACGAAATTAACTTTAGATATGAATACATTCAAAGCTCTTGCATCAGATACAAGATTAGATATTTTAAAAGCTCTTGATGGAAAAAAACTTAGCTTAAAGGATATTAGCAGAATTACTAATCTAAATAAAGCAACTTTACATGAACATTTAACAAAACTTAATGAAGCAGGTCTGGTAAAAAAGAAAGAAAGAGAAGGTCATAAATGGGTTTATTATAAGCTTACCTGGAAGGGTGAAGGACTACTTCATCCAGAAAATACTAGGATTGTCGTTATGTTTAGTGCTACATTTATCTCTTTATTGGTTGCTGTTATTTTTATGGTTAGTTTTTTACAACCAATAACAGTTGGAATGGCTGAAACTTATGATGATACAATTTATATTTACGAAGCAGAAGGCGAAGGCATACCTTTACTTTCAAGAGATGTTACATTTAACTATTTAGGAAAAATTGATGCAGAAGAACAAATTGTACAAAATATTACCGAGGAGCTTAAAAATAGATCCCAAGGAATTACTAATAGTCTTGGAATCGAGTATACAGATGAAGATATACAGTGGATAACTCCAGATAAAATGCATCTTAAATCTCAACAAAAATTAGTATATAAAAGTTATAATGAAGATTATTTGATGGATTCACCAAATATAACGAATAACTCGATTAATGAAACAAACGATTCAAAAGCATATTTTGATGATTCTAATATTGAATTTTCTTCTATTACCCCTGAGATTATAGCAATTGTTCAAGATACATCATTACTATATTTTGCTGTTAGTTGTATAACGATATTTATAATATTATTAACCTTATCAACCTGGAGATTTATTATAAATAAAAAAACAAAATTTTAATACTAATTATCAACAAGTCAGCATTTTAAAAATAGAAAATGAGGTTAATGATCTTTAATTTTTTGAATATCCTCAAAATCTTCTGTTTCCTCGTCAAAATCAAATAGGGTCTTTTGCATCCCTCTCTCACCAAATATTGAATGAAAAACATGGTAATATATTTTTTGTTTATTGTTTGAAAATTTTTATTTAATTTTTATAAAATTTGTGATATATTCATTTTAATAAAATTTTTATAAATTTTTATTAAGTAATTAATTCTGAGTTACTATTTTGATTTATTACTAAATTTAAATGTCTTTATTACTAAAATAAGATTTTATACAAAAATTTGCTATTTATACTTTTATTTTTAAATAAATTTTAAATACTGAATACTATATATTAAACTATTAACAAGCGTTAATTATCAAATGAAATAGGGGAGTAAAAATATGAAAGAGGGTATATCAACAAAAATTCTTTTATATGGAATAGTATTTTTATTTATTGGAGCAAGTGTTATACCAAATATCAGTGGAGACATTGGAATAATAAACAATCAGTCAAAAGATAAAAAGGTTGATAATTTCCTATTAAATCGTGACTATGTCAATGTTTATTGGAAGTTTAATGACTGTAGTGGTTCTACATTAACTGATTCTGCACATAATTATGATGGTATTATTGAAGGTGCTACTTGGACTACCAGTGGTTATACAGGATGTGCCTTGATTTTTGATGGACAAGATGATTATGTAAATTTAAATACTCATACTCATGAGATAGCTCAGAATAAAACTGATGACTGTATCTATTCATTTTATTTCAAATCAACCAGTGGAGGTATAATATTTTCAACAACTTCAGGGGTGGGATATAATCCAGCAATGCAAATTGAACTTATACCTAATAATGGTACTTTATTGTTTAAAATTTGGACTTTAGTTTGCGGAATTGCTTTATATTCAACTGGTTCATATAACAATGGTCAATGGCATCATGCTGAATTTTATTTCAATGGAATTACTGCAAATCCAACCTTAACACTTTATGTTGATGGAACATTTGATAATACTATTACTCATTGGTTATGCGAAGTAGCAAATGACGATTTTTCTAAAACCAGGTTAGGTATGCATGCCTATTATTCATCAGATTATTATGAGGGGGTTCTTGATGAGTTTAAAATAACTAAATATGAAGGGGGCAATAAACAGGTACCACCTACCATTGACGGTCCTACAAGTGGAAACCCAAATGTAAATTATGAATACACATTTGTAACAAATGATCCAGAAAACGATGATATTTTGTTATATGTCGATTGGGATGATGGTTCTAACACAGGATGGATTGGACCATATAGTTCAGGCGAGTTAGTAACTCTTAATCATAAATGGGTTACTGATGGTTTTTACATAATAAAAGCTAGATCTCAAGACAGCTGGGGCAAAAGCCATACTGCAACACATGAAGTAAGAATTGGAAATCAAGCTCCAGATAAACCGACTATATCAGGTCCAAAACATGGGAATTCACAACAACAATTAACATATACATTTTTATCAAGAGATTATGAAGATGAAGATATTAAATATTTCATAGATTGGGACGATGGCCAAACTGAAGAAACAGAGTATGTTGAATCAAATACATCAGTAGAACTATCACATAGTTGGACAACTAATGGAGATTATAATATAACAGCCAGAGCTATTGACTCAAATAATAAGATAGGAGATCGGTCAGGTTTTCAAATGCGAATAGGAGACCAGCCACCATCACCACCAAATATATATGGTGCAGTACATGGTTATCCTGACGTAGAATATGATTATGGAATCTTTTCTATTGATCCAGAAAATGATAATTTAACTTATGATGTGGACTGGGGAGATGGCAATATTGAAACAGATATCGGACCATTTCCATCTGGTGTGATCTTCCCTATAAGTCATACGTGGACTGAAATGGGTACTTATTCAATAAAATCACGTGCTAAGGATGAATATGATTACTATAGTAGTTGGTCAGAACATAAAATCTATGTTCCAAGAACTAAAGCAACTTTTAACTTTAATTTATTGGACTTTTTGGTTGAACGATTCCCACGTGTCTTTTTTATATTTAGATATCTATTAGGAGGATTTGATACAATTTTACTTGAAGATTCTTGTCGATAGGGGGAAAATAGATATGAATAAGAAAATTTTTGGAATAATTGTTTGCATGCTGTTGATTATCGCTATTGTTATACCAGTCACAGGAAATATAAAGACCAGAAATACCTCATCTCAAATGGTAATTAATACATATGTTGATGAGATTTCTCCTTATTTGGTATCAACTTCGCCTTTATGGATTACTGCAACAGGGCCAAGTGATCTAAATAGTGTCACTTTGTTTTACAGATGGAGTAAAGACAATACAACTTGGACAGGGATACAACAATATTCGATTTTTGAAGGATTTGAATCATCAGGTCAAAACACAAGTCTTTGGGACACATATCAAACTTCTGGTAGCAGTGCACGTATTCGATGGAATTATGGTGGAGACTCTCACAGTGGTTCCTATTCATGTGCAATGGATGATTATGATGGAGGGGGCGATTATGCTCTTAATGTAATATATACTAACTTAGATTTCACAGATGCAGAATATATATATCTTGATTTCTGGGAACGTGAATGGGGTGATGAGGAACATAATGCACCTGGTGACAGTTGGACAGGTTGGTTGAGCTATGATGCTGTGGCATTTACAAATGATTTTTCAGATGGTGGTACTACGTGGTATGAGTTATTTTCTGCAAATGATTTAAATAAACAAACCTTTACTAATTTTCAGTATAATATAAGCCAACATCCTGATTACTCAGACCCGCCAAATAGTGGTTTTGCTATAGCTTTTCAGCAATATGATAACGCTCAAATTCCAAATGACGGTCGTGCTTGGGATGACATCACAATTGAATATAGTATCGGTGCTGGTATAAACTGGACATTTTGGGATGATTTCAGCAATCCTGATCAATACCATCCTTGGATGTGGAATTTTGACTTTCCAAATGGACCTGGTTATTATGAATTTTTTAGTGTTGGTAAAAAAACTGGTGAACCAGATGAATCATTTCCTTTAGAAGCTGATGCAAGATGCAGATTTAACCGAAAACCACAAATTTCTGATGAATATCCAACTAATGGAAGTACAGATGTTGAGCTTATTCCAACTCTTGAAATATCTATAAGTGATGCTGATGGTGAATCTATGGACCTAAATTGGTATAGTAACAGTAGTGGTTCATGGGAATCTTTTGGAAGTAATTTGAATGTTGAGGATGGAACCTATAATCAAACCAACAGTGATTTTAATGATTTTGGCACCACATATTGGTGGTATGTTACTGTTGCAGATGGAATTTATACCGTTTCAAGCCCAATTTTCCATTTCACAACTTATGTAAATCTTCCACCAAACACTCCAAGTAATCCTGATCCAGGGAATGGTGAAACAAATGTTAATATCGATATTCCTTATTTAAGTTGGAGTTGTGTTGATCCTAATGGTGATGACGTTACTTTTGATGTATATTTTGGTAAATCAAATCCACCTCCAAAAAAGGTATCACAACAATCAGGTAAAACTTATGCACCTGGATTACTTGATTTTGATACAACATATTACTGGAAGATAGTAGCATATGATGAATTTGATTATACTTCAACTGGACCTATTTGGAGTTTTTCTACTGAAGAAAACCTTCCACCAAATACGCCCAGTAATCCAGACCCTTTCGATGGAGCCACTGATATTAATATTAACAAAATACTAAAGTGGACTGGTGGAGATCCAAATTCTGGTGATAAAGTGACCTATCATATTTATTTTGGTAAAAGTAGTCCTCCTCCATTTGTTGGTGATGTTACTCAAAATGCTTTTGATCCTGGTACAATGGATCTAGGAGCAACTTATTACTGGCAGATTGTTGCTGAGGATAGCGAAGGCTTAGAAAAATCAGGACCGATTTGGTATTTTACAACACAACTAGAACCAAATGATCCTCCAAGTAAGCCAGATATATATGGTCCACCCTTAGGGCCACCAGGAAAAGAATTATGCTTTGCATTTGTTTCAAATGATCCTGATGAAAACCAGATTAAGTACATAATCGACTGGGGAGATGGAAACTCTATCGAAACAGAATATTATCCTAGTGGTTCAGTTGTAGAAGAATGTCATTCATATGGATCCCAAGATGAATATACAATTATTGTAAAAGCCGAAGATGAAAAAGGATCTCAAAGTGGAGAAAGTACATTTAAAGTTACAGTTAAAACAACTAAATCTTTTACGAGAAACATACCAGCTTTCAACTTACTGATTTTAAAGTTGTTAGAAAGATTTCCATTAATTCAGATATTATTAAATTACTTGAAACTCTAGTAAAAACCACTTCTTTTTTCTTTTTTTTATCTTTTAATTTTTTCAAATTTTAATTTATTTAAATATAACTTCAGATCATATAAACTTTATATACTTCCTATTTGATGTAATTTTAGAGCAGAGGGAGGAGTTGTGAAAAAAATCGTCCTCATATTAGGTATAATATTATTATTTATCGGAGTTAGTGTTTTACCAAGTATAAGTGGAGATAATAAATCAATTAACAGAGTATTTTATGAAGATGAAATAAATAATAGAATTGAGTATAAGTATGGTTTAGTATATGACAGAAGAGAATATGTTATCAACAATCATGTAACTAAAAAAGCAGTAAATCTAGTTAACACTTATAATAATGGATCAGGTGAAATAGACCCCATTTGGATTACAATTGAAGATTTAGGGTACCTTTTTTCCATGAAGGCTTATCGGGATTATATTTATGCTGTTGGATATAAATATTATCCTGCGGAAAAAAATCGTAGTGCTATCTTAGTTAAATTTAATATTACTAACGGAGAATTACTTTGGATAAAAACTTGGGAGGGATTCCATCCTAGTACTCACGCATTTGATCTGGAGATCTACAACGATTCTATATATATGATAGGAGATACAGGTCCGTCTGGTGATGTAGGGTTTTGGATTGATTCTTTTTTATGTAAATATGATCTGGATGGTAATCGTCTTTGGAGTAGGATAATTAATGAAACTACGTTGGATGTTATCAGTGGTGTGAAGGTATTTGATAATTATCTTTATTTATGTGGTTCTAAATCAGGTATTATCACTATGAATTCTTGGATTTTAAAATATGATACTCAAGGTAATAAAATCTGGGGTAAAACCTATAATATACTAGGAACATGGTTTAGTGAATTTCTTGATCTTGAAATATATAACGGTTATATTTATGCTGAGGGACAAACTGATTCCTTTGATAAAACAGGGCAGGATGTATATGTTGCTAAAATCTCTTTAGATGGAAATCTCATTTGGAATAAAGAGTGGGGTGGAAAGGGTCCTCAATTAGGAGCTAGAATTGATGTGGAAAATGGATATATCTATGTTTGTGGCTATGGAAGAGATGATAATAGTTATTATTGGGGAGGACATGATATACTTTTAAAGTATGATCTTACAGGTGATCTACAGTGGGATACTACTTCGTATTGCTCTCATTCTAGTACATTTGATGTTATAAGATATAATGGTTCTATTTTTACAGCTGGTGAGCTTTTGAGAGGTTGGGAAAATGGCTATGATGCTGTTTTGTATAAGTTTGATGATGATTCCAATTTGATTTGGTATTTAACATATGGACCTTATGGTTACGCTTGTGGAAATTGTATCGAAGTATATGAAGATTTTTTTTATATTTGTGGATCCATTGGAGGCGATGATTTCTTAATGAAATACGATGTTAATATTTTTTCAGATAATAATAAACCCGATAAACCTAGTAAACTATCTGGTCCAATTAATGGAGTACCTGGAGTGGATTACACTTATTACACAAACACTACGGATACAGATGGAGACCTGATAAGTTATGATTTTTCATGGGGTGATTGGAATATTACAACTGTTGAATGGTTTGATTCTGGAGATACAGTTTATGCTTCATATAGTTGGAGTGAGATAGGGAAATATAATGTTCGGGTGAGAGCTAGGGATGAGTGTGGTTTTGTTAGTGACTGGTCAGACCCACTTGTCGTTACTATGCCTCGTGACAAATCAACTTCTAGTTCACTTTTGTTGAGGTTTTTAGGACGATACCCACTATTACAATACATGTTGAAAAGATTATTAACACAATAAAAATAGTAAATTTTTTGATTTTAATAAATGGGATATATTTAAAAAGTTATATTATATACTAATTAATGCATATGTTTTTAGAGGGAGGCAGAAAATTATGAAAATGAAAAAACCAAAATTTTTTTTTATTATGCTGTTAGTTGTTATTATATCTCCAGCAATAGTTATAGCAGATAATATTGAGATTAAAATCGCGAATAATATATTGGCAGAGAATATGGAAACTCCTATTTATTATAATAATAACATCAAAGGTATAATTAATAAAAAAGCAGACAATGTTCAAAATATAATCACTAATGATGAAACTGGAAGAGGAGAAGTATTAGACCAAAGTCAAAATAATACAAATAACTGGGGATGGTTTGTTGCACCTTGGCAATGGGTTGCTCAAGGATTTACACCCACTCTAAAAACCTTAACAAAGGTTAAACTCTACTATTTCAGATCAGGTAATCCATCAGATACTATCCAGATCATCGTTTCTATCAGAGACGATTTATATGGAAATGATATTGTCACAACTCAAGTAAATGCTGATCAAATTACTCATCCAGGTACCTGGATAGACGTAGATATTGAGGATATTACAGTAGTTCCAGAAAAAATATATTATATTGTATGTAGTGCAACTGGTGGAGATCCTTACAATGTATATTGTTGGTATGCAAATTTTAATAATCCCTATACACGTGGTGATGCTTGGGGATCAATAGATCAAGGATATACTTGGTGGTTATTAGATAACCCACCAGAGTTTCCTCAAACTGATTGCTGTTTTAAGACCTATGGGATTAAAAAAACCAATTTAAAAACAACATTCACATTTATTATAGGAAAAATCATGAATCTTAATACCATTAAAGGTAAAACTAATTTTGAAACGTTAAAATTACTATATATGAACTCCTTAGATAATACAATTTATAAAAATAATATAGGTGAAAAAATTTATATCTCAGATTATAACATTGGTATCATTAATTCAAATTTCATCCGTGAATTTTTAAAATTAATATCAAAAAAGGTTAGTTAACTTATTTTAAATTATTTTTAAAATGAATGGAGGACTATCATGAACAAAAAAATAATTTCAACCTTAATAATTATATTGTTTTTAGCAGCAGGTATTGTACCTATATGCAATGGATTTTCAAAAGATATTAATATTATTCATGATAACGAGAAATTACAATTTATAGATAGTTCTCAGATTGAAGATAAAAAAATTTTGGGATTATCTCAAGATGTTGATTGGTGGTCAATGTTTCATCATGATCCACAACTTACAGGTTTTTCAACATCATTTGCTCCAAATACAAATCATATATTATGGACATATTCTTCAGGGATTTATTTTGATGGTTTTTGCTCTCCTGCAATAGTTGATGATCGACTTTACATAGGCTCAAGTTCATTTGCACTGTTCCAAAAAGATGCAATAGGACCTATAGATTATATTTTAAGAGAAAAATCTATTATTCAAAACTATGATCATCTTTTAATTAACAACCCTGATGAATTAGAGAATTCACTTGAGCAATATTTTGGAATTTTCTACTGTTTGAATGCAGTTAATGGAGTTGAACTATGGACCTTCTATACTGATGGTAACAGCATTTCTTCTCCAGCTGTGGCTAATAATAGAGTTTATATATCTGCTTTTAATGACTATGAACTAACAGGTAAAGTCTACTGTTTAGATGCAACAACAGGAGATGAAATTTGGAATAATTTTCTTTTTTCTCCATATTCTTCACCTGTTGTAATGAATGATAGACTCTATATATCTACTATTGAAATACAAGAGGATGATTTTATAGGTAAGATTTTTTGCTTGAACAGTTTTAATGGAAATGAGATATGGAATTATACTATTGGTATTGGAGAATATCTACTATTATCAACTCCTGCAGTAGCTTATGGTAATATTTATTTTATCACTGAAAATGATTCTGAGGGTGGATCTGATCATATATTTTGTTTAGATGCAAATTCTGGGGAGTTAATCTGGCAATCATCTATATTGTCGATGTTAAATTCACCTGTTATCAGTTATGGTAATGTTTATCTTTCGTCCTATGATGTAAGTAATAATCGTGGTACTTTTTTATGTCTAGATGCTGAAGATGGTGAGGAAAAATGGTGTTATATGATGGGTATTAATGAGTTACCGGGTTATTCTAGTCCAGCTGTTGCATATGGGAATGTTTATTTTGTTACCTTAGATGCAGTTTCATATCGTGCAAAAATATTCTGTATAAATGCTTCAACTGGGGGTTATGTTTGGGCTCGAACACCAGGTGATATGATGTTTCTCTCTTCACCTGCTATTGCGGATGAAAAATTGTATATTGCTTCTGCGTATTTTGATCCAAATTTGTATTGCTTTGATTCAAATAATGGTGTTACAATTTGGAGTTATCCTCTTTATTTTGGAATTTTATCTTCTCCAGCTATTGCAAAGGATACTCTTTTTATTGCTGATGGTAGTTGGACTGTTTATGCTTTTCAAGATGAGAATAGACGACCGGAATCACCGAATATTGCAGGTCCTTTACATGGGAAGATTGGTAATAAGTATGATTATTCTTTTGTTTCTATCGATCCTGATGGACATGATTTGTATTATTATATTGACTGGGGCGATGGTTCCTTTATAGACTGGTTTGGTCCATATGATTCTAATGAAAAGGTTGTTAAGGGTCATAGGTGGTTTAAACAAGGTGATTTTAGTATTAAAGCCAAAGCTAAGGATGTTTTAGGAGCGGAAAGTGATTGGTCAGAGTTGATTGTTATTATGCCTAGAAACAAATTAATAACCAGTTTATTGCTCTTGAGGTTTTTAGAACGATACCCACTCCTACAAACATTACTAATGCGTTTGGGACTACAATAGATATCTCGCTTCTCCACTTCTTTTTATCTTTTTGTTTCTACTGTAAATCCAAGTTTGTCCCGAATAGAGAGGTCGCATACAAATTATTTTGTCCGGAATGAAAAAAAAAGTTATGGGCCCGCCGAGATTTGAACTCGGGTTACTACCACCCCAAGGTAGAAGGATACCAAGCTACCCCACGGGCCCGATATTGATGGTATATTATTCTATAGTATCGCTATCCAATTAACACTAATGCCAGTTGTAACCTCTAATATTTCATATGCTGATATATTTTCTATCCATAGACCAAGTCTAAAACTGTCACTGTCGATTTCATAAACATTTGCATGAATGATATAATTATCCTCATTATAAATAGGTGTTACTATAACAGTTGATGGAGTATCACCTAAACCATGATTAACCAATGAACCATTTATCGCATTTGTTTTAGTTCCATATCTGATTTTTATATCCATTTTATCATAGGTAACTGCATCATCTGCAATATCTGCAGTGTCTACTGATTCAGAAGCTATTTCACTAGCACCAACAGCACCTTCAGCTATTTCAGAACTGCCTATTTCATCTGCAGGTATTTTATCTTTTGTAATTGAGTTATTTTTAATATCAATAGTATCAATTGAATAATCTTTTATTTTTACACTTGTAATTGAATTATTAACTACTTCAGCTGCACAAGTAATTGCATTTGTAACTTCTGATGAAAGATGAATCATTTTTATTGCATTATTAATGATGTTATTTCCACTAATTGAAAATGAAGCAATTTTAGAAATTCCATCATCATTTATATCATAATCAGTAATTGATCCATCAGCAATTTTTGAACTTGTTACAGCATTGTTTGCAAGTTCATCTATACCAACACTACCTGAAGAAAGTGTTGGTTGACTTAATGCTACTGATAGTATTATTGCAATTATAGAAAGAAAAAAAGCAATTATGATTAAAGGTTTCAAAATTTTATCAGTAAGCTTTAGTTTTATAAAACCCGTAGGTTCATGTGTTTTTGTTTGTTCAATTTTATAGTTTGGTGTAATTTTTTCTTCTTCAAGTTTATCTCCACAATTTGTACAATATTTAATATCTTCAAAAAACTCGTTTCCACAATTTTTACAACGCTTTTTCATAATATTTCCTCCATAAATATACAAAAATGATAACAGCTTCTGTTTAATAAAATCTGTTTTTTTAGAAAATATTTTGAATTACATACTATTACAAATGATTGGAACAACAGATGTATTTTACAAGTATTGAATTATTAGGTTTAATTGCGGGTGCTATTACTTCAATGGGCTTTATACCTCAGCTAGTTAGAGGTTATAAAACAAAGAAACTTGAAGATGTATCTTACCTTATGCCAATAATCCTTGCTTTTGGTATGGCTTTGTGGCTTGCCTATGGGATTTACAAAGAAGCCCTAGCTATTATTTGTGCAAATACCTTTGCAATAATCTGTTGCCTTATTCTAATAACAATGAAAAAAATTTATTCATAATGATATTTTAAAAAAAGAAGAAAAGGATTTAATTAAATTTTTAAAGATGGGTCACCCAATGCATTCCAAATTGTTAAAACATGTGCCTGCCACAAACCAATTGTATTTTCGTCAATGAATTTTTGAGTTGCACCAGCAAAAGCTTCTCCAAAGGTAGTTGCTCCATCCTGACCGATTTTATAGAAGAAATCTGTTGCAAGCCTCCCATTGCCACTATTAGGTTGCCCTGAAAGAGAAGAAGTAAGACCTGTACCTCCAATTGTTGCAACCGCACCACCCCAGGGAATCAACATCATCTTCCAACAAAAACATGCTGAACCAGGGGAACCATGAGTCCAATACCAATGATCGTTTCCTAAATCAGATGATTTGTATGTTGTCCATAAGGTTATATTGAACTGTGCATCATGACAGCCGCCAACTACCACTATTGGTAGTTTTTTAAAATTGAATAATCTCCATAAGTCATATGAATATATTCTTTCCATCCATTCATCTATTGTGTCAGCTGGATGTGTAACCCAAACGAGAGGATTGCCATGTCCTGAGAAATATACAAAACGGGCTCCTTTTGTAAATTGCTTTGAAACATCTTTAATTTCAGGTATTGGTTTACTAGTACCCTCATTTGAAGCGTAACAACGAACTTCTTCAGTAATAATACCATCAACATAACTCATAGCTAGATCTGTAAGATACTCACCATCCGGCTGATCATTGTATGGTTCATGGCTTAAACCAGATATGCCAATCATTCTTTTATACCAATCATTAGCATTAGGTGTATTTGTCTCATATTGAATTATTTTTTTAACAACTGTTTTAACTTGATTTTTGTTTCTACATGGAAGCCTACCAACATAAACATCTGGATTTAAATCTAGGGTATCTCTAGCAGAAGTATAACCCCAATTAGCATAAATTCCGTCTTCATTTGAATCCCAACTTGAAAAATTTCCTTCACCATCATAAATATCTGAATAATAAAGATCGCATAGCGCTCCGGGATCTTTTAGACCTGTTTTATGGATGTTTGTATATCTAACTGGTACATGCCATGCACTGCTACCTTGATTGCAATTGTCTCTGTCTTTTGCGTATAATAAGGATTTAAGCCCTCCAACAATTAAGACATTTGTTATATTGTAAGTTTCAATTGCATCTTTTATAAAATATTTTATTTTCTCTGGTTTGTCAAAACCAGTATATTCTTTGTAAATATCTTCTGTTGTTTTAAGAAATGTTTTAGTATTAATGCTGTTCTTATGATTAATAAGGCTTTGTAGTGAATTTGAAAATTCCTTGGGAGCAATTATTACTAGATTATATTCCTCATTAAATGTTATTTTTTGTTTTGGTAAATCATAAGTAACTTCAATCGTAGATTCGGTTATATAAGAAATCTTATTGAGAGAAGGTGCATATTTTACTGGATAGATGTAAAATGATACATGAGTAACGCGTTCTTTATTTGAGTTTAATCCAGATGTTATTTTTGTGTCATACCAACTCGATGGGTAAAATTCTTTACTTAAATAGACCTTTGAATCCTCAATTAAACCCGAAGATTCTATGTTAAGATTTGCCATTTCTACAGGTTGTGGTGTTGGTCTGATTTTTTTTGTTAAATCAAGTTCAAATACACTTTTTTCTAAAAATTTAATTTTTATAATCTTTGTTCCAAATGGAAGATCTAAAGAGTAAGTAAACATGGGTAATTCTGGTTGCCCAGGGTTTTGCAAAGTATGAGATGTTTCTTGTAATTGTAAAGTTATATAAGAGTCTGATTCTTTTATTACTGGTTGAGAAAAGTAGAAAGATTTTGCCAGTGTTATTTCATTTTCTTCATTATTTATATTACCAGCTTTAACTACACTGAATAATAACATTATTATTATTGCTGCAAAAAATATCTTTTTCATTTTCCTTTACCTCCATAGAAATAAGTAAATAATAACATATAAAGATTTTTATAGAAAAATGTTACAAAATATAATATATAACTGATTTTTATTTTTATGTACAATATAATATAATTTCACTGAAGCTTTCTTAGGTCCATTGATAATTTGATTTTAAAATCATTTTTCAATAGAATATTTCTAGCTATCTTTTTTTAATTCATCGATTGTTTTACCAATTTTATCAAGTGATTTTTTAAATATTAACATATTTACCGAAGCATCTTTTGCAGTTATTGCTCCCTTTGGTGATGGTTCTATTAATTTATCTTGTTCAAGAATCCTTAAAGAATAACGTATCATATGTTTTGGATATTTTGTAATTTCTGATAATTTGTTTATTCCTAAGGGTTGTTTTTCTTTCAATATTTTAAAGACATGAATATGTCTTTTTATTAAATCAAGTTCAGTTTCTATAACGTTTGTTAACACACATGTATCTTTTTTCATATTAGATCTCCTCAGTGACTTATTGACATAGGTATTATAATTTAATATTTAAAAATTTCAAATTTTTTTTATCACTCTATTGTTCCAAAGTAGCATGTCTGCTACGCATACTTTCCTCTGATTCGTTCTTGCTGTCCAAAAGATCAGCAATAATACCATCTAATAAAATCCAAACACTTGCTTCAAAAAGTGTTCCAAGCGGTGCAAACTTTTTTCTTTCAACTTCATTACAACTTGAGGATATAAAAAATGTAATATCTGCATATTTAGCAATTTCAGATTTCTTTTTTGCAGTTATTGAAACAACATAAGCATTAAGGTTATTTGCAATTTCAGCAGTCATAACTGCCGGTAGTGTTTCACCTGAACCTGAAATAATTAAAACAAGATCCCCTTTTCGAACAGGTGCAGTAATCGTTTCACCGATTACAAACGTTTGAAATCCTAAATGAACCAGTCTTATAGCAAAAGCTTTTGCAACAAGACCAGATCGACCTGCGCCATATACAAAGATACGATTCGATTTAAAAAATAATTTTTTTATCTTTAAGACATCTTCTTGAGAAACATTATCAAGAATATCCTTTATTTTTTTCTGAATATATTCAATTGATCCATAAAAAATATTTTCATTATTCATAGAATCTCCGAGAGATCCCTATAATCAGCTTCTTCTTTTCCGGTCCTTTTCATAATAGCCTTTTCTACTTGCAATCTAATATATACAGCATCATGCTCTAAGAGAGGGGATTCCGAAATTAATGTAACATCATAATTATTATCAAGAATGATTTCTATTAAAGGAGCTAAAGGCATATCACCTTTTTTAATTGGAATATGGTAATATTCATTACCATTTTCATATAAAACTCCTGTTATATGAATTAGGTAATGTTTTAATCTTAATGGTTTAAGTTTTTGAAAAATTTCCTCAAAATCTTCCCTTTTTTTAAGACCCCCATTTGTTCTAGCATGAATGTGGCCTATACCAACTACTGGAATAACACCTTTTATATTTGTACAAATTTCAATTATTTCCTCGATACTTCCGAAAACTCTTTTCTTACCCATAGTTTCTAGCCCAATCTTTGCCTTAATCTTTTCTTTTTTAAGTATCGTTTGAAGTTTTTTTGTATTTTTAATTATCCTTTTTAATGATTTTTTTTCTGTATGCTCTCCATAATACCCAGGGTGAGTTACAATAGTTTTTGCACCCATTTTTTCTGCAAGTCTTGCAGAGTATAAGATTTTATCAAAACTAAGATCAAACTCCTCACCGCTACCTGCTAAATTTATATAATACGGAGCATGAACATGCAACTCTACATCATTTTCAGCTGCATACTGGTTCATAAATTGAGCTTCTTCATCCTCCATCACATAAAGTCCACGAACAAATTGAACTTCCATAGCGTTTAAATCTAGAATTTTTTTAGTATAAACAAGCCCGTCTTTATTCGTTCGACCTTTGCAGGATAAAGGTATACCTGCTTGTCCTATTCTAATCATATATATCTAACTCCCGGTCAAACATAATTAATATATTAAATTTTAAGAAGAAAATCTTATGCTATTTCTTCCAAACGACTCATGATATTCCAAATCAAGGTTCTTCCATGAAGGGGAATGTTGGGATCATTTGCGAGTTCATCAAGTCGTGAAGTAGCAGTAGCAACTCTTACATCTAAAGGGTCCTGCTCATTTAATAATGTATTTTTAACTTCTTCTGCACCCCTTCTAATATTTCTAGGAATAGAATTATCTTCATGAAGCATATTTAATCCATCGCAAACTTGTGCAATTTTATCGTCAGCTGGCATAGATATCACCTTTACTAGTTTAGCAGTGTAATAGAGAACTAAATTTAAATATTTGGGATGATTAAAAAATAGAAGTTGTTTACTTTGATGATTCTAGAATTTATGTTTTTGAAGAAATAGATCTAAAATTAAGTCGAAATTCTATAAAACAAATAATATACCCATTATTTTTATAATTCTTAGAGAAATTTCCACTTCTTAACCTATTGTTCCAAAGATGTGGATTCAAGATAATTTGCATTTAAAAGTTTTATTATATCTGAGGCGATATTCTTACCAATCCCTTTTACTTCCAAAAGCTCTTTTTCAGTTGCATTAGCAATATCTCTTACACTTCCGAAATGATTTAAGAGTCTTTTGGCAATAACTGCCGAAACATTTGGCAGACCTTCAATAATAAATTGTTGTCTTTCCCTAATAGACATCTGTGTTTTTTCTCCACGAATAGCCACTGCTTTTTTATCTTCTCTTTGTTCTCTTTGTGCAATAACTTTTAATAAATCAGCAGTTTCCATTGCATCTTTTGTAGTTAGAACAGGAATTCCAAAATCAACACTTATTGATGCAAGGCTACCAAAAATAGCATTATGGTTTATATTTCTCTTAGTTAAAAGATTTTCACCTTCTAGAATTAAAATAGGACGTGAATATGCATCTCTCAATTGTGCCATTTGTTTGAAAAGTTTACCATTAATTAATGATTCTAAAAAATCCTCAACATTTTTTCTTTCAACACCGATTCTGGATGATAAGACATAATCCCCAACATCTAATTGTTGAGGTTCAACAAAAGTCTCTTTTATAGCTAGGTTTTTAACAACATTAGACCTATATTCTCGATTATCAACAATGATTTTTATTTGGTCTTTTTTTATGTTATAATCGGTTAAGGTTTTTTGGTTTATATCTCCATTTTTTTCTTTTTTATAAAATTTTGAAGCATCCTCAAATTCCTTATTTAGCTTTGATCGTATCAATTCTAATTCTAACCGCATTCTTTTTTCTTTTCTTTTTGCAGCCCAATAATAACCTTCATCTGAAGTTTCCTTTGTAATTAATATAATTACCTTACCTGGCATTTTTCTTGCAGTTCTACCTCTTCTTTGAATAGCTCTTATCTCAGAAGGAATAGGTTCATAAAAAATTACAAGATCTGTTGATGGTATATCAAGACCTTCTTCAGCAACAGATGTTGCTATTAAAACATTATAAATACCATTTTTAAATTTTTCAATTACTTTTGCCTGTTCTTTTTGACTTAGACCCTTGTCTCCTTCTTTTGCAGCTTGGCCAATAAATTGTGATGGTTTTGCTTTATCTACATTTTCTAAAAGTTTTGTAATGTATTTTGAAGTATCACGATAATGTGTAAATACAATAATCTTTGATTTAGGATTTATTTCAAATTGTTTTTCAACTATCTCGGCAATTTCATTTATCTTAGGATGCTCAATATCTAATGATTTTACGTATGCAACCGCTTCAAGAATATTGTTATCTGCCATTATAGATCTTGATGCTTTACTGCTGTCTTTTGAGCATGCTTCTTTTCCTAATCTTTGAAAGTAATTTTTTAATGCATTTACACCTTGGGTTTGAAGTAATTCTAATGCATAATGTATCTTCATGGCTTCACTTTGGGTAGAAGCTGCTTTAAATAAAATTTTAGGAGGTTTTTGTCTAGAACGAATCTCTATTTGAATCTTTTTTTGAGCATCAAGTAATTTTGTGCGATTGATAAGTGAAGTTGATGAGCTTTCAACAACTCCTACGTTTTTTAAAATTTGCAATCTTTCAGAAAGAGCTTTTTTTAAAAGCTGAATAGTATATGCAAATTCTTTAGGCAGTAGAATATCTTTCCATGTAATTTTTAGATCATGAACATAAGGTTTAACGTCTAAATCATATTTAGTCCTGATTTCAATATTGGAAATATTTAGGTTTTTACAAACCTCAAGAATCTTTAAAATGTCATTACCAGGTGATGCTGTCATCCCCAATACAAGGCCATCCTTGCGTTGTTTTTGATACATCTCAGATACAAAAACATATGCATACTCACCAACGGCATGATGGCATTCATCAAATATTATAAAAGAAATATCTTTCAAATCTAATCTTTTAGAAAGTAAATCATTTTCAATTACTTGCGGTGTTGAAACAATAATTCTAGAATTTTTCCACAAATCCTTACGTTTAACAGGGGAAATCTCTCCTGTAAAAATTGTTATAGATTCTTTGTTTATTATAAGAAATTTACGAAGAAATTCTGCATGTTGTATAACTAATGGTTTGGTTGGTGCTAAAAAAAGTATCTTATTTTTTTCTTCTTTGAGTTTTTCTGCAATTATTAGAAGGGCAATTATTGTTTTACCCATACCTGTTGGTAAAACTACAAGTGTATTTTCTTTGATTGCAGACTTAGCAATTTTTACTTGATATTCCCTTTGTTCAACGGTATCTTGTTTTATATAATCGCTTTTTACTTTCACAAAGAAATGAAATATAATATTGCTTTTTAATATATTTGAGAGCTGAATGAAAGTAAAAAATTAGAAATTGAATTTAAATCAGATATAATGAAATAATTTTAAATTAAGGTTTCTTTTTCCTTAATTGTATTAAAAAGCTTTTTAATATAGATTTTACCCCATGCAAAGGATACAATTGATCCTATTAAATTTGCAAATACAATTGACCACCATATGCCTATGATTCCTGCATTAAAAATAAGTGTGGATATCAATGCAAAGACAATTGTTAAAATAATTGTTCTTAATAATGTTGCAATAAGTGAATAGGTACCTTTTCCAGTTCCTTGAAACATTGCCGATGAAGCAATACCAATTGAAGCACTAGGATAAAAGAAAACAGAAATTTGAAGAAATAATGTCAAATCATTCCTAATAATAATATCCTCAGGTCTTGTTGTAAATACAATAGCAATTAAAGGTGCAATTATAAATATAATTATTGCAAGAATTATCTCAATTATTAAACCAATTTTAGATGCATACATATAAGCTGTGTTTAATTTATCATATGATTTAGAACCAAATGTTGCACCAGTTACAGATGTTACAGCAGTTGCCATTCCAAGTAATGGTAAGATTGCAATCATGACTATCCTCCATCCAGTGTTATAAACTGCAACCCCTTCATTTCCTCCACCAGCCATATTTATAATTATAATTATCCCGAGCATAGTAATAGACATAGATAATTGCTGAAACGATGCAGGCAGACCTACTTTAAATATGTCCATTAGGATATCTTTTTTAAATTTGAAATCCTTAATATCGAAAGAAACATAAGTATCTCTTTTTATAAAAGTCCAATAAAACAAAATCATCGATGTTACTCCCATTGATAGAACTGTTGCATAGGCCGCTCCAGAAACACCAAGACGAAATGTATAGATAAATATTGGATCTAAAATTATGTTAAGAATTGCACCAAAGAGCATTGCATACATAGCTCTATTAGCATCACCTTCTGCTCTGAGTATTGCTAATGTATTATTAGCAAAAAAAATAAAAACGCTACCTGCAAAAATGACTCTGCCGTAAGATACAGCCATATTTGAAATCTCTGCTGCTCCTATTGATATAAATATATTATCAGCTGATAAAAATAATATAATTGTAAAAATAAAAGCAATAATTAAGGAAATTATAATAGAATGTATTGCACAATTATCAGCACCTTTCTTGTCATCTGCACCAATTCTTCTTGATATAGCAGATCCACCACCTATACCAATACCCACTGAAATTGCAATAAGCATCATAAAAAAAGGCATTACATAACCAACGGCTGCAAGTGCACTTGCACCAATTTCACTAATAGTTGCTGTTGTGAAAAAGGTCTGACCAAAACCAGACACCCATACTGCATCTACAAGATTATAAATAGTGTTTGCAGACATTGCAATAATCATTGGGATAGCAAGTTTTAGAACAGCTTTTTTTGGTTCACCAAGTAAGGTTTTAACACCTTTTGTTTTATCAGAATATTCTTTAGTCACGAATCATGACATTAGGAAACTCTATTAAAAATTTATGATTTAAGATATTAAAAAAATCTTTAACTCAAGAATATATTTTATAACAAATATTTCATCATAGTTTTTTTACATTTTTTGCATTTAAGCCACGTTCAGTTTCTTCTACTTCAAACTCCACTTGATCACCTTCATGAAGATAACCAGCATCTTTAGAAATAGCAGAATGATGTATGAACGTATCTTTTCCATCTTCACCTTCAATAAAACCATAGCCTTTTTTTGGGTTATACCATTTTATTTTTCCTTTCATTTATATTACATCCTCAGATATAGGATCTATCTGATTTTTTTAAAAGAATAAAAACAAAAAGTCCCACTTTTAATCTGTTATAACTAAGAACCTTCATCCTCATCCTTTTACGATAAAAAGCTATATATTTGATACTTAAATAAGTTTTGATAAAAAATATTTTTTAATTATTTAAATCAAAATTATTTTCAATTTCTTCTTGTTCGTTTGAAAAAACATTAAAAGTTTCATTGTTACTAATACCAAAATCAGATGTATCATCAAAATCAAAAAAGTATTTATTTTTATTTAATGCTTGAATCTTGTCAAATCTATATTGTAGATTTCTCTCTATCTTATCTTCTTTTATTAATCTTAAGATAAAAAATAATCCTATAATAACAATAATCCAAAAGATAACTAATGCAAAAATATCAAGGTACTGTTCACCAAATTTATTAACGTAAATTGTAACTGCATTACTTTCGCTATAAAATGCAATAAATGTTCTGTATGTAACCAAAAATAAACAACACAATCCAATGGCGTATCCAAGTATTATTAATATTTTATCTTTAATATTATATCCCCCAATTATAAACCTGGGTTGAATAACAAATTTAAATATAAATGTTTTGAAAAACGTTTTTAAACAAAATAAAAAAGGAGAAAAAAAATTATTTGTTTTAATATTATAATTAACTTTTTTCTTTTTCTTGAACTTTTAATAGATACAATGATAAAATCAATATTAAAATCAAGAATAAAACGAGTATGATATTATAGGATTCAAAAGCATCTTGATCCATTGGTTTATTGATTATAATAATAAATTCATTTGTTGATATCGTCTCATTATCTTCAGCTGTAACATTTATACAATATATACCTGGCTTGCTCCAGCTATGATTTATAGCGAAAATCTTACCGGAAGGCATATGCCCACTAATGTTTTGAGTTCTATCGCCCCAATCAACAAAGTATTTCAAACTATCATTATCCTCATCAGTAGAAACAATAGAAAAAACATAATCAATATCTGCAAATCCAATAGTTTGGCCACTGATACTGGGTTTTGATGGAGGATGATTAGGCTCAATTATTATAGCATATGTTGAATTTGAGCTTGTTTTTCCTTTTGTATCTGTCACATTCAATATAACCTTATATTGACCTGCAGAAGAATAAATATGTGTAACTATTTCTCCATTTATTATTGAACCATCGCCTAACTCCCAATTAAATGATTTTATATAATGATCAATATCATAACTGTTTGAACCATTTAAAGTGATAATTTCACCTACTTTACCATAATATGGACCACCTGCAATAGCGACTGGTGGGATGTTTGATTTTTCTACTATAAATGGTTTAAAATTTGTCCCTCCACCGCCTCCTACTATTTTTTCCAAATTATCTTGATTTTCTAATTGTTTGAAATGTACTGTCACAATCTTATTACATGTCATGTTAATTTCGCAAGATAGATTATCACCAGTAATATCTCCACTCCAAAAATCAAGATACCAATTTGTATCTGGTATTGCTGTGATTTCAACTATTTCCCCATATGTATAATTATTTTTAGTAGGATCTACAATTACAATTCCAGTCCCTTCTATATTTATTGTAATATTGTAATTTGATATATTAAAAAGAGATTTTTCAAATATTACAGTAATTCTCATATCATTGACTATTGTAACAAAGAATGGATTATCATTTCCAATAATATCTCCAGTACAATGATCAAAATACCATCCTTCATCAGAAATAGCAGTCAAATTTACAACTGAACCATAAGTATAGTTTGTTTTATATGGATTTATATTGACAGTTCCATTCCCAACAATATTTATATTCAGATCATAAAAGTTTTGAACAAAATTTGCAGTAATATTTTTATTTGAATCCATAACAATTTTTTTAGTAGTATCATTTCCGCATAAATCACTATTCCAATGACTAAAACACCAACCTATTTCTGCAACAGCTGAAACATTTAAAATAGAACCATAATGATAGTAATCTTGGTTTTTATCTTTGATAATTGAACCGTTGCCTATAACATTTGTAATAAGTGTAAAGTTTGAATCTTTTACTTTAAAATATGATATTCTTCCAGGTAGAGTTGACCATTGCCAATCATTTTTTAATATACCAAGTTGAATACTCCATATTCCTGTTAAAGCTGAACCATTTAAAATATATGAACAATATACTACATGCTGAGATTTATCGGAAGTAAAAACTATGTTTCCATTAGGGTCCTTAATCCTTAACTTTAAAAAATAATTATAATCATATGCACTCCCTCTACCATACACCGTTTGCCCCTTAAAAAATGATTCTTTTAATGTTGAATAATCACTTTCATAGGTTCCCACTTTATAGTAACATGCACTTACTGGAATTGCAATAAATACAAACATTATTAATAATATAAAAATAGTAACTATTGCTACATATCCAGTTTTAAACCTTAATATGGAATTGATATTGTTCATATTCATTCCCCTCGTTTTTAATTAAAAATTCTTGTAATTTCTATTATTAAGGAGTTGTTGTACAAAAGTAGCCGAGTTTCTTTACAATCATTATAAAAAAATTTTAATTCGATCAAATTATAAACATATCAATACCAAAAAATGTAATTAAAAAAAATTTGATGAAAATATGAAAGAAACAGAAAAAAGATTCAATATTATTGAAGAAAATATAGAATTTAAAATGATAAGGCAAAATAGTAATTGTTGGATAAAAATAACGCCGTTAAAATCTATGTCAGTTCAGACAATATTACATATTTATCTAAATGATGAATATTATTCATGGGAAATTTATGATAGTGACGGTAGAGAGAAGCATATAATCTATTTTGAAGGACTTGGTTGCATTCCCACTTTTTATCTAAATTCTGGAAAAAATAGTTTTAAAGTAAAATTTAACATGAGCTCAATAGATTTTATTAAAATTAAACAACCTATTAAAACAGATATTTTAAAAAAGAAATATAATTGCTACTCATCAAAAGCAGCATGTTGGGCAAAAGATGTATTTTATACTAGTAGACCTGATAAATATCCTTTTGATGAAATGTAATATTTATTTAATATTATATTTACGAATATTTCAAGCACTTAACAGCATATCCTTTAAATATTACTTCTCTATTCCGACTCATAATGGCACTATGGCAAGGTAAATCAAGAAGAAGCAGTACAGGTCGAAGGATCCGCTATGCACGTGGAAAAAGAAAATTTGAAGTTGGTAGAGAAAGACATCTAACTACTCTTGGACCAACTACCCTTAAAAAATCAAGAACAAAAGGTAACAACATAAAAATAAGAGCTAAAACAATAAAAATAGCTTATGTAATGGACACAAAGAACAAAAAAACAACCAAGGCTGATATTCTTACTGTTGTTGAAAACAAGGCAAATATTCACTATGTAAGACGTAACATAATAAACAAAGGTGCGATAATAGAAACAAATATAGGCAAAGCAAGAGTTACTTCAAGACCTGGCCAAACAGGGATTATAAACGCTGTTTTACTTTCCTAATGTAGTGGTTATTTATGGTTTCCAGAGGCGAGGACAAATACGTTATTTGGCCAATATATTTTGATAATTCGATATCAAGAATTCAAGGTAGAAAAGTATCAAAAAAATATGCAGTTGATAAACCAACTGTAGAATCTATTATAAAAGCTGCAAAATCTCTGGGACTTAATCCTACACTTGAAAAAGACAGGGCTTTTCCATCAAGACATTGGAGAAAAGAAGGAAGAGTCCTTGTTGATAAGAAAGAATCTAAAAGAAAACTTTTGGTAAAAATTGCAAATAGACTATAATTTAATCAAAGATTTTGTAAATTTTTCAATAGTTCTTTTTCAAGGTCTTTTAAAATAACTAGTCTATCATAAAAATTACCAGGATGTTCATCGCTATTCCAAAAGTAGATTATTCCAAAGTTACCAGGCATGTTCCATTTCATCCTAGCATGACCACCAAGTAAATCTCCATCATGACCTGAAAAATTGGTATCATTATATATAAGCCAACCTAGTCCAAAACCATAGTATAACCTGCCAGCAGTAACTGCAGAGATATTATGCATCAATTCAACTGTTGAATTATTTAATATTCTAACGTTTTTATAAGACCCATTGTTCATATGAGCTATTAAAAAATGTGAAAGATCCTCAACAGTGGTTCTTAGACCACCAGCACCTGTCAATGGAAAATTGTAGGTGTATGATTTCATATAGAATTTGTGTTTATGTAACCATAAATATGGTGAAGAAATTTGATTTATTTTAAAATCACGATAATTAAAACCTGAATTCTTCATATCTAAAGGATCAAAAATGTTTTCTTTACAATATTTTTCAAAACTTGTGCCAGTAACAATTTCAACAATATAATCAAGTAATGCAAAGTCCATGTTTGCATAAGAAAAATCTTTCCCAGGCTGGAAATTTTTAAGCCAATATAAGTTTCTAAGAGTTTTTAATTTGCTAGTCAAAAGAAATTTAAAAAAGAAATTTTGATTTTTCATAAAGTTTCTAATTATTGAAATTGTATAAATTGATTTAGAACTATTTAGACCTGATGTATGATTAAGAAGCATTTGAATTGTTATGTTTATATTTGGATAAAATGGGCTTTTTAAATTAAAACCTAGATAATCATTTACATTATCAGTTAGATTTAGTTTACCTTTTTCATAAAGCTGTAAAATTGCTGTTGCAGTTACAGTTTTTGAAACTGATGCAGCAATATAAATTGTATCTTTTGTCGGAGTTTTTGAATTTTCAGGTACAAGAATATTATAATAGTTTCTGTAAAATCCATATCCCTTATTCCAAAAAAGGCTATTATTAACTATTATTCCTGCGGATAATGAAGTCATGTATAGTTTATTCATTAAAATTGTAATATTTTGATCATTAGTTAAGATATTATTATTGTTTAATTGTAAATAATTTTCATTCAAATCATTATAATTTGGAGAAGCTTGAATGATGTTTGTAGATATTATGAAAAGTAATATTTCAAAAATTATAATTTTTTTTAATAATTTATGTTTCATATTATCTTGGCTATAATAAAATGTCTTATTATTTATAAGATTTTTGAAATTAAAATAAAATAATTTTGTGAAAATTTGAAAAATTTTTTAAAAAAAGTAATTTTTTTACATTTTAAATTGTAGTATTAAAAAAATAAAATAAGTTAAGTTACAAGCTTAATTTATAAATGTCAGTCATTAATTTAGAATATTAATGCTAACGTGTTACATTTTAACAATTTTTTATCGTGCTATAAATTAACATAAATAAAATAAATAGATAATTGATAGATATTGTGTACCATACGTAATTTTTATAACCTAAAACAAAATTGCAATTAATGGATGGATGCAAAACCAGTTAGAGCTGCTATATATACAAGAGTTTCTACAGAAGATCAAGCAAAAGAAGGATTTTCATTAGATGCACAATTAGAAAAACTTAAATCATATTGTAAAGCAAGAGACTGGGATATTGGTGGAGAATATATTGATGACGGACACTCTGGAAGAACAATAAAACGTCCAGCGTATAGTAGAATGATGGAAGAGATTGACAGATGGGATATACTCTTAGTTATTAAAATGGATCGCATTCATAGAAATTCTAAAAACTTTATGACGATGATGGAATATCTAAAACAAAATGAAAAAGAATTTGTTTCAATGTCAGAATCTCTTGATACATCTACCGCTATGGGGCGATTTGTTATGGATATTATCCAAAGAATAGCTCAACTTGAATCAGAACAAATTGGTGAACGTGTTTATATTGGAATGGAACAAAAAGCGCGTACAAAAGGTGGTATACTTGGTTTTAATATCCCTTATGGTTATAATTACTCTGAGGGATTTCTATCAATTTATAGAGAAGAAACAAAAGTTGTTGAGAATATTTACACTTGGTATAAAAATGGAAAGAGTTTAGGACAAATAGCTAAAAGGCTTAATGAGGCAAAAGTTCCAACGAAAAAGGGGGGGTTTTGGGCAAAAAAAACCATTTCTAAGATACTTAAAAATCCACTATACTGTGGCTATCTTCATTGGCAGGACTATTTATATAAAAGTGGCCACAATCCAATAATAGATATAAATATTTTTAACGAAGTTCAAGACAAGATTGCTGAAAAAGGTGGCAAACCTGCAAAAAAATTTAAAATTAGGTCCTCTTAAAGTTACCTTCGGTAGACCGTTGGTAACTTTTAAAAATAGTAAATGTTAATTAAGTGTTTTTATATATATGGTCTATTCATATATTTGAGTTGAATTAAATGTCTAAATATAAAGTAGCATATTATATCAGAATAAGTAAAGGTGAACAAGCAAAAGGTTACAGTTTAGAAGGTCAAAAATCGACTCTTGATGACTGGATAAAAGAAAATGAATGGAAATGGGTAAAAACATATTATGATGAAGCAAGTGCAAAGGATACAAATCGAGAGCGATTTCAAGAAATGATAACTGATGCGAAACATGGTCTTTTTGATGGAATATGTATAGTTGATAGTGATAGATTTAGTAGATCAGCAAAAGATTTACTTAATATTATGGATGATCTGTTAGAGCATAAAGTAAAATTACATATCCTTAATTTACAACATATTGATATATATAGTGACCAGGGACGGTTTACATTAACAAATCTTGCAGCATTTAGCGAATTTTTTAGAGGACAATTAGCAGCTAAGATTCGTGCTGGGGTAAAACAAAAAATGAAAAAAGAATGGTTTGGGCAAGCCCCTTATGGGTATATGATAAAATCTGATGATATCGACGGAAGAAAGAAAAATACCAGACTTGTAAAAAATCCAGACGAACAAAAAATACTTATAAAAATGAAAAATTTAAGAGAAAATGGTAAAAGTTATAATGAAATAGCTGAAATTTTAAATAAAGAAGGTATAGTTACAAGATATACTAGAAAAGATAAAAAAAGTGATTGGTATTCTTCTACAGTTAGAAACATATTGATGAGATCAAATATTGAAATTAATAATTTTAAGTAATCCTAGGTTATCATTTTAATAATTTAAACTAATATTTTGTTAATATATAAAGAATAAATGTTTTTAGTTAGTTACCTTTTAATATTTAATTAAAAAAGAATATAATCTCAAAAAATTTTACATAAAATAATAAATTAAAATTAAATGTTTAAAATTTAAGCAAGTATATTAACAAGCATTACAAATTAACGCAATAATTTAAAAAATCAATTTTTAAAATATTTTCTGTTAAAAATATAAATTTTCGAAATTTATTAAATTTCAAACAAAGTTTGTTTTTTTAATTTTGCAATCTTTAAAAATAATTATTATATTAAAACAATTAATTTGTTTAGTTTTTATAAAAAATTAATAAAATCAATGGCTCTTTTAAAAAATCCATCCTGTTAAAATATATATTTATTTTTTAATTTAATTGTTAACTCCAATTTAAAAACATTTATATTAATAAAAGTATTAACTATTGTTAATCGTGAGTGTAAAATTATGAAAAAAATAGTTGTATTTTTAATGATTTTAATGCTGTCGACATTTTTTACAACCCTTTCCATAGGTCACAATGGAGAAATAAAAAATTTAATTCCTAGAAATATCAATTATCCAGAATTCATTCCAATACCCGGAGAATTACCTGAAGATTTTCAAGTCCCTGATAAACAATCTATTTCTTATGGTAATCTTCCCTATTATAATATTGAAATACAAAGTTCAGATGGAGAGATAATTGAATTAATTGAACAATTAGATGTTGAAATGCTCCTTGGGTATCTTGAAAATTTAACTAGTTTCGGCCCACGTGTTACTGGAACTGAAGAATGCAGTGTAGCTGCTGACTATATCTATAGTGAGTTTGAGGATGTGGGATTTGATGTAAGGTTTCATAATTGGGAATATTATGGATATTCTGATAGAAATGTTGAGGCAACCTTTCCAGGTGTTGATGTAACTAGTGATGAAATCTATATTATTTGTGGGCATTATGATAGTGTCCCTGGTAGCCCAGGTGCTGATGATGATGCATCAGGTGTTGCTACCTTAATGGCAATTGGGGAAATTTTTAGTAATTATTCTTTTAATCATACAATTCGGTTTGTTGCATTTTCAGGTGAAGAACAAGGTCTTTTGGGAAGTCATGTATATGCTGAGGAGGCTGCTTTAAATGAAGATAACATTGTCGCTGTTTTAAATGCAGATATGACTGGTTATGCTATAACTGAGGTTCATGGAAATAATGTTAGGGTTTTTGAGGATGATTTCTCCGTGTGGATTACAGATTTTATGGATGATGTTGCTGTGCAATATAATGATTATATAAGGTTAAATGTAGTACCCAGTGGTTATACTTGGGGTAGTGATCATTATTCCTTTTGGGAAAATGGTTATTGTGCAATATTTGCCCATGAGTATGAATTTAATCCATACTGGCATACTCCAAGTGACACTATTGATAATATGAACTTGACATACTTTGAGAAAACATCTAGACTTCTTTTGGCAAGTCTTGCTGAACTTGCTCAAATGGGAGTTGATAACTCTGAGCCAAATCCCCCGTCTATAGTAGGTCCAGCTATCGGTAAACCTGAGGTTTCCTATAACTATACTTTTACAGCAGTTGATATTGATGATGACCGTATTTATTACTATGTTGATTGGGGTGATGGGCAGTTTACTGATTGGGCTGGTCCTTTTGATTCAGGAGAGGGTGTAACAATTGATCATCTTTGGATTGAAAAAGGTGAATATTCAATTAGGGCAAAATCAAAAGATACACATAATCAAGAGAGCAATTGGGAGACATTTAAGGTAAATATTCCAAGAGAAAAAGTAATTGTTAGAACTATTTATCTAGAAAATATTTTAAAATTATTTAATAGATTTATTAATTTAAACAGGTTATTTACATTAATTAATTTGTGATATTCTGCCTTATTCTAATTTTTTTAATTAATCTTATTTAATTAAAATATATTATTAAGATACAATATTTAATCCTTAAAAATGTCATTTTAAATTAAACAAAACCTTTAATAATGACAAGAAATTTACCCACCAATCAAATTTAATTAGAATAAAGGATTGCAAATGTACATAGTAATTGTAGGTGCAGGTGGTATTGGTAAGAGACTTACCGAGATTGCATTAAAAGACGGAAATCATAACGTTATAGTTATAGATAAGGACCAATCTAGATGTGAGGAGATTGCGAGAAAATATGATGCAGTAGCAATAAATGCTGATGCGACACAAGAAGAAACGTTGGAGGAATCTGAAGTTAAGAAAGCTGATGTCCTTGTAACTACAACAAGAGATGATGCAATAAATCTTATGGTTGTCTCTCTTGCTAAGAACAAAGGAGTCAAACATCTTGTGTCTGTTGTAAATCAGGAAGAAAGTAAACCTATGTATATGGAAAAATCTGTGAAAATGATAAAAAGCCCTAATATTGTGATGGCTGAGCATTTGTATAAATCAATTAAGCATCCAAATGTTGAGGAATATATGAATGTTGGAAAATATGCTGAGATTTTCCGTCTACCGATTGCTCTTAATTCAAAACTTTCAAGAAAAACTATTAAAAATATTGGCTTACCAAAAAAATGCTTGATAGTTGCAATAGAAAGGGATCATAAATTTATTATTCCTACAGATGATGTTGAATTATTCTCTGGTGATAGAGTAACAGTCCTTGCCCATAAGGATCAAGTTGATAAAGTTGCTGAATTGTTCTCGGAATAAATATCATGATATTTTACGTAAATTATATATAAAGGTTGTAAGATTCTAAATCGTATTTTACCTAGTTTTGAGGAATTATTATGGACGAAAAAGAAGTTACTAAAACAGGAACAACTACACTTGGAATGGTATGCAAAGATGGAGTAGTAATTGCAACTGAAACAAGGGCTACTATGGGAACATTGATAGCTCATAAGACGACAAAAAAACTATACAAGATAGATGAACATATCGCTCTTGCAACTGCAGGTTTGGTTGGCGATTTACAGGTTTTAGCTAGATATCTTAATGCTGAGGCAAATCTATACAGATTAAAAAGAGACATCAAGATGCCTATCGAAAGTGCAGCAACTCTTATGTCAAATATTCTAAATCAAAGGAAATTTTATCCTTATTATGTACAGCTGGTACTAGGTGGTTATGATGAAACAGGTGGTCATATCTTCTCATTGGATGCAGCAGGTGGAGCAATTCCTGATAAATATACTTCAGCAGGATCAGGTTCGCCTTATGTATTTGGTGTTATGGAGGATTCATATAAGGACGATATGTCTACTAATGAAGGTATTGATTTAGCTATTAGGGCTATAAAAGCAGCAACAAGTAGGGATTCAGCTTCAGGGGGTAAAATAAACGTTGCTGTTATAAATAAGGATGGATTTAAAGAAATTTCTGAAGAAGAAATTAAAAAACATTTAGAAAAAATAGCAAAATAAAATCTTATAAATCTAAACATTTCTTAAATATAAAATTCGATTGTTAATCATTCAATTTATAAAGAATTATTAAAGGGAATAAAATGCCAGTTGATGATGTTTTACGAGAAATTAAAGGAAAAGTTAGAGGAGTTATACCTCCAAGCATTGATGTAACTGATGTTGAGTTTGAAGGAGCTTTGGTTGTTATTTATACCAAACATCCTGATAAATTTGCAAAGAATGATGATTTAGTTAAACAGCTTGCAAAGATGCTTCAAAAGCGTATTGCTGTTCGTCCTGACCCATCTGTTATAACAAATACAGATACTGCTGAGAAAAAGATTAAAAATTTAATTCCAAATGATGCTGAAATTACCAATATTTATTTTTTACCAGAGGTTGGCGAAGTAACTATTGAGGTTTTAAAACCAGGAGTTGCAATTGGTAAGCAAGGCTCTTTATTAAATGAGATTAGAAAAAGCATCAATTGGTCTCCAAAAATTATAAGGACTCCACCTATTCAATCAAAGACTGTCAAAGAGATCCGTGGTTATCTAAGGTCAATGAGTGAAGAGCGTAAGGAAATATTGCGTAAGGTCGGCAGAAGACTTCATAGAGGTGTTTCTAATGGTGAAAAATACGTTAGAGTTTCTGCACTCGGTGGATTTCGTCAGGTTGGCAGGTCTTGTAGCTTGTTAAGTACACAGGATAGCAAAGTTATGATTGATTGCGGTGTTGACGTATCTTCTGATAGTGGAACACCTTATCTTCATTTGCCTGAGGTGTTACCCTTTGAAACCCTTGATGCAGTGGTAATAACTCATGCCCATCTTGATCATTCTGGTTTGGTACCACTTCTTTATAAATATGGATATGATGGCCCTGTTTACTGTACACCACCAACTAGAGACTTAAGCACTCTTCTTCAGATGGATTATCTTAAAGTGGCAGCAGCTGATGCAAAAAAAATTCCTTTCTCAGCTGAAAATATAAGGGATGCAATTAAACATTGTATAACTATGGATTATGGGGATACAACTGATATAACACCTGATGTTAGGCTTACCTTTCATAATGCAGGGCATATATTAGGTTCAGCAATTGCTCATTTTCATGTAGGTGAAGGTCTTTACAATATTGCTTTTAGTGGGGATATTAAATATGAAAGAACCTGGCTTTTTAACCCTGCAATAAATCGTTTTCCTAGGCTTGAATCAATTTTTATGGAAGGAACTTATGGTGGTAGAGAGGATTTCCAACCAAGTAGACAGGATGCTACCGAACGACTTAGTGATATTGTTCAAGGTTGTATAAAAAAGAAAGGTAAAGTTTTGATACCTGTTTTTGCAGTTGGTAGAAGTCAAGAGGTAATGATTGTTTTAGAAAATCTTGTACGAACTAAAAAGATACCAAAGATAAATGTTTATCTTGATGGAATGATATGGGAGGCAACCGCAATTCACACAGCATATCCTGAATATCTAAACAATAAACTTAGAGCTCAGATCTTCCAGCAGGGTGAAAACCCATTGCTTTCAGACATATTCAAACGTGTTGATAGCAATGAGATGAGACAAGATATAATTCCTGATACTGATTCATGTATAGTACTTGCAACCAGTGGTATGATGAACGGTGGACCTGTAATGGAATATTTCAAAGAATGGGCTCAAGATAAGAAAAATACTATTGCATTTGTCGGTTATCAAGCTGAAGGAACCCTTGGAAAAAGGATACAGAAGGGTTGGGAGGACATTCCCCTTAATATTGGGGGAACCATCGTCAATATCAAGATGAAGATGAAAGTAGAGACCTGTGATGGTTTTTCAGGACATAGTGATAGGAGGCAACTACTTAACTTCATTAACAATATGTCCCCAAGACCTGAAAGAATAATTTTTAACCATGGTGAGGAATCAAAATGTATAGATATTTCTTCAACAGTTCATAAGAGATACAATATTAACACCCAAGCACCATATAATTTAGAAACTATAAGATTTAGATAGATTAACTATTTTTCTTGGTTTCTGTAGACTTTAAAGGTTTTGCTAGGCCCCAGAGATTGTTGAACTTGTTATCCAGTAGCTCAATATCTTGAAGGTCAACATAAGCAGTTCCTATGTATGATGGTTCATCATGGGTTTCTGGTAGAATTTTAATTCCATTTACAGCAATTTCTTTGCCAAAAACAAAGTTACGCATTGTACCAGATATTTCTTCTGAGAAGCATCTTATCTCAAGTTTATCTCCATATATATCATTTAATTTATTTATCGCGTCTATATGATCTTTGTTATCAATTATTAATTTGACCTTAGTATTAAGATCTAAGAATTTTTTGAAGTATTTTATAAAGGGTTCATCAAAGAATCGTTCTCCACCAACCTGCATCTTAAGACCATTGTTGTTTTCTAGGCAATTACTTAAAACATTGTAAAGTATCCATTTTCCGCTGTATTGTAGTGTTACATTACCGTTTCTTTTAAGTTTTATACCATATTTTTCAAAGTTACTAGTGTAAAATCTACTATAATCATTAATACGATTTTCTATAACTCTATAAGTATCATCAGCAATTACTTGTTTAAGATCTGCCTTAATATCTTCCCATATAGCTTTTGGATGAGCGGGAAGATAACTTTCCCGTCCGAAATCTTCATCAGCTTCATTTGAAAATAGAACCTTTGCTATCAGTCCATTTCTTAAAAGAGACGCACGACCTGTTTCAAGAGGACGTCTAGTAATATTTGCAAATTCTTCAGCAATTTTTAAAAAATCTGAAAATTCTTTTGGGCTATCAACAATAAGGGTTACATAATAAACAGCTGCTTCTCTAGGACGATCCACTTTCATCCTTTCAAACATCATTTCAAAATCTTGTATATAGTCTAACTTAACTTGTGTTTTAATCTCACATCCCATCATATCCACCAATCCATTTATATTGTAAGTTAAATATTTTCCTGCTATTATGACAAAAATGTTTTTGAAATTTATATAATTTGTGGATGCATTAATACCTGCATATTCATCTATAAAAAATAAAAATCTCTATTTTTCAATTAAAATTAATTTCTTAGTTTTTTTACAAGTAATGCAACTCTTTTACCAAGTTTTGCTGCATTAATAGCAGTTTCTTTATCAGGAGCCCCCTTACAAGCAACACCATAATGACCAGATGCATCTAGAGGGTCACCTACGATTATCATTCCATATATCAACATTGCTTGTATAATTGATATTATCGTTGTTTCCTTACCTCCAGAATCATCACCTGATGTAGCAAAAGCTGCACCTACTTTATCACCCATTTTTTTTCTAATTCCAACAAATTTATCAAAAACATGTTTTAATTCTGCAACCATAGTTCCAAAATAAACAGGAGAACCAGCAATTATTCCATCAGATGTTAAAAAATCTTCTTTAGTTACTTCATCTGTGGTCTTTAAAACACATTTTATATTCTCTACTTCTTTTATTCCTTTTACTATTTCTTCTGATAATTTTTTTGTATTCCCTGTTTTTGAATAATAAATTACTAAAACTTTGCTTACAGATTCATTCATAGTTATCACCTTAAATAGAAAATTAAATTTTTTCCAAATTTCTAAAACTTTTATATAATTTACTATTAAATGAAAGCATCTATCATATATCATTAAAATCGTTTATGGTAATAAATGTAAAGATGCTTGGTAACATCTGTACAACAAATCCTTTTAAATATAACTAACAAAACAAGAATTGAGGATTGAAAAAATGATGAAAATTGTAGGACAGGTATCATCTGTAGATGAAGCAAAAGAAATAGAATTTATTACAAAATCTTTTGTTATTGGAAATAGAGCAAGAGATTTAGCCTCAAAAATAAGAAAAGCATGATATAGGAGGATATATAATGAATTTATTATATGTAATACAGAAGCCATGTAGTATGGTTAAATGGTTTACCACAAATCCAGATATCGCAGGATTTGCTTTTCAAGAAGGTTGGACTGTAAAGCGTATAAATACGGTTAGCAAGGTAATTAGATGATCTCTTTAAAAAATTAATAATTTGACTCTAAAAAAACATTTTGTCATGGATAAATTTATATTATAGAATATTATTAGAATAATAGAAATAATAAATTTTAGTGGAGGTAAAAAATGAATAAGAAAATATTTGGAATTTTCATTTGTATGTTATTGATTATAACAACGATACCAAATATTAGTGGAAATATTGGGAAAAAAAACAATAAAATAATTTATGAAACTCCAAATAATTTTCTGTTAAATGATGATTATGTTAATGTTTACTGGAAGTTTGATGATTGTACCGGTACAACATTAACTGATTCTGCACATAATTATGATGGTACTATAAATGGAGCTAATTGGACCAATAATAGTTATTCTGGATGTGCATTATATTTTGATGGACAAGATGATTATGTAAACTTAAACCCTCATTCTGTAGAACTCGGACTTAATAAAACTGATGACATGATCTTTTCATTTTGGTTTAATTCAACTGATAATGGTTTAATTTATTCATCAACTGCTTCTTGGGGATATAACCCCGAGCTACGAATTGAGCTATGTTCTAATGGGTCTTTATTATTCAAAATTTTTACTTCAGCGTGTGGAATTTCTTTATATTCAAATGGTTCTTTTAATGATGGAATCTGGCATCATGTTGAATATTACTTCAATGGAATCACTTCAAATCCTACTATAACTCTTTATGTTGATGGTGTTTGGAATAATAGTATTACGTTATGGTTATGTGGTATATCTTATAACGACTTTGCAAAAACAAGGATTGGTATGCATGCTTATTATTCATCAGATTATTTTGAGGGATTTATTGATGAGTTTAAAATAACTAAATATGAACTGGGAAATGAACAAGTACCACCAACAATTGATGGCCCATCTAGTGGAAAACCTAGTATAGAATATGAATATACTTTTATAACAAATGACCCCGAGGGTGATCAGATTTGGCTTTATATTGACTGGGGCGATGATGATCCTGACGAATGGATTGGACCCTTTAATTCTAGTGAAGAGATAATTGTTAGCCATAAATGGAATGATCCTGGTGAATATATCATCAAAGCTAGATCTCAAGATATCTGGCATTTTAGCATTTGGTCAGATCCTTTTTACGTTATTATTGGAAATCAACCACCTAATCCTCCTGCTATAAACGGTCCTATAGCGGGAGAAATTGGAGAAGATTTATTTTATAACTTTATTTCAGAAGATATTGAAGGTGATGAGATATATTATTATATTAATTGGGGGGACGGAAATATTAAAGATTGGTTCGGACCCTTTAATTCTAGTGAAGAGGTAACCGTTAATCATACATTTTATTCAAAAGGTGACTTTGGTATAAAAGCTAAAGCAAAAGATGAACTTGACGTTGGTTCCTGGTCAGATCCATTTTTTGTTAGAATTGGAAATATTCCGCCAAGCCAACCAGAGATTGAAGGACCGATAAATGGTACAATATGGTATAGTTATGAATTTTCATTTAGTTCAGACGATGAAGAATCAGATTTAATTTATTATTATATAGATTGGGGAGATGGAACTGTAAGTGACTGGATTGGACCATATGATTCAGGTGAAATTGTTACACAAATGCATAAATGGAATTATTTAGGTATTTATGATATCCGGATTAAAGCAAAGGATTCTTTTGGAAAAGAGAGCAATTGGTCAGAAATTCATACAATGACAATTGTTGTAGAAACATCAGAAGTTGTACTCGTTGGTTTAATAAAAGGTTTAGAAGAGTATGAAAGTTATTATTCTTTTAATGCAGATAAGTTGTTTTGGATTTGTTTAAAACCATTTGATTTTAATTACTATACATTAGGTCAAAGAATAGCTGTACTAAAAGGATTTGAGGGCTATATTTATAAGTTTGACAATCTAGGATTTACATTGATTGCTGGTCGTTTTAACGCAAGTAGGATATAATAGAAATTAAAAATATTAAGGATTCTCAATTCTTTATATCTTATAATTATTAAATTATCATATTTCAAAAAATAGACATATCTTTATGAATTTTAGTTTTTGGGTTTAAATAGGAAAAAGTATTTTTAGTTGAATATTAATACTATCTTAGAATTGGGATGGGATATACAATGAGTGAAAAAATCATAGTAAAGGTAGATGATGGGCCATTTTTTAAGTTAAATAATGATGATTTTGATGAAATAGATAATGATACTGAAGGACCAACTAAAAATAATGAAAGTGATGAACAAAACAATGAACTAATTTCAACCTTAAAAGAAAATGTTCAGATGCTTGAAAAACAAAATAAATCTTTAGAAATTGAAAAAACATGTTTGATGCAGGAAAATAAAAATCTTCAAACTAAAATAGATGATCTGATTAAAATGTATCCATCAGCTGTTGCGTTATTTGGTAAGACTCAAGAATTTGATAAAATTAGGAAAAACAAATGGTTTTTTAAAAAAAATAGGAAATAAGTCATTATTAATAATTTAAAAAAAAGAGTAATTGAATTAGAGAATTATAACTCTAAATCAATCTTTATAATTACTTCTTTTTCTTTGGTTCTTTATCTGTCTTAAGTTGTTCTTTTTGTTGTTTTATATCATATGATTTTTTTTCTTCAAATGTTCTAGCAGCTATTAAGCATCCTCTTGCTACTGATAAAATTGGATCTTTTACATGCTTTATTTTGGATAGCTCAACTCGAAGTTTTGATTCTTTTAATTTCTTTTCAAATAATTCGAAAAATCCCTCTGGAGTAGCGCTTCCACCGGCAATTGCTACTGGAAATGCAACCTTTGGTGGTGTTATTTCTGCAAGTTTTCTGTCAAGATTTCTTATTACATATGTAATTAAAGCATCGTAATAAACAGTTAGGGCACCTTCGATACTACCCATTTTTACTTCTTTGCTTAATTTTGATATCTTTTCCTTAGAAGAAGTAATATGTTCTTTTGGCATTCCAGTTGCTTTTGATACTTGCTCATCAATCCAATCCCCTCCACGGCATATACTAAATGACATCAGAGGTGTAGCTAAATATGCAAGAGTAACGTTTGTCATACCTGCACCTACGCTAATACCAATACCTGTAAAGTTATTGTCTGATAATTCAGAGTAAATTACGGCCAATCCTTCATCAATAACATGGGTATCATATTTCAATGCCTTTGTTAATGCTTCCATTGTTTTTTTATGATAAAGCACATTTAAATCTGTATCAATAGGATCTGCGGGTGTTGAAATATATAATACCTCATCTTTTGAAGTAGGTTGTCCTAAGACTCTTTCTACTATCAGTTTCATAATAGGTATTGCCTCTTTTTCTCTTGGACTTATTATACCATGGGTCATTGGTCTTCTTGCTTGTTTTTCAAAAATAGTTGCAAATTTAAAAGCATCCTCACCTAATAGATGGATACCATTTTCATTTTCGATATAAAGAATTTTTGTGGTATCTAACATTGTTTTTGTGAGATCACTTGAGTCAAGTTCCATAAATGCGTTTCTCTGCTGCGTAAAAACAATATCTTCTCGATCTTTTTCAGCACAAATAATATTCATTGTACCAATATCGAGTCCTTTAGCCATTTCTA
>WOR8_10000357_pt1 | contig 51357 bp, 60 predicted proteins | sample DeeMarSeWOR38_10_FD_19890 | JGI IMG/M metagenome (IMG submission 19890)
GCCCCCGGCCGCACAATCCAACCACCCGACATATTAAGACGAACTTAGTGTATCATTATAATACACACAACCCGACAATCCGACACAATACATACTACCTGCATATATGGTACAATCAGAACGTGTCGTCAAATTGACTACACATTGTCGGATGGTCGGGTTGTAGGGGTGGTGTCGGTGGGAGGGGTTGTAGTGGAGGGGTCAAATGTTCCGGGGTTGCGGGTTGTCCGGGTTATGCGGCCTGCAAGCCCTTTCGACACTGCGCGCAGTCAGAAGTCAACATGGTGACGCGTCATCAAGAGATCACAACCCGACAATCCTGGAACTTTGTCCCTAACCTCGTGATATTAAAGGACTTGTGCGATGATGCAGAAAAACAATCTGTCGCAAAAAGACAACACTTTTCGCACCCCTCTATAGAGGTATAATGTAAAAAGTCAACAACCCATGAACCCATAACCCAACAACCACACGTATCGGATTGTCAACCATAGGGTGTCGGATTGTCAACCATAGGGTGTCGGATTGTCAACCTTTGTGTACAAAACACAACCAAATGTAAAATGTGTAGTCAAAATGACTACACAACCAAATATATGTAGTCAAAATGACTACACTAAGATGACGCGTCATCTAATCTGACAAATTGTACCTAATATAACTATTTTGACGATTTTTCCATTTTTATTGATAAAAGTGCCTTGTTCGCAGCTATAATAATAGATAGAGGGAGAACTAAACAGATAACCCATATACGTGATCCAATGGAAGCAAATGGCCCTACCCGCTGTCAGAGAACTACCCCAGGCGGGCAATGCACACATGAAGCCATAAATGGCACCAAGTATTGCAAAACTCATACCCTGACTGGTCGGATCGATCCGCTCAAATACTACCTTCTCACGAATAAGGTAATCGGGGACTCAGCCCGTCGTCACGCTGCCTCAGATGAAATTAAGAGCCTACGGGATGAAATTGCCATCACAAGAGGTGTAATCGAGACTCGTCTGAACTCGCTACAAACTGAAGCAGAACTAGCTGCGGCCATGCCCAGTTTGTACCAGTACATCATGGCGATCGAAAAGCTAGTGTCATCTTGCCACACTATGGAGTACAAGCTAGGGAATCTACTGGACAAAACAGCCATTTTGACACTGGCACAGAAACTGATAAATATCATTGACAACAACCTAGCTGCCGACATCCCTGATCGTGACAAAATCGTAGAAAAGATCGCGAGAGAGATGGTGCAGGTCATTACAACTCAAGAGAACAACCCTTAATCACACAATCGAGGTAATCATGGGTAAAAGCATTTTTAAGTCAAGGACTTTTTGGATCAATGCACTAACGGTGGGAGTAGCGACAGCCGGTTTTATATCAGGACATGAAGTCATTGCACAGTATCCTGAGATCGTTGCAGGTATTGGTGTAGCTATTGGTCTGATGAACATAGTTTTGAGATTGATCACAACTGAGCCAATCAAGTGACAATCAGACAGCCATACAAAATTGTGTATAGTCCCTATATGATACCTCGCACAGACCAACAACCAGACGTCCCAGAACCTGTTGATAAAAGAATAATAGTTTGTGGGTCATGGATGTTTGGATGGCACCCACTCAAAACACCTCCTCTACATCCAGGACCAGAGAAAAGGTACTATGACAGAACGATTCAGGATCGAAAGCGAGCCATCACCTGACGGCCAGGGAAGAGTGGGCAAGTTTGTCCTAGATCCTAATGGACCGTTTCAGACCTTAGACCTCAAAAGGTATATGAAAACAGAGGATCTAAGAGAAGCTGTGGAGTTGATGGCAAAAGCGATCGACAAAATCATATTAGAGGATGCAAAGAACTATGGCCAAGTGGATACAAAGTGCGATTCGGAAACCGGGTGCCCTAACAAAGACCGCAAAAGCTAAAGGGATGACACCTACACAATTTTGCAATCAACCTAAAGATAAACTGAGTAAAACGAGTCAAAGACGATGCAGTCTGATGAAAACTCTGAAGAGGTTCAACTGAGTCAACAGCTCAATGAACTAGCTGAAGAAGTAGCAAGAGCCTACAATATGCCTGTAGACATCGCTAGAGAAAACATACAACGAGTCCTTGACAGTTTTGAAGATTGAACACGAATACGGCTCGATACCACACGAGTCTGATTTAGATGCTTTATCTCAAGATCTCCTTGAGATCAAATTTACGAATGGATTGATCTTGGATGTAGGATACTATCCCGAACATAACCCAGCAGGTAATTACCATGTCAATCTTTTTGACGGTGACTGGGAAAATAGAATAGGGCCGTGGATGTGTGGAACACAAGAAGATACAACGGCTTTAGTTGAATTTCTTACACAAATGATTTTAGATGAGACGCCTCCTCATGAATGAAACGATCCGACAATTTTTGAATCTTGACTGGACAGCCAAACTAAAGGAAGCAATCAAAGAAAGACAACAATTAGAAGATAATGACTTTGAAATCATCTATGTTGCAACAGATAATTACGAGCATTTCTATACTGCTTTCGTTATAACAGAAGATGAGTACAACCTGACACTCCAAGATTTGGTACTACTGCACGGTGATCCAGCAATTAGGAGCATAGTAAATACTCTCTTTGGATGCTGCGGTCAAGTCGCATTTAAGGGCGGCGACCCATACGTCGATGTAAAACAAATACCTCATGACAATAGTATTGTCTTTGAGTTTGAAGCTCACGTACCTGATAAAGAACGTCTTTCCCGACAACTTGAAATTTTCCTAGCAGGATAAAACATGAAACGCCTCACACAACTTACGCTCGCAGTCGTCCTCAGTCTCACGTTGATCACACCGGTTCTCAGCACCCCGGAAGCAGCCCCTTTGCTCCAGGACACAGCAGCGCAGATCGTTCTACAAGCCCCATCTACAGCACGCGTGGGTGAGTTGGTCCGCCTCGACGCAAGTGAAAGTTCAGCAGACTCATTTAAATGGCTACTGGTACCTGAGTCCGTTGATTTCGAGGTGTACGCGGAGGGGCAGAAGGCGGTCTTTTCTGCCAGGAGCCCTGGTGAATACTTGTTCATTGTGGCTGTCGCTAAGGAAGGTTCAGTAGATGTAGTGACATGGCTACTTAGAGTGATTGGACCTCCTGATAAGCCTGATCCAGAGGATAACATAACTGCGCATGTGGTTTACTGGTTGTGGAACCTTCAAGTAAGCGACGAGTCAAAGATTGCTCTTGCTGATAACTTTGATCGTATTGCAGATATGGGTCTAGGGGAACCTAAAGAATGGATTTATGAGACTTCGCGTTCGAATCGTGAAGTATTAGCCGATGAGTATGCGATCTGGAAGCCATTTTTACAGAAAATTGGAGCCCAATTAGAACAAATGGCCACAAGTGGACAGCTAACGACCCCTGAAGAGCACGCCACTGTTTGGCGTCAAATAGCCGAAGGCCTAAGAAAGGGTTAAAATGGATCGTCGCGACCTGCTAAAGTCTCTTGCATTTGGTGCAGGGTCACTATTCTTACCAAAAAGTTTGAGAGCGGATTCATACACCGGGTCAAAGCTAATTAGTAATAGCAAAGGCATTCAAGCAGGCTGGTTTTTCGACGAAAAAGCCAGAGATAGGTTCATACAAAAGCACAGATACCCATTCATATCGCAACAAAATCAGGAAATTCGCGATACTGGGGCCGGAAAAGTCGCTCTTTGGTGGCCTGTTTTCGAAAAAGTAACCCGAAAACCCTTTGTTCCGCATGATCAAGGTATAGGCGACTGTGTTTCACATGGTTTTGGGCTAGGTGTAGACTTTCTTACAACCATTCAGATTGAGGTTCAAAAGAAACCAGAGAAATGGATGGGTAAATGCGCAACTGAAGTTATTTATGGTGGCTCGCGCATTGAAATCGGTAATATCCCGACTCCCCAGCGATTCGGAGACGGATCTACAGGGTACTGGGCCGGTGAATGGGTGTCCAAATAGGGTATGATTTTACTGAATACGACCCGTATTTGGCTAGAGAATATGGTCGAACAGGGGTACCAGATGCTCTTGAACCCGTTGCAAAGCTTCATCCAGTCAAAACAGTTGCTCTTGTAACAAGTTGGGAAGAGTGTCGAGACGCGATTTATAATGGACACCTTGTTGCGATGTGCTCCAACATTGGTTTTGGAGAAACAAGTCGTGAATGGGTTAGAGATAGAGAAGGATTCTTACGTAGAAAACGAATTCCGTGGTGGCATTGTATGCTTTTAGCTGGGATCGACGACTCTTATCGACGTCCAGGGGCACTTTGTATCAATTCATGGGGTTCTAATTGGGTTACAGGCCCAACAAGACACAATCAACCTTTAGGATCTTTTTGGATTGACGCTGCTACTATTGACACTGCGATGAAACAAGGGGATTCAATGGCTTTGAGTAACTATGTAGGGTATCCAAAGATCATAATTCCTGATTATGTGATCTGGTAAATGTTAAAAGCACACCGAGAGCAAAATTACTACATTGCTCATCCTAAAACTGCTTCAACATCTGCCACAAGTGCTTTAACAAAAAGAAATTGGGAGCAATTAGGTAAGCGACACGCGATTGAGCCTTATCCCGACCTCCCAACAGTAAACATAATCTCTGTGATCAGACATCCAATGGATTACTTTGTTAGTTGGTTTTGCTATCAACATAGACAACCAGGATCAAAGTCAGAAGAGTTTGCTGATTGGTTAGAAAAGTTTTACAATCGATATCAAATAGGTGGTTTACACTTTTACGGGTTCCCTTTAAGTACGCATGTAATCTTTTTTCATGACTTGCAACGTGGTTGGGATGCAGTTATGGAAGATATCGGGCACGATAAATTCGAATTACCTCGTGAGAATGGCTCTTGGGATCGCAAACCAGATATCATGCTCTATTATAATGATCGTGGTATGGAGATCCTTTTAAGACGTTTTGGTGATTTTTTAGCGTGGTACAACAACGTACTCGCACTGAAGGGCGATGAGCCCTTCCTAAGAAGAGGACACCGTGAAAGCTAGACTATTTACTATTTTTGGGTTCCTATATGTTATTTTCGCGTTCACGACAGCTTATTCCGCTCTGGCTCCGACTGAAACGTCTGTTACGAACTGTTCTACTTCGCGGGTTGAAGTGGAGCGATTGGAACGAGCTATTTTCAATAGTGAATCGGTGGATTTCGTTGACGAGACGGTCAATATCGACGTCTCCAAAGAGTTCTTTATCCGTATCTGGGTCAGCGACAACTGTCGATACTGCGAAAAATTTAAGAAAACCGAGCTACCGAAGCTCAAGAAGGCGGGAATCGGATACACGATTCTCAATGCGAGTAAGATCCGGCCGCCGAAGGATATAAAATACACCCCGACATTCAAAGTTTATCGGAGAGATAAATTACTAAAGACATATGTCGGGTATGTGAAAGCAGAGACATTGATCAATCTTGTTAAGGCCCCTGTCCCTTTGATTAAATGATCGAAGCAATTTATCACTCTGCTTGTGTGGCAGTTATTGCCACTTTGATCTCTGAAAGCGTTATAATGGAGCCTTTTAGAGATCTGTTTAAGACTTATTTGGTAAACTGCCCTGTTTGCTTGGGTTTTTGGTTAGCTTTACCAACAGTTTATTGGGGTTTTACCCATTATTTCTTGGTAGTAGCGTTGTCTAACGTATGGATGCTTGTAATTTTGAAACTATACAGTGAGCTTGAAAAAGCTGATTGATTGTGTTTAACTATGTTTACTACGTAGTAAAACAGTATTTTAAGTGAATCTTTTGAAAATGAGTTAATTTATGTCGAATGAAAAACTAGCTCGAAAAGCGCGTCGACAAGCCCGTAAGGCTCGACGTCGTGGAGACATTACGGGTCAAATGTATACCCATATTGTCAAAGCCACGAACGACCCTGTTGTTCTTGATGAATGGAACTATAGAATTGAGATAGCAGGGTTGAATCCTTGGGCCAACAAATCTCAACTAATGGGTTTCAGTTGGGAAGAGCTTTGGAATTGGTTTGAAGCCAACTGGCCAAAGATTCTTGAAATCCTTCTGGCAATCTTACCTTTACTGGTTCTTGAGGAGGAAAATGAATGAGAATTCCTAATCCTATGCCTTATTTCGGTAAGGTTCGAGCCAAAGTTCTATTGAAAAACGGTACTGAATACGGTATTTCGGCTGGTACAGAACGTGAATTTGAAGTAGAAGATACCGCTGTTGAAGTTATTGTCATTTCTACTGGACAAGGCGCACGAATTGAGCGTGTGTGGACTCCTGATGGAGGTTTACAAGACGCCGACGCTTATTTTCAGCATAAAAAGCTGACAGAACAAGTCAAAGAGCTAGAAGAGCAGAAGCAAAAGATGCTTCGTGATAAGGCTAAGGCTGAAAAAGACAGGAAAGCACGTGAAAAAGTTCAGGTTGCCGAAGACAAAGTCAACGTGGTTAAAGATCGAGTGCCATCGGAGAGACGGTACGAGCTACGAGATCGAAGCGAAGACGAGTAAGTACATTCTTGTTGAAGACAATGTAAGATCATTGTCAATTTCTCCTTTGGAGAATAAAGTACTTACTCACAGTGTCGCATTTGAACTTGTATAATGACTTTAATAGATGAATTTGCAGAGTTTCTTGAAGCTGGTTTAATCGCTAGAACTTTAAACTCTCGTAGTCGATGGGTTGAACACCGTCGTATAATGGGTGAGCCTTTTCCAGGTAATTACTCATTTAAATATCATCCGTGGTGTCGCGATTTGCATGATGCAGAATCTGACTATGTTACTGCTATGAAAGCTGCCCAAATGGGCATCACAGAATATGCAATCAATGTTGCATTTCATACTGTAGACATAGCTAAGCGAGATGTATTATATGTATTACCGACGGCTATCAATGCCAGTGACTTTAGTAAGTCACGTTTTAATGTTGCTTTACAACATTCACCGTATCTAAAACAGTTATTTACTGATACAAATACGGTTGGATTAAAGCAAGCTGGTGGCGTGAATCTTTACATACGTGGTTCACGCGGCGACTCCAATCTGAAATCTATCCCTGTTTCAGTCTTAGTTTTAGATGAAGCGGATGAAATGGATCAGAAGCAGATTTGGTTGGCATTAGAGCGTTTATCGGGTCAGATTCATAAGAATGTGATTGCGATATCGACACCCACAATACCAAGACGCGGTATCCATTTACTGTATGAGCAAGGATCGCAGGAGCATTTTTACTTTAAATGCCCTAGATGCAGTCGCACAACTGAGCTTATTTTTCCTGATTGCTTGAAGATTTGTGGGGAGTCTATAACGGACCCTGACGTTTCCAAATCACACTTACTATGTAAGGAGTGTGGAGGTCTTCTTGTCCATGAAGACAAGGTCGATTGGTTAGGGCCTACAGGGTTTTGGGAAGCTACAGCCAAGGTTGATGAAGATCACCGTAGTTTTTATATCAATCAACTTTACTCTTATACCGTATCTCCAAAAGAAATAGCTGTTGCTTACTTCCGTGGAATGGGAGATGAAGCAGCAAATGTTGAATTCAATAATTCAAAATTAGGACTGCCATTCATACCAGATGGTGGTCAAGTAACTGATACTGAACTCGAAGAAGCTGTTAATAGTCACGCGCCTTACACAAAAAGCGATGCAAGACCTAAGGTAGGCGGTGAACGCTGTATTGTGATGGGTGTTGACCAAGGTAAAGTCTTACACGTTGTTGTTGAAGAGTTTATACAATCAGGTAAAGCATCTGGTCTTGATTTGAATGCGGCTACAATAGGTAAGGTCCTTTGGGAAGGTAAATTACCGGGCGAAAGATTTGAGGATTTAGATCTTTTAATGCGAGAATGGCAGATTCTCGCATGTGTAATCGATGCCGACCCTCAAATTAACGATGCAAGACGTTTTGCTCGTCGTTTTCCTGGTTATGCTTATCTTTGTCGTTACCGTAGAGGTCAAACTGGTAAAGAATCACAAGTAAGTGAAGAAGACTCAAATGCACCTATTGTCACAGTTGATAGAACCAACTGGTTGGATGCTACTATGGGTCGCTTTCACTCCAGTAGAATTCAACTTCCAGCAGACATATCCTATGAGTTTCGTGAGCACATGAAGAGCTTGGTTCGTACTTATGAAAAAGATGAAGTAGGTAATCCTAAAGCTACGTATTTGAATACTGGCCCTGACCACTTTGCTCATTGCTTAAACTATTGCGAAATCGCACTCCCACTTGCCGCTGGTATTGTGTCGGGAGATGACATTACCGAAAAGGTACTTTAATATGCCGTCACCGAATAAAGATAAGAAACCTATCGTTGATGTTCGACATCCGTCGTATATCATTGACGAAATGTACTGGCAAGAGTGGCGTGATTGTTATGATGGTGGGCCTTGGTATGTTCAACGAAATCTAAAGAAATTTAGTGAAAGAGAAACTGACGAAGATTTCAGAGTTCGTAAATTCTTTACACCTATTCCAACCTTTGCCAAAGGGGCGATAAATGACATACGAAACTCTATTTTTCAACGTCTTAATGATGTTATTCGTCGTGATGGTAGTCGAACTTACATGCGTGCATCAGCAGGTGAGGATGGTGGAGTTGACAATAAAGGCTCAACGATGCAGAGCTTCTTCGGCATCGAGGTTCTAACAGAACTTCTTGTGATGGGCCGAGTCGGTGTATATGTCGATATGCCTCGTATTGAAGGGGAGGCACTATCAGACGTCGGAGACGCTAGACCTTATGTCTATCATTACAAAGTAGAAGATATCTTGTCCTGGGTACCTCGAAAACCAGAAGATCCAGGTGAATTTTCAGCAATTCTTTTGCGAGATCAAGGAATTAGTTACAATCGATCTACTGGATTAGGAGTCGCTTTACCAGACGGTGATTATACTCGTTATAGATTTATGTGGATAGACCCTGATACTGAAAAAGTCCACATGAAGCTTTTTAATGACGAGTGCTTACCTATTAACTTTGATGGATATCCGACAATCGACGATCCGATAGTCTTGGATCTGGAACGGATTCCATTTACAGTACTAGATATAGGTGGAAGTTTACTAAAAGATGTATACAAACACCAAGTTGCACTATTGAATCTTGGTTCAAGTGACGTTTCTTACGCATTAAAAGCTAATTTCCCGTTCTATACAGAGCAAAAGGACATGCGTAATGTTGGCGAACACTTGAAAATGAATGTATCAGATGAAGGAACAACTGTAACATCTGATAACACTCGACCAGGGAATGAAGTTCGCGTTGGTGCCGCTCAAGGTCGTGCTTATGATTTAAAAGCAGAACGTCCTGGTTTTATCCACCCATCTCCAGAACCTCTAATGGCTTCCCTTAAACTACAAGAGAAGCTCGAAGATGATATTCGTAAACTTGTAAACCTTGCTGTACAGAATAAAATGGGTCAGCGAGCCATCTCAGCAGAGGCTATGAAGCTGTCTGATCAAGGTTTAGAGGCCGGTTTATCGTATATTGGGTTGGTTATGGAGGGTGCTGAGCGAAAAGTAGCTCAGTTCTGGGCAGCTTACGAAAATAATAACCCAATTCTAAGACAAATTGCAACAGTTAAGTATCCTGATCGATACAGTCTTAAAGACGATGTTGACAGAATTAAAGAAGCTCAGGATCTTGCTAGTCTTATGTATGCTGTTCCTGGTAAGACCGTTAAGCAAGAGCTTTCAAAGAATATTGTCACGGTTTTGCTCTCTGGTAAGGTTGATTCAGACACGATCGACACGATTTTCACTGAAATTGATGGTTCAAACTATACCACAAGTAACCCTGATACTATCATTAGTGCTCATGAGGCTGGTCTTGTCGGTGAGCAAACCGCGTCAATTGCTCTTGGATTCAGTGAAGAAGAGTATTTACAAGCAAGAGCTGACCATGTTGATCGAGCCACGCGTATTCTAGAGGCTCAGACGCAAGTAGCTTTAAAGGCGAAATTAGCAGAAGCTGGAGCAGGCGCGTTAGGAAATGAGGAAGTCGAAGGAACGATTGAACCTCCTGAAAATGCAGGGGCAAGAGGAGTCACGGATTTGGCCATCGATACTGATGAAGGAGTTCAAGAGCGGGCGGAAGCCGTTGATCGTACGTTAGAAGCTGATAAACAAAGACCTGTTCGCGGTGAAGGTCGAGAAATAGAAGACGAAGAAGAGGAATACTAATGGTTGATAAACTAAATCCAAAAATCAACTTGAAGCCGATGAAAGTAATTAGGGCCAACAATCCTAACGGTACGAGGGCACTACCTGTTGATGTTAAGGTTGAGTCTGGAGCCGATAAAGAAAAGAAAATGAGAAACACCGCGTCGATCACTGACGTGATGAATTACAAAGAGTAAAGAAAATGGCTTACTACGGGACTTTAAACGAGGCTAATGCTTACTTTGCACAGCGTTTGTATGCTGACGCTTGGGATTCGGCTTCGGGAGCACAACGTGAAAACGCATTGATTCAAGCTACCCGTCTTATTGACGGGTTGAATTATAAAGGTGTCAAATCAACTGTCTATGATATTATGTATGACTCTGATGGTACTCGGTACATAAGTACTGATGCACCGACAGAAGATGAAATTATTGTTGCAGACAGGGCTCAAGAGCTTGAATTTCCCCGTGGTAAGGATACTGAAGTACCAGATCAAATAGAATGGGCTTGCTATGAAACAGCGTATGCCCTTTTAGAGGGGTTTGACCCCGATACAGCTTTGGAGAGTCTACGTGTGATTCGACAGAGTTACTCAGCCGTTGGAACCACCTACGCCAACGATGACCTGAGCATGGAACACCTTTTGTATGGTATTCCAACCGGAACGGTATGGCGATGGCTTGTACCTTATCTTGTAGATAACCGGTCAGTTAGACTTCGTAGGGTGAACTAACTAAGTTAGGAGATTGCATGTTTAAGTCTCAGTTTGTTTGTTTTGCTTTGTGTTTTGATGACGGTACTGGTAACGGCGCAGGAGATCAAACCTCTGCAAATATTATCGATGATCAGCAACAACAGCAACAGCAACAACAGCAACAGCAACAGCAACAAACAGTGTCTCAAGGTAACGAACGACTGTTTACACAGGAGGAAGTAAACAAGTTTCTCGCTAATGATCGAAGACAGCATCAAGATAGATATAAGCAGCTAGAAACTTCTTATCAAAGCTTGGCGCAAAATCGTAATTTAGCTGATGAGGAACGAGCCCAGCTTGAAAAGGAATTAGAAGATCTACAAGCTAGTTTTCGTACTAAAGAACAGCAGATTGAGTACGAAAAGAAACAAACAAAAGAAAAGTATGAAAATGAACTTGCTCAAACTAAAGCAGAGCGAGACAGATGGAAGAAACAATATCAGGAAGAGACTATTGATCGGGCTCTTTTAGATGCTGCTAGTTCAGATGCTTTTCAACCAACACAAATTGCAAGTCTACTTCGACCTGTTACTCAGCTAAAGGATGAAGTGGATGCGCAAGGAAAACCCACTGGTAAGTTCATTGCAATGGTGGACTTCCAGGATATCGACGAGAAGACAGGAAACCCTATCCGTACACTCCGAACACCAAAAGAGGCTGTTGACAGAATGAAAGAGCTAAAGCAGCTCTATGGTAATCTGTTCAAGAGCAATGTTGTTAGTGGTGTTGGGGCCGGATCAGCGGACTCTATGCCTAATCGAAATCAACCTCTGGATGTTGCCAGCCTTACACCGGAACAATACCGGAAGATTCGAGCTGAAAATCCAGAATTGCTCGGGCTTAAGAAAAAGTACTGAGCTTGACAAAGTGGTCCGCGCCCACTAGTCACTTACCGGTTAGACCGGGTATTTTGCTTCATAACCAGGGCTGAGGCAAATTACTATAACCTGGGATTGAGTAGTTAAATAGTTCAAACAAATAATAAGGAGTTCTTTAATGAACCTTTATCCTCTGTGTTTTGCAAATGATGTGGATGCCCTGATCCCTGAGCTGTGGGCGCAGGAATCTTTGGCCATTCTCGAAGAGAATATGGTCATGGCTCGTTTGGTTCATCGTGACTTCAGCCCGTTGGTTGCGTCTTACGGTGATGTCGTGAACACTCGTAGGCCGGGTGAGTTTTCGACTAAGCGTAAAGTGGCTTCGGATTCCGTGGTTTCGCAGGATGCTGTTGCGACTAACGTGCAGGTCCCCTTGGATCAGCATGTTTACGTTACGTTTACGATTAAGGATAGTGAATCTTCGCTGTCTTTCAAGGATCTTGTCGAGATGTTCATGCAGCCTGCCTCGATGCAAGTAGCGCGAACGATTGATCGAGTCCTGGTTGGGCAGGCTCATGAGTTCTGGGGTAATAAGGTTGGTCGACTGGGTGAGATGACCAGTGCCAATGCTAAGGATTTTGCTCTTAGCGCTCGTGAGGTGCTGAACAATAACAAGGCGTACGCCTCTGGGCGTAATCTTGTTTTGTGTCCCGCCGCTGAGACGAGTATGCTGTCCACCGAGCTGTTCATTGCTGCGAATCAACGTGGTGATGGCGGAACGGCGTTGGAGGAAGCTCGACTTGGTCGGATTCTTGGTTTCGATACTTACATGGATCAGAACGTCCCGTACCGAACTCGGACGGAGGCTGATACGGTTACGTGTAATCATACTGCTGGCGCGGCTCCTGGCGACACTGGGAATAAATCCTGTACCGCGACTGGTAATGATTTTGTCGGTTGCTTTGTCTGGTTGACTGGTGAAGGCCAGCCTCACTGGATCACGGCTCTGACCGAGGCCACGAATAACCTTACTGGTATTACGCTGAATGAGCCATATGTGAATACGGTTGCGGCTAATGCAGTTGGTTATATCTACAACAAGGCTACGGTTAGCGGCAATTATGCTGTTGGGTATGCGAAGGGCATTACTCTGAACTCGATCACGGCGAATAAGCTTCCTGTGATTGGTCAGATGCTGGCTTTCGGAACGTCCACTCGCCATACGTACACGATTGTCGAGGTTGACTCTGTCAACACGACCAGTGTTGTGGTTTGGCTGGATCGGCCTCTTGCAGTCGCTTTGTCGGACGCTGATGACGCATTTCCAGGTCCGCATGGTGGATTCAACCTTGCGTTCCATCGGGATGCTCTCGCCCTTGTTAGCCGTCCTCTGGCTCTTCCGAATCCCTCGCTAGGTGTTCGGTCGGCTGTGGGCAGCTACAACGATCTGTCGATGCGTGTCACGATGCAATACGATATTGCTTCGCAAGGCACGATCGTCACTATGGACGTCTTATGCGGCGTGAAGGTGCTCGATGAGAACCTTGGCTGCGTTTTGCTGTCCTAATCTTTGACCTTTCTCCTATATGGGGCGATTTTTCGCCTCATATAGGCTCTTTTTGGAGACTATAATGTCGACATACGTCATAGATGCAGCTCTTGAGCCGGAACTCTATCGGCAATTATTTCCAACCTCTGTTATGGGAATGGGTAGCACTGGACTTGGCAGGGTCGCACTTATTCAATGTCTCAATCAAAATGTTCGGTATAGGGATGACGGTGTAGATCCAACCACAACTGTTGGAGTACGAATTCATGCCGGTGAATCTATCTGGTATATTGGAAGTCTCAGAGATATTAAATTTATTGAAGAAGCTTCTGGAGCCGAACTAAATATACAGGTCTATAGATGATCAAATCTCCAATGCGTTCTCCGACTCCATTCGTTCCTTTATCGAATGTGGGCTCGTTAAAAGAGAAAAGATTGGGATTTTCTTCTCCTCTAGGTTTAGTGCAAACGGCTGATTGGATTGGGGATTTCAATCATGATGCTATCGATGCATTAGATCTAGATGATTTAGCAAATGGCCACAATAATCATGCAGAAGATCCTGGTCAATCGACCATGAATCTTTCTCATGAAGCTCAAGCAATATTTGATCGTTCATTAAATGTTGAAACGGTTATGGCTATTGGCGATTTTGTTCATGTTGATTTAGATGGTTATTATCCTCCAGGGACTGGAAATGGAGATCCAGACGCTAACGTGTTAGATGTAACAGCCAATGAAAATATAGCACGTGGGCAACCTGTCTACATAAATAATTCGAACAACCAAGCAGGCCCAGCTAAGGCAGCTCCTGACGCAGGTCCAAGTTATTTGAGAACTCAAGTAGTTGGCTTTGCTGAAGATACTGTTAATGCAGGTGAGACGGTAACAGTAAGGACTGAAGGCTTACTTACTCTTGCTAATTGGACGAGTATAGCAGGTACAACTAATCTAACAACTGGCGTTAGTTATTTCCTGTCAGAGACATCTGGAAACATTACGATAACTCCACCGACAACCAACAACTCAGTATTGATAGTTGTTGGTCGAGCAGTCACACCTAATACCATAGATATTGAAGTTGGTGAGCGGATCATCCTATGACTTATAGACCAGCGTTGGTTCTCAAGAGCGGGTTTATAAATCAGTTAGACCCAAGCGACACAATAAAACTTCAAGTCAATACGACTTTTACATACAATGCTGGTAAATTAGTCAGCGTAAATACTGATGACGGCTACCTTCTAATGACTTACAATGCAGGTAAGCTGAATACTATTTACAATTCGAAAGACGGAAAAACCGCGACATTTACATACACAGCGGGTAAACTAAGTTCAATAAATATAACCTAATAAGGAATTACTGACATGGCTATGGTAGACGGCGACTGGACAATCCAGCGTTCCACAGGTAATATTCGGTACATTGGAGATGATCACGGTGGCTCGTCTCCTACTTATGCTACTGTTATTCAATTTCACCGTTGGTTACAAGATTTTGCTGATCAGGAAGTAAGTTCAGGCGATGATGAGCTTGATATCACTGATCCGACTCCATCTGAGCGATCAACGGATAATATTATCACTTTGAAGAACGGGTTCAATATTACCAATAACGAATCTGAACATCTTTATGACGGATCTATCATCCAAGGAACCGGTGGGACAGAAGCCTATTGGGATGGGATTGTTAATTACGGTAACAGTGATGTGCAGATTCAAATTATACAGGACGGTGCGGTTCTGTCTGATGATTGGTGGAACTTTGGCGGCGGCGGTCTGAATGCTGACACAGCTAACGGTATTAGTCACCGATTCATGATTCCTACTAGAGATAGTGGAGCTGATATCGATGGTCGTCGACTAATTGGTACCTCTCGTACCTTTGGTAATACTTACAGTGAATTCAAAATCAATGGTACTGCGCGTGGTAATAATGTGTTGGCATTGACTGATACAACTGATTTGAATAATGCAACGGCTATTGGAACGGTAGCTGGTTGGACAACCATTGATAATACAACTGAAGGATACATTGGGATCGATATTACTGGAAATGGAAGTGATGAGTATTTCTACTCTGAATGGAATGTCGACACGGGTAATCACTCGATCAATGATTTTTATGAGAGAATGAAATGGTTGACCCGAGATGGTTCAGCTAGTACTCTCTACGGTCTGAACGGGGAACTTTTCCGTGGTATTACGCATCAGGTTCCAGTCGATGGTGCCTCTGGAACAATGTGTGCTGTAGAAGCTGTTAGTTGGTCTGGTGGCACAGGACAGATGCTGGCGATTGATAGTACGACTGCTGCCACGAAGATTTGGATTCAGATATTAACTGGGGTACCACCTACTGATGACCAAGTGATTACTGGTGGAACTAGCTCTAATACTGTTACAACCAATGGAACATATACTGAGCGACCGATTTCTACTCCATTTGTCGGTCAATCTACTGGCTCAGCAATCATTGGTGCTTATGGTTTAGGTATTGAAGACACTGATGTCGGATCTGCTGATAAACTCTTTGATCTTGACAATGTGCAACATACTCCTCCGAATAACGTGACATTCACTGTGTTTGGTCTTTACACTGGTGAAGACAGAGTCCTTGTGACTAATGATGATGCGGGTAATATTGACTATGATCAGATGACATTAGGGACAACGCTCTCTGGAACGTCTGAAACCACTGTCAATGTTGGCACTGGTAACATCCCTGCTGATACGCCATCTACTGGTAATCTACGAATTCAGTTGGATGACGGTCGCTATAGGCTAGTTCCGTATACTGCTCATGATGGTGATGATGGATTTACGATCGCTCCTACTGATTTCAGTAACCCGGATGATGCAACAGCCGGTAACAACATCTTCTTGTCTTACATTGATAAGCTGGCTACCACGAACAATGAGACATTTACTACGGTTTACAATGCTGACCGTACTCTATTCATTCGTGTTCGTGATGGAGGTGCCAGCCCAATTAAGACTTTTGAGACTACTGGTACGCTTGGCTCCACAGGAGGTAGTGCGACGGCCATTCGTACCTCTGACGAGTAAATTTGACTCTGATGGGCCTCTATATAGAGGCCCATCAGGAAGGGCTTTTCACATATGCCGAAAGGTAAAAAACGAAAAGTCCGTATAGAACAGGATCTCGGACTTACAGACTCGTGTAGCTATACCAAAGGAATTTGGAGCACAAATATGGCTTTAACTATTACCAGCAATCTCACTGAGATAACTGATGGCGATACGGCCACTAACTGGGAAGTTGAAAATATAGCTAATGGACACGATGTTGATACTGACCAATTTATTGAAGGTAATGGGTGCTATGCTGGAAAAATAAAATCAACTGGTGTGGCAAGAATGTATTACAATCTAGGAAGTAGTAATACACAGAATCTCACATCTGAAATTCTCCGTGTTTGGGCCAGATTCACAGAGTTATCTAAGTATGAAGATACAGATGATATGGGCATTGCTGTCTATGTTGAAGATTCTTCTGCGAACTGGGGTGAATGGGCAGTAGGAGGTTATGGAGCGATAGATGAAGCTTGGCAATATTTTGTCATTGATACATCGTTGCCTTTTGATAACACATCAGCCACTTCTCCGAATACAGCAGTGATTCAAAAGGTAGGTATGTCCATAAATATGCATACACTACCTGCAAGGGCAAATAATCTATTTATAGATGCTATTCGTTATGGAGATGGTTTAACTATAACTGGTACTTGTGCCACTGCTGGAGATGGTTTCGCAGAGATAGCTAAAGCCGATGATGCGACTGCTAATAAATATGGGGTCTTTCGACCGCTCAAAGGTGTTGGATATGGTTTAACAGGGAAACTTGTTTTTGGTGATTCTGCTGGAACAAATAGTGTCAATTTCACTGACAGTAAGAACACAAAAATAATTGTAGAAGAGAATCATCTTATTTATCAGGATGGTAATAACCCATTTACACGTCTTGGATATGGCTCTTCTCTTGATGATCGAGTAGGTTTTGAGTTAGTAGGTAACTCAACTGGAACAACAGATTTTCAACTAGGGACAGTAATTGGGACTGGAGACGATCGACAGGGCATTCTCGGAGGCGCAATCTTTAGTCAAAGAGACAATTTCTTTTTCGATGCTGAGACTGACACCGCCAACATTGATAGTTGCTACCTATACGGAGTCAAATTTCAAGGTGCTGGTACCATGAAATTTTCAGGTGCATCGACACAGAAAGTCATTGGATGTGAGTTTAATGACTGCGAAGAAATTCAACCTAATACGATTGAGTTTCTAAATAATAGAGTAATTGCACCAACTTACCGAGGTGTTGAGTTAGTCAGTTCAACTAATGTAGAGAATGTTGACTTTATTGCGGGAGGAACAGACAATAAAGCAATTGATCAACACTGGTGTTACATACCAGAATCATATCAGAATTGGGTAGAACAGTTTAATAGAGGATTAACTGGTACACTTAACTATTCGCCTTTTACTGGTACTCCATCTGTAAATGAATACTGTACTTTTGCATATCGAAAACCTTTTGGAAGACTTACGATAAATGTAGGGGTGGCTCGTATCGGACTATCAGTTGTATGGGAGTATTACAATGGGTCTTCCTGGACAAGTCTAAGTAGTTATGATCTTGTTGATGGTACAAATACATTTAATAATGTGGGGATAAATAGTGTAACATGGAATATCCCTGAGGATTGGGCAAAAATAAGAATTAAACGTGAAGAGGAAACATATCAAGTTCGAGCACGAGTTACGACAGGCGGCACATGGACACAAACGCCTTATCTTAAAGGTGGTGTAGTTGGAGACACTATTGAATATCATACTCATGCTCCCTCTACAGGTACAGTTAATGCAAATAACTTGAATTTCTACGGTCATCCTTCTTCACCTGGGTTTCCACAGTACCATGTTGAAAACTCAAACGATGCGACAACCGAGAACAGCTACACCACAGCTAATCAAGACACTCTACAAGCCCTAGGTAACGGAACCTATAATGGAGTTGGGCAATCATTTACTGGTGCTGGCGGCGTCTTAGCTAATGTACGTGTTCAGCTTTCTAAAACAGGAACACCGAATGGTAATGCTGTTGCAAAGATTTACGCTCATAGTGGTACATTAGGAACCAGTAGTATTCCGACAGGAAATGCATTAGCAACATCAGAAAATTTTGATGTTTCTGATTTAACGACATCCCTGGAGCTAATTGACTTTGAATTTAAAGACGAATATACTCTTGTAAATACAACGAACTATGTATTTACCATTGAATATGATGGAGGGAATACTGGTAACTACGTCAATGTAGGAACAGATACATCTTCCCCGTCTCATAATGGTAATTTCTCAACCAAGAGTTCGGGCACGTGGACAGCTAATAGTTCAGAAGATGCAATTTTCTACATTTATACTGGAGGTATTGTCACTGTCGCTGCAACTGGCGGTAATCCAGGAACATATAATAACACTGGTGTTCCACCTGGAGCGACTATTATTGAGAACACTGTAACAGTCTCTGTTAAAGTTATTGATGCCGCAAACAGTGCAAATCTTCAGAATGCAAGGGTCTATCTATGGGCAGCTTCTGGCGGCTCTCTTACAGAGGGAGATCCAATTCTAGACCCTGAATCACAGCTAACTGATTCTAACGGGGTAGTATCCGACAATTTTAATTATACTGGTAATCAACCAATAGAAGGTCGAGTTAGGCGAAGCTCTACATCACCTCTATATAAGGAAACACTTGTGTCAGGGACGATTACAAGCGACGGACTTTCAATAACAGCTCCTATGGTAAGTGATGAGTAATGGCCCTTACAATTACAAGTAACTTGACAGAGATCAGTGATGCTGACACAGCTACCGGTTGGGGCGGCGATAATCTAGCTGCTGGTCATGGTGTTGATACAGCTCAAGCCTGGGAAGGAAATGGATGTTATGCTGCGCAATCAAAATCCACAGGACTTTCACGGGTTTATTTTACTGCCAATAGTAGTATTAACATGGAAGGTAAATACTTACGGATTTGGGCTCGTTTCACTGAGTTAAGTAAGTATGAAAAAACTGAAAATGGAGCCATTCGAGTTTGTGTAGAAGATACAAACAATAATGGGGCTGAATGGTACATGGCCGGTCCTGATGCTGGTTTAGATGAAGGTTGGAATCTCTACATTGTAAAATGTACACACAATACACAAGATAGATTTTGGACTACAGGAGGTGGGGTCGGTGCATCTGTAAATATGCAAGATTTGTACTTGTTTGGTATTACAGTTAATATGCATACAAAACCTGCCAGAGCAGCAAATATATTTGTTGATGCTATTCGTTATGGAGATGGCCTAACGATAACTGGCACACCAGATATTGTTGGCCAAGGATTTAAGGAGATTGCTGCTGCTGATGATGACCCGACAAATAAATATGGGATTTTTAACTATGATAAGAAAAAAGGAGTTTACTTTTTAAGTGGGAATCTTGTATTTGGTGATTCAGCGGGCACAAGCAGCGTAAATTTCACCGACTCCTCTGATGCAAAAATATTCTTACCTGACTATTGGGGCGGGCCACCTCCTGAGGATTGGGGCACTGGTGATAAAGTAGGTCAATGGGGCTGGCATTTACATGAACGTAGAGGGTTTAAACTCGTTGGAAATAGCACAGGAACGACTGATTTTCAGCTTGGATCTGTAGTCGGTACTGGAGATGAGAGGCAAGGGATTCTTGGCGGTATTATATCAAGCCAATTAGATGGATTTATTTTCGATGCAGAAACCGATACTGCTAACATTGACTCATGTTATCTATACGGGACAACATTCGAAGGTGGCTCAAACTTAAAGCTTTCTGGTGCCTCTACTCAAAAAGCAATTGGATGTACATTTCTTAATTGCGATGAAGTTCAGTCAAATAACGCTGAATTCTTGAACAATCGTATTATTGCTCCTATGGATAGAGGAGCAGAGATAACATCAAGTCACGCCCACGAGTTTACGACATATATTGCATCTGGAGATACTTCAAAACGAAGATTTGATCATGCTGGGGTTAATTACTGGCAAGGTAAAAACATCCTCAATATGACTGAGTTCTTTAATGATGAGTCAGATGTCTCAACTTTTAGTTTCGTAATGCAGTTTGAAAATGAAGCGATAGCTTGGGGTAGTCGTGGAAGATACACAACTTTATCTGTAAATATAAATAGTGGTTCTTATAATACAGGAGTATGGGATTGGGATTATTGGAATGGATCGGCTTGGGCTGATTTAGGTCCTTACATACTATCAGATGAAACATCTAACTTAACAGTAAATGGTCAAGGTGAGATAAACTTTGCAATACCATCTGATTGGACACAGTATGCATATCAATCAAGCTCTACTCAAAATGTGAAATCAAGAGAACTTTACTATATTCGAGCCTCAATAAACTGGATAACTGGAAATAACTTAGTTTTAAATCCAGCAGATTCTTACATTTCTGGTGCTGTAGAAGCTCATACTCATTTCCCATCATCCGGTAATTACACGATAAATGACTTTGACTATTTTGGACATTCCGATTCTCCAGGGTATCCACAATGGCATCTTGAGAACTCATCAGCAGCAACTACTGAAGATAGCTACGCAGTATCGAATCAAAGTGCGAATCAAACTCTAGGTAATGGAACAGTTAATGGGGTTGCACAATCATTTAATGGTGGTGGTAATGTTCTAACATCCGCTAGTTTCTGGTTATCGAGAACATTAAATCCGACAGGAAATATAACTGCCTATTTATATGCTCATAGTGGGACGTACGGCACAAGTAGTATCCCAACTGGTAGTGCTTTAGCTACTTCAAATACTGTTAATGTAGAAGACGTCCATATAACCACAGATGGACGGTTAATTAACTTTGAATTTGAAGAGGGTGTTACATTAACAAGCGGCACTAAGTACGTACTAGCATTGGAATACGACGGAGGAAACACAGGAAACTATATCAATGTAGGAACCGATGATTCGTCTCCAAGTCATGCAGGGAATTTATCCACAAAGAGTTCAGGAACTTGGACAGCCAACTCTTCCGCAGATGCAATTTTCTTTATCTACACTGGAGCAAAGGTAAATGTTTCTGCGAATGGAGGGAATCCCAGCACAAAGTGGAATTCAAATAACTCTCCAGGAGCAGTTGAGATAACAAATTCGGTTTCAATATCGATTAGAGCATACGATACAACCAACAGCGCAAATATCTCTGGAGTACGAGTTTATTTAACGGCTGCCTCAGGAGGGCCACTCCCTGTAGGAACCACTATCTTAGATCCAGCATCACAGACAACTAATGCGGCTGGATTAGTCGTTGATGATTTCAACTATACCGCTAATCAACCGGTCATAGGTTGGGCACGTCAAGGCTCAACTAGTCCATATCACAAAGAGGCAACTTTATCAGGTACGATAACTTCAGCAGGGTTATCTTTAACAGCTCCTATGGTTCGAGACGAATAAGGAAACTTAATGACAGATTCACCTCCTCCTCTCAGCGCCCGTAATGCAGAAGCAATTGGTCAAACTTTAGAGCATCATGGTAAGAAATTTGATGAAATCCATCATGCTATAAATGAACTTCGCACAATGATTTTCTCACTTCAGCAAGAAGTGGTACAACATAAAGGCTTGATTTATCGAAGCTTAGTCAATAAGCACGGTACTGGGCCGACGCAACCAGACGACGAATGAGGTCAGATTGTGGCTATCTCACTAGACTGTGCCACCAAAGTAATATCTATTCCAAAAGCAGATTTGACTCATGTCACTGGTAACCTGTACGAGTTGGACGTGGCTGCTTTTAAAGTTGAACTTGGTGCCCTCATGGACAATGAAGATCATATTGTTTGTGAGGATACTTTTGCTCACAATACTGAGTTTGAAGTTGCTGGCACAACCTTTGCACGAACAGTACAGATAATAAATGGATATAGTGTGACCTTTGAAGATGGAAGTTATGCTGTTAGATTAGCGGGTGCCAACAACAATCTTTTTGATATGGAAAGTGGCATTCTCAATCCAAATAATGTTCAGATAATTGCTCAGAACTCAGCCGGTTTGGTTAATCCAGGTAAACCTCTTAGTGCTCAACAAACTCGTGACGCTATGGGTCTTGAAAGTACCCCTGGTGAGGCCTCATTAGATGATAAACTTAATGACAATTTTGCCATCTCTGCCGCAGGATTATAATGTCTGTTAATACATGGTCTGAAATTCTAAGAGACTTTGGCCCTTTAATTGGGATCGTTCTCTTTTTCATTTGGCGAGACTGGAAACGAGAAGATAGTTTAGTTGCACGTATAGATTCACTTGAAAAATACCAGCAAGAGACACTTGTGAGCCTTGTCAAAGAAAATATTACTGTTATTGCGGCCAATACACAACAAATGAAACTAGTGTCATCGCTTATTCAAATGTGTCATAGTTGTCGAACAAAGGGTGAAGACTGTGAGCACTAATTACAATCTGATTCGCTTCATCCGACAGAATATCTACACTTTGAAACGAGAGTATGGCGGAAGCATTACAATCTACAAGTTGCTTGACGCCTCTACAAATCTCGACTCAGGTACAAAAACATATAATGCCTCTTCATACGAGATCAAACGAGCAGTGGTTTTACCTGTACGCATCATGAGACACGTTATTCAAAGTATCTCATTGATCTCGGCCAATAAGAAGATCGTTCAAGGCGGCACCTTTGACATGGGCGACCGCGTATTCATCGTTGATCGACGTGACGTACCTTCTACCTTAGAACTCATGAAGGACGATTGGATCATTTATGATGATCGTCGATATGATATAAAATCTATTGAGGAATACGAACAGAAAACAGCATGGCTTATCGTAGGTAAGCTTATTGCTGGTGTTGTTCCTGAACAGCACCGACGAAATTACAATACTGATACACTTAATTTGACACAAACGGCGACACCGTCGATTGTATAACTGGAGTGAGCAATGGATGAGAACCTCGCGCGGTGGATTTTTATCTCAGTTGCCAAGCACTTTGAACCAGTGGCTTCAGGGCTAAATTTACCATACCTCATTGAAGGTATCAAGGAGAGAACTGAAGATGAGATATGGGAAGATCACGTTGAAATGCGTATGACTGGTCCTTTCATCAAGGAGCAGAGTCGTGATTTCTATACTGTTGAAGTAGCTATTAACTTTCTATTCACAGCACTCATGGATATGGACGGTGCGGACGCCTATAGACATCTAAAGTGGCTTGGTGAATTCCAGAAAGAGATGCTTGAACCCATCCCTATTTATAGGTTTGGAATAGAATCTGTTGACGACCAGACTCTTATTGATTGTTTGAGGGTTAAGAAAAACGCTGCTGACGCGGTCAGATCGTATCTATTTGGACAAATAAGTAAGGATGTCCGAGTGACACAAGCTGAATTAGATGCGATGTATGAATTGACGTTAAGTTCTTAACAATAAACGGAGGCTTAAAATGGCCCGAATCGAACTTCGAGACGTAACGATTTACGTCCAAGATGGTCTTGCTGGCACTGCCACGCTGTCTGCTAACGGTTCGCAGAATGACGCTACGATCAATATCAATAACGTCGTTTTGAATACTACGGTCAACGATCAGGTCCCGGTCGGTGCCCGCTTGTATTTAGACGGTGAAACTGTCAATACTGTGCATACTGTTACTGCTCGTGATCCGTCTAGCAATACCACGACTTGTGTTACCATTTCTCCTGTGCTTGGGGCCGGGAGCTATAACAGTGGTAACTCTGAGAATGCTGTTACTTTTATAAATCAACGGATTGAAGTTAAGGTTGGTGAAGGGAATGTCACATACTCTGAGAAGAAGGAGTATGAATACCTACGAGATCGAGGTAATCTTGACACGGTTAAGGAGGGTGATGAACAACCTGTTGAAGTGTCTCTAGAGTTTGTGTACGAGTATGTTCGTGCATCGTCTGGTGAAGATGTGACTCCTGTAGACGCAATCAAAGGTATTAACAATGCAAGTGAGTGGGTGTCTAGTTCCGCTGACTTGTGTGAGCCTTATGCTGTTGATATGCTTCTTAAGCATTGTGTGCCTTGTGGCACTGATGAAGATGAAGATGTCTTGCTTCCTGACTTCCGTTGGGAGCAGTTGGATTATGACCTTGGTGCAGCGACGATTTCTGTGTCTGGTCAGTGTAACGTCAGTAACGCGACCGTTACGCGGTCAAACGATGCTGAATGTGCGTAATGAGTTCCTCGGGTGGCCGAGTTCGCTCGGCCACTCTTTCCTTTCTGCCTCTGGAGAATTGAAATGAAAATTGGTGGTGTAGAGATTAAGGGCCCAAATGAAGAAATCGTTGTGATTCCTCGCCCTTATGGTGATCTTGTTTTTCGAGCTGAAACTGTTCGAAACTTTGACGAGTTTGATGCTCTGGTTCCTGAGCCAAAGGCTCCAGGTATTAGGACCAAGGATGGGTATAAGCCTGATACGAAAGATGAAAGCTATCAGCAACTTTTGAGTCACTATCAGAATCTACGGATGGCGTATCTTGTTGTTAAGGCATTGGAGCCTAGTGAGATTGAATGGGATACAGTAAGTCTTAGTGATCCTTCTAGCTGGCTTAAGTGGGATAAAGAGTTGCAAGCTGCTGGCCTCTCTGAAATTGAAACTCAGCGAATCACTGTCACTGTAATGCAAGCAAATTGTTTGGATGAGCAGAAGATGGCGGCGGCGCGAGCGGCTTTTCTACTTGGTCAGGCGACGGAAGCAAGCGAATCCTCTGGCCGAGTAACAGAACAGAGGAGTTCTTGATCTGGTGTGCATGTACACGTCTGGGGGTAAAACCCCCAGATGTGAAAGATCGTTGGGAAGATAATAATCCGGTGACTCAAGCAAAAATGTTAGCTTTTGAACAACTCTGCCAATATGAAGAGAGTCAAAAACAACCGATAGTAGTATGAGTATAAGGTTCACTTTAAGCGGTGGCGATTTCAAATTTGACGCTGAAGGAGCCAAAGCAGAATTAAATCGGTATCTTAATGACTTTGTTAAACGGGGCGGCGTTAAATGGCTAGGTGCTACTGTTTTAGCTATCATCCCAACATGGTCTAAAGCTTCTAGAGCGACTTTTCAAAAGCTTGCAAGAGAACTTGGAACATCTATTCCTTACGGCCCTCAACTCAGTCGAAAGGATCGAGAACCACTAGGTCTATCTACAGGAAGCGGTAGTGGTTTCTTTCCAAGTACAACAGGTCAGCCTTACTTTATCTACTCTTCGACTCTGAGATATTTAGAGTATAACGAGTACAATCGAGCTGTAGCAGGTTTGCCTCCTAAACCTTTCTCTAATTTTGTCAGGAGAACTCCTTATCATTTTCAAGATAAAGGGGCCGCAGCATGGGCTGCACACTTAACGACGTTCAAACTTCCAGACCTTACTAAATACCTAGGTTGAGAAAATGAGTCTATTTCAAAAAGTCGGATTAGATGCCAGCGATGCCATAAGTGAACTAAACTCATTGGCTAGTGCTATAGATGGTGCCGCTGATGCTCTTCATCAGTTAGGGCAGGCTGGTGTCAGGCTCAATAATTCAAATGTAGGTGGAGGTGCAAAGAAAGCCACTTCAGTAATGGTACAGTTTGCAAATGGTGCGAAGCAAGCTGTATCTAGTCTGGATCAACTGGTGGCTGGGGCTCAGCGATCACAAGGAAGATTTGCGCGTTTACGTGGCATCATAGATAATGTAAGTCAGTCTTTCAATAGTTTAGGTGCCAGAGTAAAAAGTCTGTTTCAAAGTTTCGCTCGTATAGCTGCTTTACGGGCAATGATCGGAGCCATTAACTTACTCCGACAATCATTTACAGAAGCTGTATCTTCTGCAAAAGAATTTCAGTTAGCAATTGCTGAAATTCAAACTATTGCTGGTACATTAGCTCTTACAAACGAGCAGCTCTCTGCAAAAGTTCTTGAACTTTCTTCTTCTTTAGGTACTGGTGCTGCTGACACTGCGCGCGGTTTTTATCAAGTTCTGTCTAACCAAGTTGTTGGAGCTGGAGAAGCTTTTATCTTCTTGGAAGAGGCTCAGAAACTTGCTATTACAACCGTAGCTTCTACAGGCGATGCTGTAGATGCTTTATCCTCAGTATTTAACAGTTATGGAAAGAGTATTGAAGATGTAGAGCGAATCAGTGGCAGTTTGTTTGAAGCGGTTAATGTTGGCCGTTTTAAACTTGAAGATATCGCAGATATCATTGGTCGTGTGACTCCTCTCGCAGCTCAAATGGGAGTCGAATGGAACGAAGTTGCAGCGTCCATTGCTACTATGACTCAGCAGGGTGTTCGTGCTGACACAGCTATTACTCAGTTACGTGCTGTTCTTCAGAAAATCATTAAACCCACTGAAGCTATGCAGCAGAAGTTTCGTCAGTGGGGAGTTGAGGATGGCCCGGCCGCTATCCAAGCATTTGGTGGTATATCTGGTGTACTGAATAAGTTAATTGGTGAAACAAAAGGCAGTACTACAGAATTAACGAAATACTTCAATAGAGTCAGAGCACTGACTGGTGTCTTAAGTATAACGTCTGACAATGGTGAACGTATGGCTGTTACCCTTGATCAGATAAATAATTCTGCGACCCGAGCTGCTGAAGCATTTGAAGGTTTTCAAGCCAGTCAAGTTCAGCAAATGGTTATTGCGACCAATAAATTAAAGAATGCTTTGATTGAACTTGGAACAGCTGCTCAACCTATCATTACTAATCTATTGAATTTTGCTGGTAAGCTTACAGGATCAGTTAGTGGTTTTGTTAAGGCTATTACTGCGGCAACAGATGAAACTACCACTAGACAAAGACTTGTAACCAAAGCTTTAGAAGATCAGGACAAACGATTACGAGAACGACGAACCGAATTCACTCGTTTTAGTAGTGATGAATTTAAAAAGCAAGAGCAGGCTCTATTTCAGTCGTTAGCTGAGCAAACTGTAGAATACAATAAATTCTACACTAATATTAGCAGTCAACAAAGTCAAGCTACAGCACAATTCAAAGGATTTGTTAGAAGTCTTACGGACTCTTATACAAAAGCAATTAAGCCGCTCGGTGATTTTGTTAAGAACATTGGCAAAGATTATGCTGAGTCACGTAGTAAAATTGCTGATATTGATAGGCAAATTTCAGATGAACGCTTTGCTCAAGAGCTTGAAAAGTATGATGATCAAGCCACAAAAGTTAAAAAGATCATGGAACGGGCTCAAAAGGATCTTTGGGAGGCCCGAGCCCAGATCAATAAGATTGGCCTGAGTAAAGAGGCGCGTGATGAAGCAGCTGCACAAGCTAAAAGGGCAGAAGAAGGATTCCGTCAAGCAAAGAGTTTGGCTGGTGATCCAAGGACTAGTCGTCAAGCTAGAGATGCGGCTGAAGGAGTTATTGAGTCGTTAGAGACTTCTAAAAAAGCTTATGATACTTGGGGTAAAAATGCTAGGAACCAAGTTGATAGTGTAGGTAGGGAATACAATAAGCTCAAAGGTCAACGCGATCAGTTTGAGCAGACAGAACGACAGTTGAATAAGCTTCTAGAGAAGCGTGGTGAGATAGCAGCTAGAGGTACCGCTGAAGAAAAAGAACTCTTAGCAAATGAAATCGAGTTCTTAGAGCAGAGACTTAAGGAGTTAGCTCCGTCTGTTCGTCAGCAAAGATTTATTGATAGTTTATTCCCTGAAGCGAATGTTTCTCTTCTAAAAAACCGTATTGAAAGAGGTTTAACTGAGGCTAAATTTGATTGGGCTCGGGCTGTTGATTCATTGCAACGTAGGTTACAAGCTAAGACTTTTAGGTTTAATGCCGAAGCTGATTTAGGTGATCGAGACGTAAGAGCAGATGCTGAAGCACTTGGAGTTCCTTTTGATCCTGCGACTCAAGCTGATACAGCTCTATATACAAAGAATGTGCAAAAAGCTAAAGATGTTTTAGCTGAAGCGGCAACACGATCACAAGACTTAGCCGATGCTCAACAACGGATAAAAACTCTTGGTGGTAACGCATGGGATGCTTTGAGGCAAGATGCTGATCTTTATATTGATAAACAAAAGGCAGCGTCTGAAATCGGTATTGGATTCTATAACTCTCTCCATACTTCATTACTATTGTTTGCTCAAGGTGAAGAAGCTGCCAGTAAATTTTCGGACTCTGTACGTGAATCAATGGCCAAAACTCAGAATCCACTTCGAACCTTCGTAAAAGAGTTGGAAGATATGAAGGAGAAATTAGATGCCGAAGAGTTAATACCTGAAGAAGATATAAAAGGTTTTCAAGAGAGACTAAAACAAGCATTAGGAGCAGGTAATGTCTCTGCAGAACAAAAAGCAGCATTAGAAGGGCTCTTTGATTTAGTTCGACAAACTCAAGGTGAATTAAAGAATCTTAAAGACGCTTCAAAAGATCTTGAAGAATTAGAGCCAAAGGTCCCAATTGCTGAGCAATATGTTGATCCGTTAGAACAAAGTGCCAGAGCAGCTGTGCTCATTAAAGATAGCACACAAACTACTTTGGAGAATTTAGGTAGCGCAGGAACAACAATAGATACTATCTTAAATCCTGCTCTTGATGGTACAAGAACAGCCGCTACCGATACAGCAACAGCTATTGGTTCCGTTGGACCTAGTGCTAACAGTGCTGTTAAAGGAATTAACAATGCCACTATAGCAATGAAAGCATTAAAGGAGGAAGCTCAAGCGGCTGCTAAAGCGGCAGCACAAGCTGGTGGAGGTGGGGCTGCACCTCAAACCGCTGCTGGTAATGCTGCTGGAGGTATGCAGTATTTTCGTGGAGGTGGGTTAGGAAGATTGGCGAGCTTTCCACGAGGAATGGACAGTATTCCTGCGATGTTAAGTCGCGGTGAATTTGTGGTGAATAGTAGAAGCTCACGGAGGTTCTTCTCTCAGTTAAATGCGATAAATCAAGGTATAAGACCTGTTTATCGTAATGAAGGTGGTTCTGTGACAACTGTTGGAGATGTACATGTCACGGTTCAAGGTGGCGATAGCTCGCGGCAAACGGTGCGCGAGATCGGACGCGGTCTTCAACGTGAGTTGAGACGCGGAACTATAAATTTGGGTCGACTTCGAAGAATGAGGTAAAAAATGACCAAGACTAAGCTCCCTGTTAAAGGTAAATTTGTCGTCGAGCACCGGGACGCCGAAGGCAAGCTGAAGGGCATCTATGAGTTCCCGAATGGTATTGTTGATGAAGGTATGAATCACCTTCTAGACGCTCAGTTTCATGCAAGTTCGCAAGTGACCACGTGGTATATCGGCCTTGTTGACAATAGTGGATGGTCCGCATTTGCTGATGCAGATACGCTGTCAAGTCACGCTGGTTGGACCGAATTCACTAGTTACACTGAAGCTAACCGTGTTGAATGGGATGAAGACGCCGCGTCTAGTCGATCGATCAGCAACAGCACAACCGCTGATTTCTCGATTAACGCGTCTGGAAATGTCAAAGGTATCTTTGTTTCTAGCAACAACGTGAAAACCACAGGTACTACTGGTACGCTCTGGTCGACGGCAGCTTTCTCTTCTGTTGTGGCTACGTCGAATGGTGACACTCTGAAAGTCACTTATACTATTAGCGGTTGATCTTAACTTTGACTACACGAGGGTACAATCCGGTACCCTCGTATCTTGGAGGTCAGCCACATGGCACTTCTATGGGTTGATGGCTTCGAATCTTATGGGTCGGTGAATGCTGCGCCGAGCCCGGCAGGTGTCTTACGTTCTAAATATAATGTTGAGAACGAAGATACTATGACTATTAACGAAGGCCGTTTCTCTGGTTTGAAATGCATCACTCTAACAACCGTCGGAAATGTAATCGCTACTCCTGCGCTAACATCTAATCGTACCTTGATCTGTGGTATAGCTTTTAAACTTTCTTCAACATCTGAGGCAAGTTACTCTTTGCTCTCATTCAGGGTTCCATCTCTTGACGGTGCTACCATTGGATATAGCTCAATGGATGTCTGGGTGACGGGTAATACTGACTTAAGAGTAGTTTTAAATAACTCTACAGTCAATTCAACAAGTGGTTTGGGATTGACATCTGATACGTGGTATTATTTAGAGTTTAAAGTTTACTGCGATAATTCAAGTGGAACATATGATGTTGAATTAGATGGAGCATCTGTAATGTCAGGCACAGGTGTTGATACTCAATTCGGCAGTTTAAATTACTATACAAGTGTAGTATTAGTTGGGGTAGCAGGCACAGTAGATATCTCATATGATGATATGTATATTTGTGATGGATCAACAGGAGATAATAACGATATCTTAGGAGATTGCACAGTAAAAGATCTTCGACCAAACGGAGATGCTAGTGGAAACTGGACAGCTAATAGTGCTTCAAATCTATATGAAGAAGTAGATGAGGCCGAAAGAGATGATGACTCATTTATCTATACTAACACTTCTGGAAATCAACAGATCTTTGAGTATACATCAGCAGCAGGATCGCTTGATGTAAAAGGAATAATGGTTTCTACTGAAACTATTCTTGATGCTAATAAAGGTATAGGATATAAACACGTATCGCAACAAGGCACTGGAACAATAAATGAGAGTTCTTTAAATTGTCCAGCAGGCTTAGATAATGTGCTTACACACACTGAAATCTTTGATAAAGACCCTGATGATAATTCTTGGAATACTTCATTGATGCAAGGTGCTCGATTCGGAGTGGAGATGCTCTAATGGCTTTGATATGGTTGGACGGGTTCGATATGTATGGAAATACAACAGGGAGCCCTCCTGCGCCTACTGCTATTACAGGAAGGAAATGGGCCACAACTGGGTTTGCTTCCTCTGGAGATATCGAGACTGGTCGTACAGGGTTTGCATTTGAAAGTGGTTCGTCCAGTTTCTATATGACGACTCCAAACTTTACAACAAATTCTACGTTGATAGTTGGATGTGCAATCAGAGTTCAAGATACAGTTGATCTTCAGAATGGACAGATTCAACGATTATTTACGTTTCGTGAGAATACAACTGATTCACTCGTGTTGTATATGAATGGTAATAATTTAGGTGTCTATAGAGGCACAACTTTACTTGAACTTTCTAATAGATTTAATATTGATCCATTTCGATGGAATTATATCGAAATGAAAGGAGTCTGCGATAATTCAGCAGGGTCTTATGAGGTACGAGTAAATGGGGCAACTATTCTTTCTGGTTCCGGCCTAGATACACAAGCTGGATCTCTTGGTTACTATAATAATCTAGAGATTGTGAGTGATAATTTTTGGTACGACGATATGTATATCTGCGATGGATCTGGATCAGATAATAATGATTTTCTTGGTATAACACGTGTACATACTATTCGACCAAATGCCGCTGGCGACACAAATAACTTTGACTCAGGCTCTTATACGGATATCGATGAGACTCAAGTTGATGATGACACTACCTACGCAGCTACTGTCTCATCTGGTACTCGTCTTGTAGCTAATTATGATGCAACACTTGATTTTGATACAATTGCTGGTATCATGGTAAATAGTGTGGCATCTTCTAACGACGCTCAAAATGTCGCTGTTGTAACTATCTCTGGCGTCACAACAAATGTAAGTTCGAATATAGCTATCAATACTGGTGGTAATTCGACCTATACTACTCTAACTTATGTATCTGAACAAAATCCAGATACATCTTCTTCTTGGAATTCAGCAACGATAAATTCCGCTCAATTCGGTCTTGAATTCAAATGAGATTAACAACTCAATATACTGAAGTAGCCGGTCAAGAAACAACTGGCAATATAAAAGTCATTCGACAATATGCTTCAGTCTTATATCTAACGCCGAATACGATTAACCATGAAGCATCTGCTAATCATGCTCTTGGCTTAACACAAGCGGCTAACACTATTTGGAAATATGGTGTTGGTTCTCATGATCTTGGTTTAACTGATAATGTTGTAGTCACCGGCGATCGTTCTGTTAATGTTGAACATACTCTCAATATAACTCAAGTAACAGAACGATTGGCATTTGGTACAGGAACGACAAATTTAGAATTAGATAGTGTTGTAGATTATTTCAATATCGTTGGGGATAGAAATGTAGCTGGTAACACTCTTAATCTTGTCCAAGAGGTTCAAACACTTTCTGGTATTCATGTTGACGACGATTTAGGTCTTACTGATACAGCTAACGGTGTAGGGCCATTCAAGGAGTATGTGAGTCATCACATGTTCCTTACTCAAACTCTCCCCACTCCACACCGTTTATGGGTTGAAGATGAGTTAGCCTTAACTCAATTCAATCCTACTCCTAAATCTGGAAATGCAACTGATACATTAAATCTTTCTGATCTTGCAACTATTACAAATGTTGATCATGATCTTGGATTAACTCAGGTAGTTTCTTTCGGTAAATTTTTCTCTATTTCAAGTGAGATGAATATAACAGACACTGTTTTTCTCACCTCTCTATGGAATCGTTTAATTACTGATGATTTAGGAATCGGTCATGCAATGACATGGTTCGATGATTCACCTTGCACTAGAAAAAATTACACTCCTTTTCAAGGTGAGAATACAGTCGATACAACTTTTGATCAGCCTCCAGCGACCCTTCCAGTTGTGCATAAGGATGCAACAGTAAATCGTTTTACACTGTATTATCCATCTCATGACGCAATTGCTCGACAACTTATCTTTAGAGCACCAGAACTTGACAATAGAGATAGAAATGCTTACACAAGAGTAGCACAAGAAACTCGTGGAGGTTCTCTGATTATTTATGCCGATCCAATTTGGCCAAAGATTCGATCCTTGGTCGTAACTATAACTGGCTTAATAAAAACAGAAGTTGACGAGTTTCAAGATTTCATTTACGCGACAATAGGTCAACGAATTGAAGTTTGTGATTGGGAAGGGCGTTTATGGTCGGGTGTGATTACAAATCCAGATGAACCTGTAGTTCAAGACTCTAAAGAAAAATGGACAATCTCATTCACTCTTGAAGGAGAAGTATTTGAGGATGAACAGCCAGCAGGAAATAACGACGGATTTGCATTGAATATATCTGATGAAGCTACTTATGTTCTGGAGTCTCCTTAATGTTTGTTCTACGTGCGCCTTATCCATACATAGCGACAACAACCGTTATGCCAAGTCCAGCTTGGAGTGATAGTAGAGCATTGGCCGCTACCATGACTAGTATGCGAGCAGTTGATGGAACACTATATACTTATGTAACATCTCGATCAGGACGAAAACGGTTAGTATGGACATTTGAAATATCTCGACATAAAGCTTTAGAGTTACGAGAATTTTTAGATGCGTACTACAGTCAACGTATAAAAGCAACTGATCATAATGATGAGCATTGGGTTGGGTATGTAAAAAATAACCCATTCGAGTTCACTGGTGCAGGAAGAGCTGGAGAGGGATGGCCAGGAAATGAAACTATGTCTATTACGATTGAATTTGAGGAAGAATAATGCGAACTGTATCAGCAGCAGTCCAAGCAAAACTTGATCAAAACTTAGGGACGGAACCGATAATCTTAGTGGAAGTCGAGTGGGTTGACGGTACGCCTATATTATACTCTGATCAGGAGATAGATGGGGCCGATAATATCATTGTTGATATTGGCGGGCTTGATACATCAAAACAATTAACAGGGTCTAGTGACAGTCTAAACGTAAATATAACTCTCGACGACTCATCTGGTCGATTAAGAGAGTTGGATAGTAGAATTGATTTTCATATTCGACCTGCAAAAATTTACTTGCTCTTTAAAGGCTTACCTGTTACAGAGAAGATTCTACTTGTAGACGGAAAGATTGTTACTCCTTTAGAGTGGGACAGTACAAACAAAGTCTTACGTTTTGATATTTTATCTCAGTTATCTTCTGTTAGCGTCGGCTTCTCAATGGAAGAAGGCGATTTTCCGAACATCCCAGAAGAGGCGCTGGGAAAGGCGTGGCCGCTTGCATTTGGGCGAGTCTGCTGGTTGCCCGCAGTAAAAGTGCGAGCGCCACGCCGAGGTTATTTACTTCGTGGTGAGGGTATTGTTGATTTTACACTTAATACTCGAATATGTCAAGCATTGAAACTGCAATGCCCTAGTCAGTTTACAGGCTGTCAGGCTACTATGACTGAGCCAGAAGGAGGAGGTATTGGCGGTGGGGTGGTATATGCACAGTTTGAAACTCTTGCTCCTGATAACGAATGCGTGAATCGTCGATTTGGAGAAATTTGTAAGTTACGGGACCTCTTACAACAGCAGGAAGTATATGAACATCAAACATTAACTATTTATGATGGTAATAAGTTTCCTCAAAGTACCCCAGTCGTATTAAAAGCGGATGGAGCTACATTCTGGGGCTGGTTTACAGGAAATTTGTTCAATGTTACTAACCGACGGCATCCTAAATGGGATGAGTGGGAGCATTATCAGTGTGTTGATGTTGGAAGTCCATATTATGGATTTGGTGGTACACGTTATTATGTTAAATCAGGGTGTGCAGCTAGAGCATATTCACTTAATCAAGGTGGTTATTCTTGTGCGTTTTGGAATGATGGGTCAGCAGGTGAAAAATATGAATGGGCACCTACAGATAGTTCCCAAGTTGCTTTCGGAAGTAAAATGTCTGCGGAACAAGAATTTGAAACCTGTGATGAAGCTCTAACTTCTGCTGTTGTACCGAAGGATGGTCCTGTTGATTCTTGGGCATTGTATGACGCGATGGAAGCTGCTGACTTTGCTTGGTTGCCTTCTGGTACAGAAGTCTACATGGAAGGAGAAGCAGAGGAACTTCACATAGTTAGCTTACTGCCTGGAACAGTGGACGCTGTTGCTGCTTATCGAGATCCTGGTAATGGTAAGAAATATCTTACAGAAGTACCTGCATCTTACTACACTGTCTATGAAACAGATTATGTTGGTTATGATGTGGTTGAAATCGGTCTTGAGAAATCTCTTAGTCTCTACGATGATGGGTGGGACGATGATATCTATGTGGCTTTCACGTCAAGTGTAGGTCCAAATACATGTGATATAATTCAATGGTTGATTGAAAAGTACACTGATCTAACTATTGATAGTACTACTTTCACAGCGGTTAAATCAAAGCTCACTAATTACCCTCAAAATTTCTACATCACTGATAGACCTGATGTTTATCAAATGATAACTGAGTTAGCTAGGCAGGCTAGATGTGCGTTGTATATCCGTAATAAGATTGTCTACATTGTGTATCTATCAGAAGAACCTTCTTCTGTCAGGACAATCACTGAATCAGATATTCTATCAGGAAGTTTCATTGAGTCTCTTAGTGAAACTGAAGAAATTTACACTGACCATAGATTAACATGGGAGCCAGCAGGAGCAAGAATCGAGGAAGAGGATGAAACTGAATTCAAAGTAATTTTAAAATACAACGTAGGTAAATATGGGACTAATGAGTCAGAAGAAAATTACTATTCTTACAATATCTATAGTTTAGTACTAAAGTCAGGTACGTTTTGGTTAATTAGAGAAGCAAACTCATGGAGACGAGTAAGATTTGATTTACCTTTACGGCATCTTGATCTTGATGTTGGGGATTGTATAACATTAGACTTCACACCGTTCTCATCTTCAGCTATTAAATGCGTAATTGAAAATACTCAATATGATCCGAACTCTAACTTAATATCAGTTGATTGTTGGACACCGGTGCGCGCAGGTGAAACTGATGAGTTTTATTGGGCGTGGCCAAGTCAGAAACCGGCCGCTAGACGATGGCCTCTTCCTGGAGATACTAACGGTGGAGGTGGATACACATTTAATGTCACTCCTCCAATCGGACATCTTTTAACAGGCGGTTCAACAGATGAAGATCAAATTATTATCACTACTGGTGATAGGAATCCAAGTGATCTTGACGATACTTTTCCTAGTGTGGATTGTCAAATTCTCGACTATATAAACTTCAATCAGGTTGATCCTGTAATTGAAGCAAAAGAGATTGCTCAATCAGCGGCTAGAAGTGGTATGGAAACAACTATGGGTGGCGGCGGTGCTGCTGGTCAGAATAAGGATCGCGATAATCAAAGTGAATGTGGTTATGTTCCTGGTGGTTGTGGAACAAAGGTCGTTGTGACATGGCATACTAGTGCTGCTCAAGGGAGGGGTGGGAGTGCTGATGATCCAAGTGAATGCGTTGGGCCATGTACGTGTGCTGGTGGTTGTCCAACTTGCTATGGTTCTACGTGGCAAGTGTGTCACACATGGACTTCTTCTTCTGGTGCCCAATCATTTGCAAATTATATGGAAGCACAGTATGGTAAAGCAATTGTAGATCGCTGGGAGTGTAGAGAGACTGCTGTTCTTTATACTCATAAACTCTCTGGACAAAATAATGCACCTGATGGCCAATGTCCTGGCGGTGAAGGTGCTGAATCAAATGATCCAACAGGAACAACAGGGAACGAAACTGGTCCGTAATTCTTAAAAGGGTATGCGATGAGTCGTAGGAAATCAACTCGTGCGCGTGGGGAAAAGGCAGAAGATTCAGGATTCAAACCAAAGAAAGTTGTAGGACGTACATTAAATCAAAAAGAGTACATAAAGCAAATACTAGCCTCTGACATAACTTTTGCATACGGACCAGCAGGAAGTGGAAAAACACATATTGCAATCGGCATGGCATTAGATGCTTTAAAATCCAATAAAGTTAGTAAGATAGTTTTGTCTCGCCCTGCTGTGGATTCAGGGACGAGTTTGGGTTATCTTCCAGGAACAATGGAAGATAAAATGGCTCCATATTTGGCTCCACTATATGACGAACTAACTTACTACGCTGAAATGAAAGCGATTCTAGCATGGCTTGAACACAAAGTAATTGAAATCGTTCCACTCTCATTGATGAGAGGGCGAACATTCAATGATACTTTCATTGTGTTAGATGAAGCTCAGAATGCTTTATTGACTGAGTTAAGAATGTTCTTGACTCGAATAGGAATTAACTCCAAAATGGTCATTACTGGCGATGTCACTCAAAGTGATTTATTCAAAGATGATCAAGGTGGATTGACTCACTGTATTAACAGACTGCACAAGATAGAAGGGATCTCTGTATCTTGTTTAACTTCTGATGACATAGTTCGACATGAACTAATAGCTAAGATTGAAGACGCGTTAAGCAAAAAAAGGACCGCCTCATGCTTCCGTGCGAGAAACGCCAAGTAATAATAAAACGAAACAGTGGAGAGGTGAAACTCCGCTGTATTAACCGTGATTGCGATGCATTTGGACAAAGCATAAATGAAGAGGTATGTAAAATATGCCCAGTAAGGGTGTACACAACCAAACCTCCCTGCAAACAGAAAAGAGAGCCATGTGACGATTGCCAACCTATTAAGGATGAAGTATTAGCTAAAGCTCTACATCAGAACAGCCCGATAGTCGAAATCAAACCGGAAGATACACCTGACGGCAAGGGCACAAAGGATTATCCACCTATGAGCTTGCAGCTATGGATGTATAAGGAGGCTCTTGTTCGTTGGCAAAAGGCAGGGAGGCCCACGCGTACAGATGAGGAAGTTGACCAGATCCTTGAAGAACATTGTAACGAGAAACAATGCGACTGGTATGATCCAGATAAGAAACGCTGTCGAGGGTGTGGTTGTCGGGTTACTGATAGTGGGTATGCTATAGTCAATAAAATTCGAATGAAGACTGAGCACTGTCCTAAGGAGAGATGGTAATGGGTAGGTATTCAAAAGACTCAGTCGAACAATTCTTTGACAACAATATTTTCATTCCGTCTCGAACTGTTTATCTAGGTGACGAGGATGGGGAATGCGTGAACTTTGATACAGCTCGGGACGCTATTAAAGCATTGCATCTACTACAACATATTAACTCTGAATCAATCACGATTCTAATCAATTCATTTGGTGGTTGTTGGTATAATGGAATGGCCATCTATGACTGCATTAAACAGGCTAACGTACACATCGACGCGTATGTAATTGGAAGTGCAATGAGCATGGGCAGCGTTATCTTACAGGCTGCTGATAAGAGATACGCTTACCCTAATGCTACATTGATGATTCACGACGGTGCTGAGGATTTACACGGGACTGCACGGACTGTGCTAAGCTGGTCAAAAACAATCGAGAAAGCTCTAGAAAATATGTATAAGATTTATGCTGGGCGTTCAGGTAAAACTGTTGCTTTCTGGCGTAAGAAATGCGCTAACGATTATATTATGACAGCTCGTGAGGCATTGGAATTAGGGCTCATCGATGAGATTGTGGGCGAGCAAAATGGCTAGATGTAGAAACTGTAGGCACAAAGGTGCTGTACAAGTAGGAGAAAAGAAAGTGCGCCGCTCTCCCGACGGAAGGAGAGTGAACCGCAGAAAAGAGCAGCGCGCCGCGAAGATGAAGAGGTTAATGAAAGAGGCGAATCATCTCGCGGTAGAGAGCAGCAGTTGCTAGGCAGTCGGCAAGAGCATCGTGAGCGTCAAGTAGCTCAATTCCCATTTTCTTACACATCTTTGTTAATGATAAATATTGGAAAGGACATTCCTTACCGTGCCAAGCAGCTAAATCGTTAAGTGTTAAACCAAATATCATCGTATCACGAGGATGACCGGACCAAAGTTCGCTGTAGGTTTTGAGTCCGAGCCAATGCAAAAGAAACGACCGTTCAAATGCCCAATTGTGAGCGAGAGGTACCAGTCGCTTACCATAGGGCAGCTCAAGATTGATGAACCATTCATCAAACATATCGGCAGCGGATTCTTGGCTAGGCGATGATAATAGTACATCCATGTCAATCCCGTGAACATTCGCGGCCCCAGATTGTCTGTCAGGATGATCTGGGGCTATATTCATGTAGAAGGGTCTAAGCCCTTCATGCTCTTTGAACTCACTATCAAGAGGCACAACCGCAATCTGAATGATCTCATGATACCCTGGTATCAGACCAGTTGTTTCAGTATCAACAGCGACCATTAAATCACCATTTAGATTAAGAAGACTCTTCGGTATCATCTTTACCTCTCAACTCTTTCTTTAACACATTTACAAGTTCACGAAACTGTTCTCGTAAGTTACCTTCCCATAGTTTTGTCTCAGGTGTTACTCCGGCTTTTATAGGAGGGTGATCTGCAACAGGTTCTTCTTTTGCTTTACGTTCTTTCTCTTCTGCCCAATACTTTGCCATTGCGGCAAATATCTCTGGGTGATGGGTCGCACCTTTATAGTTTAGCTCTTGCAGAGCAAACATGTTCCATGCAGCGTGCGCTAAGTGAGAGCAACCAGTGTCTTCTGCGAAGTACTCACCTTCTCCTGCGAGATACGCTGCATGAGCCGTGAGATGTCTCATAGCAGCATCTAAATACTCCCAATCTGGTTTTCCTCCAAGTTTCCAGTTATCACGGTCGTACTTGATTGCTCCCATTTCTTTTACACGTGCAAATGCTTCCATAGCAGTTGGAAACTGTAGGAGAAAACCGAGTTGTGGTTTACCTTGGTTGAAGCGCGCAGACGCCATTATTGCTCTCCTTCTTTTATTAGTCGACCATTCTTTAATTCATAAGCCGGGCCTTCAGGATGGTCTTCATTAAATGAAATGTTCCCGATGTAAGTGACGTTGCCCACTGATCGTCCCATCGGATGGATAGATAAATACTCGTTCAGCTCCTTACGCACAAAAGCCTTCGTGACTCGCATCCTATCAGTATCGTCCAAAGAATCAACAAATTGTTGATAAAAATCATCAAATTTGACTTTGGCCCCAGCAATATGATGGCATTTTTCATCAAGAAACTGAGCAACAATGTTACTGGACCCTCTCATTGCGGCTTGTTTCGATTCTGTTTCGACAACAGGCAGTCTGAGCCGAGAGTGGGCCTCTGGAAGCTCCCAAGTCATCAGAGTGTGCATAAAATGAGGAGCTTCTTCATGCAAATGTTCTAAGAAAGTGTCCTTAGGTATTTCTTTTTCGAATGGAGGCACAAATATCGCCGTGATCCTTTTGTCTCCTGGAAAGATCGGTAAGTTTTGCAAGTTGTTTGCCATTTGAACAATATGCATACTGTTTCGCGCCTCAAAGACTTGTTGATATTTTGGATGGATCGAGATATTCAAACCTGTGACCCATTTCTTCAATCGGTTGTAAGCCATGTGTCCCGCTTTACCAACATCTGTCTCTTCAACAACAGCCAGTATGCAATTGAGTAACTCACCATTGTAACCTTGCTCGCTAGTCAATGCTCTGTCAATCTCGACAACACCACTTGTTATCAATACTTTATCAATCGCCTCCGAGAACATTGACTTACCGACACCTTGCTCTCCGTAAAAGAAGATGTAAGGCAGTTTATCGAACGGAAATTGAAACATTGAAGCGATCCATGCCTTTAAGTAATCACCGCCGCGTGTTATTCCCCATTCCTCTGTCCAAGGTAGTTCAGTGAGATATGAGTCCAAGTCAGAACCAAGATGGTTCAAGAACTTATCCCAGTACGGGTGATGAGGAGGCTCATCAAAGGCTAGGTTAGCAGGTTGATAACGAAACTGTGCAGCATCTCTATTCCACATACGATCTCCAGGGTATTCATCTTTGAAAGGGTCGTTAATTAGCAACCATGAACGATAGATTGCTTGTCCAATTACAATATCAATGTCGGCATATCCAAGTGACTTTAAGAATGGGCTGATGTTCTCACGCGGACTCCTCACCCACTTCTCTGTATGATCTTTAATAACCCAGCAATCAAATGAGCCACCGCAGGATTCGCTTGCCATATATCCACATTGTTTCAAAGCTCGTAAGTGTGTATCAAGCTTAAGCAGACGTTCCTCGTTTTTATCTTCCTTGTCAAATTGTAGTTTCTCGTTTAGAAGACGAGTCCAACCTTTAGGTGACGGAGCATAACCAGGGAAATCAACTGGTTTGTCGCTTCGCTCTTTTGTAATGGTGAGAACAAGCTTTCCATCTGGACGTTGCTTGATTGAGAAGGCTCTTGAACCGTCTAAACATCTCTGCGGGATAGGAGCTTTAGCGTCAATTGATTTTAACGCTGTATTTAAGGCTTCAACTGTTGAGAATGAGAATCCTAGCTTCGCATCTGGATTCTCGATTCCACCTGCCGCCTTCATTAGTTGTGGAAACGAAGCTTGCAGATTAAATGTCGTATGAGTATGTCCACCTTGAATATCCCAAAGCTCATGCTCGTCTACTACTCCTCCAAAACGATAAACATCCCACGCTCCGTTAGTCCGAGGACGAATAAAGCAATTTGGTTTACCTGTATCTGTACCAGGAGCAGTCGTCTCAAACAACCCTCGTAATGGACGGCCTTCTTCAGCGAAGGCATCAAAAACATCCTTAAGTGCTTTCGTATGTGTTTGAGCTAGATGGTGATCATAGTTCCAATTGAACGAGAAACCAGCATTCATTAACCTATCTATGATCTCATCATGAACCTCATCGAGTTGAATCTTAGGGTATGACCTTGATAGGTCATCGATCTCATCTCCTTTTGTTTCATTGCCTTCAGGGTCATAGCCGCGAACAATAATCTTAGAACGTCTACCAGTAATAACATCAAGATAATCTCGCCAATTTGGAGGTATATCTTTCTGTGTTAATGCTGCTGTCGCTTTCTTTACAAGTTTGAATCCTTCATTCTCTGGAGTTGTATCTATATGATGAATCCACATCACACCCCCACAAGCATCGCTGTCGGCCTCCATATCCAAGCCTGTTTCTTCTGAGAGTCTAGGCAACATGGATTTAGCCAGTGCAGCATGTTCAACATGATTCTGTGTAATTGGATAGGGCTCTTCGAATATGATATAGAGGTGACGCCCTAGGCCTCGTGTCGATTTCACAATTTCGACCCAAGGAATATCGATGGCTGATATACGCTCTAATGACTCTTCAGAAATGCCTACGCCTTGAGCGTGACCAACAAGAGAGTCAAAGTCAAAGCCTACTCGTATTGATTTCTTCTCTTTCCAATTCCACCATGTTGTTCCGATTCCTTTTAGTCTCTTCTCAATTATATAGGTGATCGGCGGATCGTTGTATGTTGGATCTGTTTTCGCATTGTAGGGCCAACGCATTGGACCCCATGTTTCTCCTGTCTCGATGTCTTCATATCTCTTACTGTCTGGGATAGGGACTCCATTCTTTTGACACATTATCTGTGTCTCTAAGTCTCTCAGGTTCTCGCCCCAGAGTGATATGAGGGTTGGGTTGTTATGGGATCGCAATAAGACTGATTTGTAGTAGGCTGAATACGCCGACCAAATACTACTGTTTCTCATGTTACCTCCGTAGAAATGCCTCTACTGATTATAGTAGGTACGAAGCCGACACTTTTATCATAAAAAGCAGAAAAAAGATGAAAGTTCTTTAAAGTCTAGTTCTCTGGAGGGGTGGTAAAATATAATGATTATAACGCGCCGTTACAGATAGAACCCCCTAAGAGAGGGATCTTATACCTCTACAGAGTGGTTCAACCACTCTAATAGGGGGTTCTATCTGTAACGGCGCGTTAAAATCGTTAAAATCGATTTTGCGTCATAACTTAATATGACGTAATAAGTTGCAAACCCAACCCCCTAAGCGAGGTAGGGGAGTTTGAAAATTAGCTCCCCTACCTCCCCTGAGGGGTAAGTAACGCAAACTTTGATATAACTTATTGTGAGATATATGTTTAACCTCGCCACCCGAGCGAGGTAGGGGAGGAGGGAGCTAATTTACACTTGTACGTCATGAAATTTTTTTTGCAATTGCAAAAATGTAATAGGGATGGTGAGGTGAAGCTCCCCACTCCCTATTGGCATAGTATTTAGACGTAAGTCGTTTTGTAATTTATTGTTAAGGTTGCATACCCCCTAGGGGAGCCCCTTTCCTCGCCTCCCCTGAGGGGGTTGATATTACCTCTATAGATTTTTTTACTTATTTTTTCATTTTCTTTGATAAATCAGGCGTGTTCGTACCTATTATAAAGATAGAGACATGTTGAAGTACATACCTTTGTCACAGTTGATCGATCCACGACGCCCACTTAGGGGTGTCAATAGACGGTCAGTTGAGTATCGGGAGTTAGCAGACTCTATAAAGAAGGATGGCGTTTTACAGCCTCTTCTTGTACGTCCATACGACGATAAGTTTGAGGTAGTAGAAGGAGCCCATCGGTTACAGGGGGCGAGAGACGCTCATTTAGAGTCTATACCGTGCCTTGTAAAAGAACTCACTGATGAAGAGGTGTCTTTGATTCAGGTGAAGTCTCAAGCATTAAGGCCTAAGATGAATAAAGCCGATTATGCAAAGAGATTGGAGGAATTGCTTAACAGTGGTTATGTGACTATTGAGCAGTTAGCAGAAGGGATTGGTAAGAGTGTCGTATGGATACGTGATATATTGCGTTTGAACAGACTTTGTCGCAAGGCAAGAGTGATGGTCAATCGTGGTGAGATTTCAGTGCGGTCAGGAAAAGCATTAGCTAGGCTGCCACTAGGGTATCAAGAGAAGTTCTTGGAACAAGCAGTACTTCTTAATTATGATGAGTTTTCAAGTCTTGTTAGTGAAAATCTAAAACAATATCGTGAGATGGTTAAAACAGGGAGGATCGACAACTATCTAATTAGGTTAGCTAAACCTCAGCCATATCTCAGATCTATGAAAGAGATAAGAAAGGAGGTAGATGACGGGTTCGAACAAGCTGGAGTACATCTTAATATGCAAAAAGCCAAGACTGCCTTAGATGGGTGGAAAGCGTGTATAATTTGGTTAATGCATTTAGATCCTCTAAGCATTCGCGCTCATGAAGAAAGAAAGATCAAAGCAACAGCAGAAAAACTAAATGCATTTGAACGAAGAAAGAAAGACAGAGAATTAAAACGCAAATTGCTAGAAACTACATTTGGAGAAACGCATGAGTAAAGATTTGGTAACTTTGAAGCTTAATGTCCCGGCCATCGCAGACGACGTCTTGTCACAAGTTGATGAAGTTTCGAAAGGCGCAGATTTCATCCCTAGAGTTCAGTTGATTGGTAAGGGTAAGTATGTAGACACTGGTAAGATTGGTCCTGGTCGATGGGGTGTCCCTCAGGCCGGAGGTGAGGAAGTTACTGATCTTGGTGAGTCCATTGATGTTATTCCTTTGGCAGCTCGCCCGAAGGCTATGGATGTGTCGGACACAGAAGCTATCATCACAGTGTACGATACGCAGAATCCTGAGTTTAAGCGGATAATTGAAGCCCCTAAGAACAGCGGCTGTATGTGGGGTCCGACTTATCTCGTGTATGAGCGATCTTCTAAGAGCTTTTATGAGTTGTTCTTTGGGAACGCGTCTGGTCGTGCTGAGGCGGGTAAGCTCCGTCCATTCTTGCCTAAGGATGGTCAGGTGTCGGCAGCGACATTGAACATTCGGTATAAACCTTCAAAGTCGTTTGGTGGGTGGCATGTGCCTGTTGTCGTTAAGTGTACTATGCCGTTTAAGGATCTTCCTCCAATTGAGGAAATCAATGCGACGATTGAGAAGTTCATGAATATTGAACCGAGTGTTGAGAAAGCTCCTGAGCAGACAAAGGAGCAAGCTCAACGGGCTCGTTAAACAGTCTTCATGTTAATTCTGCTCGGGCCTCGTGGCGGAACTAGATTAACTGACTGAGTACTACAGGAGGTATAGTGCGAACGGGGCCATTTATGATACATCTGAGCAATATGAAAGGACAGACTGATTCCGATGACGCGGGACGTTGCTAGGGGACAGCGGCAGAAGCACATTCAGTGCATCCCGACACAGTTTGAAAACAGCTAATGCTGATGAGGATAATATGGAACGTGACCAAGAACTATTACAACAAGATTTACAATGGGCGGTAGAAAATGAAGTGGTTATCAAGATTCTCAAACAAGGACAAAACTTCATCGCACACGCAAGTCGTGGCCGAATCTCCGCACAGTATGTTATCAACCTGGGCGACACTACTGGCTTCGCAGGGGCAGTTTGGGCCTCAATACACGCGGTCAGAGATGGCACAGAGTTTCATAGAGTTCATGGCTTCACTCCAGGACTTAATATTGACCCGCGCGAGATCGGAATCGAATGAAGCGGAGCAAAGGTACATAACTGCACAATCCACAACCCTACCACATAGAGTTTATGGCGCAAAATTGTATCATGATGGTGTAGAATGGGTATGTGTTTGGGGAGGAGATGACTCTCAATTAGTAGGACGTGGTAGCTGTCCAGCACATGCGTTAATGAATTTTGATTTAGCATGGTTTGGTCAACCTCCTAAGAAGGAGATGGAATGAGTGGAGTTCGTTTAGTAGGATTCACTGCGTTAGATTTGAATGCATTTTTACCTCTAACACAGATTGCTTTGAAACGTAATGTAGCTGCTTCAGCAGATCAAGGTAATCATGATCCACCACTACATCATTTGTTATGTCTAGCTGCGATCAAGAATCAGAATGTGAAACCGACGGCCGAAAGTGTCAAAAGCTACACCCCGATGTTCAATGCATGTGTGATGGTAGCGTGCGATGTACGCGACACTGCTGGAGTGTTGGAGTGTGCGTCAATGCCTTCGATTGTAGAGCAGACGGTAGATAGAGACATTGACTTGGTATTTCTGAGTGGTTCACTGTCTCAATGGAGAGACGCCTTATTGCGAGGTTGTGCCGCTGAGATCAGCCAACCTATCCGACACATTTATAATCTGATTTACAATGAGTTCAATACAATTAGGTTAGCCCCTATGTTTGATATGAAGACGACACCACAACAAGACTCAACATTCCTATTGGAGCATAAATGAAATATCGAGTACCAGACGCGTTGTTTCCGTCAGATAATGATTATGGTATCCCTAACTTGAGGATAGAGAGGCAAGCGGATTTCGCAGATCTACCTATTAGAGGTTGGGGATCGGTTGCCCGTAAGAATCGAATGCGAGGGACTTGGCATTTCTACGTTGAAGATGCAAAATTTTCTGCTCTTTGGAAGCACCCTGCTTCGATCCTTGAAACGAAATGCATCGGCACAGTAGAACCAAACTTCTCTACCGATGATCAAATGCCTTTGGCTGTGGCCCTTTATCGGATTTATCAGAAGCGTTGGCTGGCACGGTATTGGCAGCAATATGAACTTCCTGTTTGGGTGGATCTATATGTTGCTCCTCCGTTCTATAAGTACAATTTGATGGGTGTCCCTGAGGGTTGGCGGTCGTATGCAACATCGGCGACAGATGCAAGGTTAGATCTTTTGAGAGAGCACGCGAGCCTCGCAATAGAACACGCAGGTATGAATCCGATTAGATTTATGGTTTATGGAGGTGGTAATAAAGTTAAGGAGTTATGCGGTAGAAATGATTGGATTCATGTTCCTGAGGCAAGAAATGCCTCACGTAAGTTGACAACTGATAAATAAGAAGGTATACTATTATGGGTGCAGGTACAGGTGGTGGTGGCGGTGGCGCACGTATTGGTGGCGGTGGAACCACAGCAGATGCAGGATTAGGTACAACAGGTCTTCCTGCTGGAGCCCCAGTTGACAGAGGAATACCTGAAGCTCCTCCACCTACGACTGGAGAAGCGTATTTAAGGGATTTACCGCCAGTTAGAAATGAGAATAGGTGGATTGATGAACAAGGAAAAGTTCACACTGGTAGTCAAGGTGCCCCTGTTGCTAATCCAGATAAGTTTTTGACTGATAGTCAAGCAAGAGATTACTTGCAGTCTAAGGTTGGTATACCGAAGACAGTGACAGGGTATATTGAAAATCGAGGGGATCTAAAGAATGTCGCCTCAGTCATTCCTGAAGGATCAACGTATATTCACTCTGGTGTTGAAGGGTTAGGGCTTAAAGTTCCTGATGGTAAAGGTGGATTTGTATCCTACCGTGTTCAATACAAAAATGCTAATGAGCCGATAAATCCTTATGACATTGGACGTGGTGGAGTGTATCCAGATTGGAAACAGAAATATGGAAATACATGGATTGAACAACGTGAATACATTCCTACTCGACCGGTTACACTTCGTGAGCAGGGACGGATGGATTACCTCGCACGAAAGCAGGATCAGTTACTGAGGAATATGAGTTATGATGTTGGCGGAAAGCCATATAAGACATTGCCAACGGAAGACAGTTATTTAACTGGTGGTGGGTTTGGAGATTTACCTAGGTATGTTAGGGCAGGAGGTGACTTACACTTGAATAACTGGGGTATTGATGCTCAAGGACGTCCGCGCATGTTTGACCCCGGTGGAGCTATACGCACAAGTGCAGATGTTTTCGCAGGTGATCCTTTTGATCTTTAATTGACAATACATATATGATAAGGTAAACTGTTATGGGAGCAGGTACAGGAGGGGTCGGCGGCGGTAGCGCACGTGTTGGAGGCGGCGGCGGAACAACAGCAGAGGGAGCCATAGCTTCAACAAGACAACCACAAGGCGCTCCTATAGACAGAGGAATACCAGAAGCAGCTCCCCCTCCAACAGCCGAGGCGTACTTAAGGGATTTACCGCCAGTTAGAAATGAAAATAGATGGATTGACAGTGAAGGGAAAGTTCACACTGGTACTGCTGGTGCTCCTGTTGTTAATCCAGAGAGGTTTTTAACTGATGACATGGCAAGGGAGTATTTGCAAGGTGAGGTTGGTATTCCGAAACTACTTTCAATATATATTGAGCAGAAAGGTGATTTGAGAAATATTGCATCGATTTTACCGGAAGGATCACGTTATATTCATCATGGGATAGAAGGAGTTGGAATAAAAGTGCCGGATGGTAAAGGAGGTTTCACGTCTTATCGAATTCAGTATAAGAATAGCTTAGAACCACCAAATCCGTATGACATTGGAAGAGCAGGAGTCTACCCTGATTGGAAACAAAAGTACGGAAACACATGGGTTGAAAAACGTGAATATATTCCGACCCGTCCAACTACTCTTCTTGAACAAGGAAGAACGGATTACCTTGCTGGTAAGCAACAAGAATTATTTAGGAATTTGAGTTATGATGTGTCTGGTAAACCTTATCGAACTCTTCAGGAAGCAGATCATTATCTCCCTGGCAGAGGCACTGGAGCAGCTTTACCAGATTATATTAGAACAGGTGGGGATCTCCATCTTAACAACTGGGGTATTGACGCTAAAGGACGGCCACGTGTATTTGATCCAGGAGCTGCGGTAAGGACTAGGGAAGAGACGTTTGCCGGAACAATAGGTGATGTTTTATAAGAAAGGTAAATAAATGGCTAAAGATCCAATTCAATTTATTAGTGAGCAATTAGGTGATGTAGTTAAGACTGTTGCTGAGTATGTCCGTGACAAAGGATCAGTAACTAAGTCGGATTTGACAGAGTATTTCAAAACAATTCCTGATGCCGTTAATCCTGAGTGGGATCAAGAGATGGTTGATAACCATGTAACATCCGCTGTTGCAAATCTCATGCAGTTTAATATGGTGGAGGTATCTCCGATGGAAGGCGGCGGGGTTCTTATTAAGTGGACAGTGTAAGTTTTGTCTATACGACTAAAAAAGGAACTCGTGTTTTAAAGAAAGTCAACGTAGAATACGTTGATGGTCGTATCGAGTTTCTTAACCTTCCTTTTTCTATGAAGGATGAAGTCAAGGCATGTATGCGCGGAGCCAAATGGCACGGTCATATTGATGGGCGTAAGATTTGGTCTGTTGATGATTGCTATCGAAACCGATTTCAGTTGGAGTTGTTGTCTGGTGGAAACCCATACGCTAATTGGGAACGTCCACGGATTGAACACGAGTATCAACGTCCGTTGATGATGCATCAGACTTGGATGTCTGATTTCTTTTTAACTTACCATTACGGTATCCTTGCAGCAGACATGGGCACAGGTAAATCTTTGTCCATGATTGAAGGGATGGAAAGATCAGGTCATACTGATTGGTGGTTTGTCGCTCCTAAGTCTGGCCTCAGAGCTGTTGAACTTGAGTTTGAGAAGTGGAGTTTGAATTTCCAACCAACTCTGATGACGTATGAGAAGCACCGTAGAATTGTGCAGGAATGGGAGCCAGGAACGCCTGTTCCACAAGGTGTAATCTATGATGAATTCTCACGGTGCAAATCAGCAAGAGCACAGCGATCACAAGCTGCGCAGGATATGGCTGATAAGATAAGAGCTGCATGGGGATGGGATGGATATGTAATAGGAGCGTCTGGGTCGCCTGCTCCTAAATCTCCAGTTGATTGGTGGATGTTGGCAGAGATTGTTGCTCCTGGTTTTCTAAGAGAAGCAGATCCGAAGAAGTTTGAATGGCGTCTCAGGATATTTGAGAAGAAGGATTTAAAAGAGCAAGGAATTTTCCATGTACCTGCTGCGTGGAGAGATGATGAAAAGAAGTGTGATCGCTGTGGTGGGTATGAAGACGAGCATGATATGCTCTCTGGAGATCATCCTTGGGAGCCAAGTAAGAATGAAGTAGCTTATCTGTCGAAGAGGCTAGAAGGGCTTATCATGGTCCTTCGTAAAGAGGATTGCCTTGACTTGCCGGGCGTCACTCACAGAGAGATAATCCTACAGCCTAACCCAACGATTAAACGAGCTGCACGAGCCTTAGCTAATTCTGCGACTAGTACGATACAAGCTCTCACTTGGCTGCGTACTTTATCTGATGGATTCCAGTATGAGATTGAAGAGACAGATGAGTTGGTGAAGTGTAAAGTCTGTAAAGGATCAGGAGAATATAAAGACTGGGAACCTGACGGAGATATTGATAACCCAGAGGTTGATTGGAAAAGGACAACTTCTATTTGTGAGCATTGTGGTGGTGAAGGTCATGTCCCTAAGTCAATGAGAACAGCTCACTACTTTAAAGGTCCTAAAGAGCAAGCCTTGATGGATCTACTGGATGAGTGTGATGAGCACGGCCGGATCGTCATCTATGCTGGGTTCGTTGCATCGATTGAGCTTTGTACTCAGATTTGTCAGCGTTTAGGCTGGAATGTTGTCAGAGTATATGGGCAGGGATGGACAGTTTTCTCATCTGATGGTGAGGTCATTAAGGAAGACCCCTTGAAGTATTGGATGAATGCTGAAGGCAAAGTCGCATTTGTCGGGCATCCTGAGTCAGGTGGCATGGGCCTTAGCTTAACTGAAGCATTCATGGAAGTGTTCTACAGTAATGATTTCAAACCTGAGAATAGAATACAAGCTAAGAACAGGTGTGACCGTCCTGGTCAGACGCGTGTTGTGAATATTGTGGACCTGCTACATCTTGGCACGGATAGGAAAGTGTTGGATGTCCTAGAAGCTAATCATCGTTTGGAGCAGATGACGATGGGAGAAATTGATGAGGCTTTAGCGTGAAATGAGACTCTCTGAATTACTTGAGTTGGGTGAGAGTAACCATGTAGTTGTAGATTTTGATGGTGTATGGTACGAAGTGTCTGGTGCATATTTTTCTAGAGGAGCTATAGTGCTTGAAGTTGATCCTCTTGATGAGATCGATCAGGCCGATACGCGCTCAGGAGATTTTGTATGAATGGGAATACAATTTGTCCAGTATGCAAATCTCACTGCACTGAGTTCATGTTTGATGTAGGTAATAGACCTACCTCTGTTTGTCAATTATCCTCTGATGCAGAAAAAAGTAAAGATATCCGTATTAGGCCTATTGTACTATATATTTGTAAGCAGTGTTTGCATGTTTGGAATTCACAGTTTGATGAGTCTTTTCTATGTACAATAATGGAACCGCTTGGAAAGAGCATATTGACAAGATTGTTGAGTATGTAAATAATTCCACAGTCAGACGAGTGGTTGAGATTGGAGCAGGCGACGGAGAGTTTCTAAGGAAGATTAACAAACCTGTTATTGCTTATGAGCCGAGCGAAGATTTCTTTAAACTACGTCAGAAAGGTTTGAACTCAGTAAGAGAGTATTACATTCCTGGACAAGTTAAACATTACGATGGTGATTTGATTGTAA
>WOR8_10000298_pt1 | contig 51191 bp, 63 predicted proteins | sample DeeMarSeWOR38_10_FD_19890 | JGI IMG/M metagenome (IMG submission 19890)
TGGAGAAGAACCCTATGATGTTGCAAGTCCTCGTAACAACCCATTGGTCTGGAGGAATCCTACCCTCTCATCTCCTCTGGTCTCGAGAAGACCATCCACTGTGAATCCGTATGCCGAGGCCAGGGAGATGGCAGGTAGTAACCCGACTCCCCACTGGAGCTTTAACATAAGAGCAGCAATGAGGCCTTCTATAAGGTATGCCTTTCCTGGAAGAAGGCATCGAATGCGTAGAAACTTAGCATTTGGGAGACTGTGATGCCAGGTGTCGCATACCCTAGAAGGGAATATCTGAAGAGAGGACCAGCTCCTAAGATCGGGCTTCTAGATCAGCCTGGGGTTACAGAGGGAATTAAGAAGTATTTCTCTCCAAAGGAGATACTGAAAAGGGGTTTTTATCCAGTCGGTAGTGAACAACCAAAAGGGGAGATAGATCAGCCCGGAGTAGGTCCTCTGGCTATGACTCCAGGAGGATTGAAGAAGGCTCTAGCAAAGTTCTTTGAAGCAAGAACAGCTCATATGCTAAAGGCTGGTCTTAGAGGAGCAGAAAGATTTAGTGAAGTGGCTATAGCTAGAGAGGCTGCAAGAGCTCGTGATGTTGCATCTAAGATGACTCCTAAGATGCTCAAACGTCTCCAAAAACTAACAACAAAGGCTCCGGAAGGAATAGATGCAGATTACTTAGCTGCGTACCTATATCCTCCTGGTTATAAGAAGCCTACAATATATATGAACCCTAGAATGTTTAGAGAACCGAGTAATGTACTGGCACATGAGAGCCTGGGACATCTTGGTTATGATACATTTCTTAGATCAGCCCCAAAAGAATCACGAAGAGCTGCCCTGCATCAGAAGATACGAGCTCCCAAAGATGATATGTATAAGCTCTACGGGGATTTGCAGTTCATGCTGTTTACTGGGACACATGAGAATGAGGCAGTAGAGAGACTAGCTAAAATGACTTATAAGAACATTCCAGAGGAGGTTTTATCTTACTCAATAGAGAACCAGATAGGTAGGGGAGTTGCTTTTCCAACTGCCTTCTTTAGAGGAGTGAAGAGAGCTGAGAAAGCAGCTGAGAAAGCACCTAAGCTCATGGAGAGAATAAGAGGCAGGATGGATAAGATACTTGCTGGAGACCCAGAACTGAAAGGTTGGATGACTGAGAGAGGAAGCAAGTAATGCCAAAATGGCTTCATGATAAGCTAGCGAGAGCTGGCAGAAAGAGAGGCCTTAAGGGAGATGCTCTTAAGGGATACATCTATTCTGTCTTGAAAGACTATAAGCATAAGAAACCTAAGAAGAGTACTTCAAAGGGAAGGAGAGTAGCGAAGCCATGAAAAAGCTGATAGTTCTAATTGTTATCCTTGGACTTTTACTGGTTCCAACTCTGTCTCCTGCTCAGATTGGCTGGGTAACTGCTAATCAGGCAACTGTACAGTGGGATGCAGTCACTGCTGATGTTGATGGAGACCCAATTCCTGCAGGAACTCATGTAGAGTATGAAGTGTGGCTGGTGAACAAAGTCACTGATCCTGGGAAGACTAATCCTGCTAAAGTAGCAACAACTACTGCTACTGAATTTACAATTACTCTTGGTGTAAAAGGGCAGTATTTGGTCGGGGTTTTAGCTGCGCACGTTGAAGATGGCACTAATGAAAAGCTTGCTGAGAGTACAATTGCCTGGTCAGACATCCCTGACGACTGTCAGGATATGAATGGAGATGGCACAGGAGACCCTTTCGGTATAAGGTTTTTCGCTGCCCTCCAAAAGACAAAGGTAGGCCCAAAACCTGCTCCGTGAGAATAGAATGGCTGAAGTAATTAATATAAATTATTCAAGGAGAAAAAGAAAGGAGGTAGATGATCACTCAGTGAATGCAGATAGAATTCTGCTCAGACTGTACCGAAGAGGAATTGATCAGATCTACTGCATGGATTGTATTAATCGCTGTGACAAAAGAGGAACAGCACATTGTTGGTGGAACTTTGTTAGTGTTAAGTGAAAACGTCAAAAATTGACGTTTCTGACAAGGAGGTTAAGAATGATCAGAGAGCCTGTTAAAATTGAGGGATTCAGCCGGGTTCAGATCGAGGAGAATGGCAAAATAGTTGGGGACTCCGGCTGGGTTGGACCAAACCAGATTACGAACCTTGGGTATCTGAACTATCTGGTGAATCTGCTTGGTGCAGGTGCTGGTTCTAAGTATGTGAGCTATGTAGCTCTGGGTACTGGAACTGCACCCAATGCTACCCATACCACTCTTGACGGAGAGATCATGGATAGCACTCAGCGGAAGTCAGTAACATTTGCCAGTAATGGCAGTACGACTGCTGAGTTCACTGCAACCTTTGCCAGTTCAGATAACTTCCTAACTGCTGCAGCTAACCTGAGCAACATTGGGCTGTTTGCAGCTACAACAACCAACGACACCTTGTTTGCTGGGAATACTTACACCTCGAGTTCCTGTGATACGAACCAGAATGTCAATGTGACATATCAGATTAGGTTCTCCTAAGGAGGTTATTTATGCAAGTAGATGATTTGAGTCAGTCCCAAGGAATCCTTATTGATTTAGGCTGCGGAGAGAATAAGCAGAAGGGATTCGTGGGAATTGATGCCAGAGATGTTGAGGGAGTAGATATTGTCCATGACTTGGAAGTATTTCCCTGGCCTTTGCACGATGAGTGTGCATTGACTGTGATTGCAAGTCATCTTATTGAACACATAAAGCCCTGGCTCTCTATTCAGTTTATGGATGAAATATGGAGAGTTTTGAAGATGGGAGGAGATGTAGCATTGTCCACTCCGTATGCAGGGAGTGCTGGGTATTGGCAAGACCCTACTCATTGCAATGGCTGGACACAGGCCAGTTTCCAGTATTTTGATCCTAGGTATCCGTTATACCAGATATATAAACCAAAACCTTTCTTGATTAGGAAGGGATATCCGGTCTGGCAAGCAGCAGGAAATATGGAGATTGTTCTCACAAAGATTGCTGAGGACACAGTTGATCATTGGAGAGAGAAAGGGTTTACTATTATCCCTGAATCTGCTGATGAGGCCACTGAGGAAGTCATTGCTAAGGAAATTACAAAGTCTGCTCCAGACCTTGGGATTTGTGTATCTGATGAAATTAAGATAACGGATAAGATGGGAGGTGGTAAAAATGGCTGATACTCCGATCCCTAAGGCTGAGGAAACCAAACGGCTCCAAGATGGGTACAGAGCTGGGGTTGAAGTAATTTCTAAGAACACTCCACCTACCAGTAGAATTATGGTGGGGATTCCAATGACTGGATTGTTGCGGTCTGAGTGGGTATTGGCTCGATATGGGCAGGTGATTCCTTGCAACTGGAGCCAACTTGATGCCATTCAGTGGTTAGACCAAACCAGCCCGATTGACTTCATGGTGGCGGACGCCAGGAATATTGTTGTACAGCAATTTATTGAGCACGGCTACGACTGGTTGTTCTTCTTAGATCATGATGTAGTCATTCCTCCGGATACTGTCCTGAGGCTCAATCAGCGGATGCTGGAAGCAACTGTTCCTGTTTGGAGTGGGCTGTATTTTACAAAGTCTAGGCCCTCAGAGCCTTTGATCTATCGAGGTAGAGGTACAGGATACTATGCTAACTGGAAGTTTGGAGATGAGGTGTGGGTAGATGGTATCCCAATGGGCTGTACTATGATTCACAGGTCTATCCTGAAAGTCATGTGGGATGAATCTGAGCAGTATAGCGTTGTCCCTGGAAGGGTCGTAAGAAGGGTGTTCGAGACTCCAGCTAAGGTCTGGTGGGACCCTGAGAAGAGATACTGGTGGACTATGACTGGTACTGAGGATCTGGCATGGTGTACAAGGATCATGAATGAAGGGATATTTGGGAAAGCTGGATGGCCACAGTATGAAGGAAAGGAATACCCTTTCATGGTAGATACTGAGATATTCTGTCGTCATATTGACTTTGATGGAATACAGTACCCCGCTGCTTTGGAGCAAGTTCAGTTCATTCCTGACAAGGAGGAAGACAATGAACGTAAGAAAGGGACTATATTTGATCCCCGCTTTGGTGTTCGTCCTGCTACAGTGCGCTCATCTCCAGACTCACCAGGGAAAGTGTGACGAGGCACTGAAGAAGTACAACAATGCTATGGCAACGTACAGGACTTATTACCCTGTCCAAACTCCGGAGACTCAAGCTAAATGGAAGCAGGATATTGCTCCTAAACTTGATACAATGAGTAAAGCTGTTGATCTCTGTCCACAGGATGTCACTGGCTATGACTCAACTATGCTGCTGTATGGAGAGGTAGAGAAGCTGCTTCTTCAGTATAGTATAAAGATGCAAGGAGGGTAATATGGACTTGGTACTAACTCCAGAACTTATTCTGGCACTCTCATTTGCAGTGAGAGATATGATTGGAAGTCTCCTCCAGGATCTTTCAGCTATGACACCCGAGGAGAGAGAGGCTTGGAGAACACGCCAGTTGATCAAGAAGGCTGAGCACGATGCCTGGCTAGAGCAGCATCTGAGAGGAGGAGATTAATGGAAATATCCTTTGGTGGATATGCTATGCCCTTGGTTCTGTCACTGATTCTAGCATTTGCTTATAAACTGACTGGAGAAGCAATAAGTGACAGATGGAAGGCCCTTATCTCTGTAGCTGCGGGACTACTTCTTGGCAATCTTGGAATAGCCTATAATGGAATGGAGTGGACTATTCAGAATGTAGTAGACTTCAACATCTATGGCTTTGCGGTTGGGTTATCAGCTATTGGCCTGTATGAGCTGCAGAGAACAGTAACAAACCCGAGGGGCTAGGATGAAAGTTGTCCTTGATGGAATAAAGATGCTGGCACTTCAGGATATTGACGGCATCTGGTGGAAGGTTGTTCAAGACTGTGTTCACTGTATGGAGTGCTGTTTGGATAAAGGGGTTATGTGGCCATTTGCTGATAGCGAAGGCAGATGCAAGTACATAGATGAGGATACTAAGCTCTGCTCATTAAAGTCAGAGAGGCCACTTAGTTGCTGCCTTAATCATCCAACTGCTAAAGATGAGTACTGCAAAGTAGTTCTAAGAAGGATGAGTATAGTCGAGAAATGGGAACTTATTACTTAAATACTCTTGGAACTGATGGGACTTATAATGCCCATGTAAGTGCTGATCTGAGCACTCCGGCTAAGCATGCCAGCTCCCCGGACCTCACTGATTGGGCTAAGGGTAATAAGATTTGGATTGGTATCAAGCTTAGTTGTAATAACTGTACCAAGAATCCAATTGCTGAAACTCTATATCTCGAAGTCAGGAAGGACGGTGGAAGCTGGCTTAGCTTAGCTCTATCTGATTTAGCTCCTCCAGGCAGTGGACAGATGCAGTACACTGATATGACTCCGCCTAATTCTGCTTGGTGGACAGCAAATGATACTGGTCTGTGTGGCACTAACAAAGCTGATGGAGGAGCAACAGATACTGGAGATTCTGTTGTAATTGATGTTACGACTGATGAGAAGGCAGAGGCTTGGTGGGCAATAGACTTTGCAGGTGCTGCTGATTCCAGTCTGTATGAATTTGGCTTCTATGATGCAAGTGGAAACCATGGTTCTGCTGGAAGCCCCACTGTCCTTGATGTCTCTGTTACAATGGCAGAGGGCGCGGTTGACAGAAACATTAACATTGATGATGAAGAAGCTACCATTGTAGTGACTGATGTCCCATCTGTTGCTCTCCCCGATGCCTTAGAAATTTCTGTCCAAGAGCCTCTAATTACAGTTGCTGATGAAGAGACTGTTAGAGTTCATAGTGATATAAGTGTCTTTGAGACTGCTATAACTGTTCAGGAAGATGTGACAGTATCCCTTCCAGATCCTCTGGAAATTACTGTTCAGGAAGCATTAATTTCTGTCTTAGAGGATGCAACTGTAGAACTCCCTGATTCCTTAGAAGCATCTGTCTTTGATTCCGCAGGTGTCACTTCAGTATTAGATGATATCTTGGTCTATCAAGAAAATCTAGAAATCAACATCTCAGAACCCCTCATTACAACTACCGATGTTCCAACAGCAGAGCTTCCAGATGATCTGGTCATTGCTATTGCAGAGGGACTCATTACAGTCACTGACGTTCCTACTGCTCGATTACCAGATGATCTTGAGGTCTCTATTGCTGAGGCAGCTATTACGGTTGCTGATATTGTAGATGATATTGTTGTAGAAGCTGCAGAAGAAGAAGCTCTTAGCATTGATGTCTACGATGAAGTGACAGTAACTGACACAGTAGATCATATTGGTCTGTCTGGTAAGTGGTGGACTACCTTCTCTGAATATTCGCTTGGAGTTCCTGGGGATTGGACTGAACGCTGGAACTTGGATGGTGCTAACAGTGAGATTGTTGCCAGTACTGATAAGATGAGTGATAAGGAATTGCTTGTTGATTTGGTTGGTGGTGATGATACAGGCATATCCTGGGATGCTGTTGGAAATCCTAGAAATGTGGAACTCCTTATACTATTCAGAATGATAAATAACAATAGTCACTGCACAACTATAAGAGGCAGTGGAGATGAGGGTTCTGAGAATTGTTACTATGTTTATGGTTCTGCTTCAATGAACCAGCTGTATCTAAGGAAGAAGGTTGCTGGTGTTGATGGTGGTTTAGATTCTACTGCAAAGAGCCAGTCTGTAGGAGGTGTGTATTGGCTGCGATTCCAAGCTCTGGGTAACCAGATTAAGGCTAGAATGTGGGGTTGGAGTGCTGCTGAACCTGATACATGGGATTTGGAATCTACAAACTCTGAAGTAACAGAGGGCTGGGTTGGTGTACATGAGCGGGGAACAGGTGATGCTGGAGCACTATTCTTCAGTGTTGGTACTTATGGTGAATCTCCAATTGAGCATCCTCTGATCTTTGAATCAGATACTACCACAGTTACTGATGTTGTTGATAATATAGAAGTTGTGGAAGTTGCAGAAGATTATAGTATCAACGTCTATGATGAAGTAACTGTTACTGATGTAGTCTACTGTCTAGATGTAGAGTATCATTATTGGACAGACTTTAGTGAGTACTCTCTTGGTGTGAAGCCTTCCGGCTGGACTATAGATGTAGGAGGCACATATGATGTAACTGCAGGAGTAAAAACTTTAGGTGGTAAGTATGTTGATAATGATGGAACACTTACTCCTGGTATCTTATATCCAAATAATGCTCCTGAAGTGGTAGATGCTGAGATATTAGTCTTAGTAAATGTTGATAATGCTGGCTCAGTTTTTCAAGGCCTGGTAGCCATACGGTGGCAGGTAGTAGGTAACAAAGGCTATGGGTTGATCAGGGTTATAACTGATTCAGTAGCCATGTACTATCTTGATGGTAGTGCTGCACCTGACCTTATAAATCAGGGCAACCAGAACATGAACACTACAGCTCAGTATTGGGTCAGATTTCGTCTGGAAGGATCAACACTGAAGAGCAAGGTTTGGCTGAAAGGCAGTACTGAACCTGGAAGCTGGGGTACTACTGATACTGACAGTACAATTACTACTAAGGGCCGCTGTGGACTATGTGGCTATTCGGAACGATCAGAGATTGATTATTTTTCAATAGCTACTGCTGGAGGAACTGCAAAATTTCCTCCATTTATGAGTGTCTATGATGAAACAACTGTAACAGAAGATGTTACGACAGAGGTTCTTGATGCAGGTCTTAGCATAGATGTCTTTGACAGTGTAACAGTAACTGATGTTGTAGATGACATTGGTGCATCTGAATTCTTTTATACCTCTTTTGAAGAGTATAGCCTTGGGACTCCACCAGATTGGACTGAGAGGTGGCACGTTGATATGGCAACTCCATCTATACAGTCTGGTGGACTTCTGATGGGTCAAATGCTTAGACTTACTCATGATGCTTCACAGAGGTATGAACTCAGCTGGGATGCTCCAGGTACTCCAGTAGATGCTGAAGTGCTTTATCTTTGCGAGCCACAAGGTGATGACAGTATGCGTCTCCTTTTGCGTGGTTCTGGTGATGATACTAGCGAAACTGGGTATTACGTTTATGGACTCACTTCTACTGATAGAGTATATCTTGGATATTATAACAATGCTGCTGGGACTGAGATTACCAATTTTGTTCATACTCTTAGTGCTGGACAGGCTTACTGGATAAGATTTAGGGTAGAAGGAGATCAGTTAAAAGTAAAGATCTGGGATAAGGGTGATCCTGAACCTGGGTCTTGGAACCTTGAAGAGACTGATGGAACACTTACTTCTGGAGGCTGGGTTGCTGCTGGAAAGTGGGGAGCATCATCTGAAATCTCTTTCTTTAGTGTTGCTACTCGTGGTGCAACAGCTAGAATGTTCCCTCTTCCAGATGTATATGAGTCAGTTACTGTAACAGATGTAGTTGATAATATAGTTATAGCTGACGCTCCCTTTGATAATATCAGCGTCTTTGATTTAACAACTGTAACTGAGGATGTTACAGTCAGTTTACCAGACCCGCTTACTGTCAGTGTATTCGATCTAACAACTGTAGAGGATGCGCCAGTAATTGAGGTAGGTGCTTATGTTGTTAACGTCTATGACGAGGTCACTGTTGCGGATGAGGAAACGGTTTCTATATCTGCCCCTGCAGATTTTGAGATAAGTGTCTTTGACACAGTTACAGTTGAGGAGAATGTCTCCTGTTGTAAGTATGATATATACTGGACAGACTTCACTGAGTACACAATTGGTCAGCAGCCTAGTGATTGGACTGAACAATGGGATGTTGATAAGGCGACTTCATTAGTCACAGCAGGAGGGGAATTTGGAGGGAAGTTTGTCAGGATAGATCACACAGAGACATTTCCATCAGGTAGTAGGTATGCTCTTAGCTGGGATGACCCAGGTACTCCTACAGATGGAGAGATACTAGCCTTAGTAAGATCATCTACTCCTCATAATCATTGCTCTCTTGTGCTAAGAGGTAGTGGAGGGCTCAATACTGAGAATGGATATCAGGCAGACCTTAATTTCTGGGATGAAGAGATTAGAATCCTGAGGTGGCTGAATGGTGGTTATAGTGGGCTTATAGCTGCAACATCTAAGACCTTAGACCTAGACACTTGGTATTGGGTCAGGTTCCAAGTGAGAGGAACAGCTCTGAAGATGAAGGTATGGGAGTATCAAACAAGTGAACCAGAGTCCTGGGACCTTTCTACTTCAGACTTACAACTTGCAAGTGGTTGGGTTGGTATATTCTCTAGTTATGATGATGCTCGAGATTTTGATTACTTTGCCTATGTCCCAGGAACTTGTGCTTCTGTTCCAGTTCCAATAGATATAGAGCTTTCTCCGTTAATCTATGAGACTGTTACTGTACTAGAAACAGTGACTGTTCGTCTTCCTGACTCTCTAGAGATTAGTGTAGAAGAGACTGCAGTTGCTGTTACTGATGTACCATCAGTTGGGTTTGGCAACTTCATAAGTGTCTTTGACACTGTGACAGTTGAGGATGCACCGACTGTTATTGTGCATCCAGCAGTAAGCGTGTTTGACACTGTTACTGTTACCGAGACAGTAACTGCATCATTACCAGACGATCTAGAAATATCTGTAATTGATGAGTCGACAATTCTTGAGTGGGTTCATGTTACAGTTGGTGTTCCTTCTTACCTCCTAATTCAGAAGGATGAAAATGTAGTTGTACAGGAATATGTAGCTGTAGCGCTGTCTGACCTTGAATCATCTGTATACGATGAAGCTACAGTAACTGAACAAGTAGCTGCAGAGCTTCCAGATGCTCTAGTTGTATCAGTATTTGATCTAATAGTATTGACTGAAGATGTTGAGGTTGCCCCTGAGCTCAAGCTAAGTGTGTATGACTCAACCTCAGTTCTTGAGTCAGTCTCTATAGAGATCCCTTTTGTGACAGTCAATGTGTTTGACTCTGTTACTGTTACAGAAGATGCCACTGTAGCTGTTCTAGTTCCAGAGTTTCTTGAGGTAGTTGTCTTTGATGTTGTGACAATTACTGAGAGCACAGCTGGGATTGTCAGTGCTGTAATTCTAAGCACATTTGATACTATAACAGTAACTGAGAGTGTTTCCCTGTACTGGCTAATTGCTGCTGGTATTGCAAGGCTTGACTTCTCAGAAAGAAGTCCATCTATTGACTGGATGGCAAGGGAGCCACATATTCACTACAATGAGCGAGCACCAAGAGTAGACTATGAGGCAAGAATATAGGAGGCATCTATGCCTAGACCAGAGATTCTGGAGACTATTGCTGAGGAACAGGGGACTTATATCATAAATCTTTCTTTTCTGGATGAAGATGATCTCCCAGTGACTCCTACCAGTATTAAGTGGACATTGACTACTGTTGGAGGAGAAGTGGTTAATAGCAGAAGTGATGTCAGTATTGCTATTCCTGCCTCCTCTGTTGATGTAGTCTTATCTGGATCAGACCTGCAGTTATTGAGTCATAAGGAGAGCTTCTCCTGGAGAATATTTACAGTTAAAGCTGTCTATAACTCTAGCCTTGGGAATGGTCTTCCTCTTAATGGGGCTGTTAAGTTTAGGATTAGGAATCTGAGACTGATTGCTCATACTCTTGAAGTAGATGTTTACGAAGGATTGTTTACTGGCGACTTTGTACAGGTATCTTTATCATGAGTCTTCCTCCTATAATAAGAGATAAGTTAAGAGCTTGGAGAGATCATCCTCTTCTATTTGTCAATGACTGTATTGAGGTTACTCCAACTACGCAACAAGCGGAGCTACTTAGAGCAGTTCCTAAGCAGAGGAGAATCTCTGTCAGAAGTGGTCATGGTACAGGAAAGGATGCTTGTGCTTCATGGATCATTCTCTGGTTCATGACAACTAGACCATACCCAAGGGTCATATGTACTGCACCAACTAACAGGCAGCTGGCAGATATCCTGTGGAGTGAGCTGTCAAAGTGGTTAAGGAGATCCATTTTAAAGGATGAATTTGTACTTCAGAAAGACAAGATGTTCCATAAAGATGCTCCAAAGGAATGGTGGTGCAGAGCAGTCTCTCCATCAGTCAAAGCATCTAAAGAGGAGCAGGCTGAGACCTTAGCTGGCTTCCATGCTGATCATATGCTGATAGTAGCAGACGAAGCCTCTGGTATTCCAGATCCTGTCTATATCCCACTTGAAGGAGCAATGACTCAGGAGGATAATAAAGTCTTACTAATAGGCAACATGACTAGGAACTCTGGGTACTTCTATGATACTCACTTCCACGCTGATCTGAAACAGCCGTGGACTAGGTTGCACTGGGATTCCAGACAAAGCACTAATGTAGAACCAGGGTATCCTGAGTACATGTCTACTAAGTATGGTGAGGACTCCAGTGTCTTCAGAATACGTGTTGCTGGTGAACCACCACTTGAGGATGAAAGGACACTGATACCCCTCGCCTGGGCAATACAATGTATAGGGGGTGAACAGCAGGCAGCAGAAGACGAGCCACTATATCTTGGCGTTGATGTTGCTAGATATGGGGAAGACAAATCAATAATCTTGCCTAGGCGAGGGCTTCAGATTTTCCCCTGGCAGAGCTTTCAGGGCATGAACACAATAACTCTTGGTGGTCACGTTATGCAGACATTTGCTGAGTTAGAGGCAGATGGTGTTGCTACTGACGTAATTGGTGTTGGAGCTGGTGTTACTGACTGGTTACAGAAGCGTCCTGGAGGACACAGAATAGTTCATGGAGTAAATGTCTCCTCATCCTCCAGTGACATTACCAGATACCATCGTCTGCGTGATGAGCTTTGGGTAGGGATGAGAGATAAATGTATGCAGGCTCAATACTGTTTCCCTGATGCGACAAGGGAGGAAAGGGAGATGTCTAATGAGCTCTGTAATGAGCTAGCTTCTCTCACCTATGACTTTAATAATCATGGAGGTATTCAGGTGGAGAGTAAGAGGCAAGCTAAGCTTCGTGGAATTGCCTCCCCTAACATTGCAGATGCCCTTGCTCTAACTGAATACTTTCATACATTTGCATATAAGGTCTGGATGAAACCAAGTGCTGCTCAGGACAAAAGCAGATGGAAGACAACAGCATCACAGGAGGCTGCTGGTGGTCGTCACACCTGGCAGGTTCATTAAGACAAAACGTCAATAATTGACGTTTCTTAGGAGAAGTAAGTATGCCTAGTGCACAGAGAATGCCATTTAAAGAGGCAGAGGCCAGAGCTGAGAGTGAAGAACTTACTAAGCTTCTCGATTGGCTACGAGATGCTGAGTCCTGTACTCCTGAAACCCTCTGGAGAAGGGAGGCAATGGAGGACTACAGGTTCTATGCTGGTGATCAGGATACACCGGAGATAAAAGCTCTACTCGAAGGACAGAAAAGGCCTGCTACAGTATATAATGAGGTTAAGCCTAAGATAGATATGCTGATAGGTTTAGCTGCTCAGAGCAGGTATGAGCCAACTGTCTTCCCTGTTGGGGTGGAGGATGAGCCTCTGACAGAGGTAATTAATGGAGCACTGAAGCACTATGCTAAGAAGATAAAGTTCACACGGGCAGAGACTGAGTGTTTTGAACATACTGTTAAGAGTGGAAGGAGTTTGTTATACTTCTGGATTGACAGGTCTAATCCTTTTAAGCCTCAGATCAAGTGCAAGAGGATTCCTGGATTTAACTTCTGGGTGGACCCTGATTCTACTGAATATGATATGAGTGATGCTAGGTTTCTTTTCATTGATAAGTGGCTTACTGAAGAAGAGATTAAGGTATTCTGGCCTAATATAGATGTGTCAGCTATTAAGGGATACCATGACTCAACTGCTGCAGGTCCAGCATTCTTCAATGAGGCTAAGGATAAGTACAGGATTGTAGAAGCTTGGTACAGGAAGTGGGTTAAGGTAAGATGGTTTGTGAATCCACTTACTGGTGAGTCTGAAGGTCTTAGTGTCAAGGAGTTTAAGGAGTTGGAGAAGGCTTTAGCAGCTGGGATTCCCAATCCTCAGAATCCTCAAGAAACGATTACTCCTTCCATTGATAGGTATCTTGATACCTTTCAGGAGAGGATTCACTACAGATTATTTACAGGACATATAGATCTGGAAGGAGATGTTACTCCATATGGAGGATATCTGGAAAAGAGCTTTCCAGCTGTTCTCTTTGGCGCATATAAGGATGATGATAACAACAGATGGATGAGTGTCATCCAAGCGATGAAAGACCCTCAGCGGGCAGTAAATACTATGAGAAGGCAGCTGAGCCACTTGTTGCAGACCTTGCCTAAAGGCTTACTGGTTCATGAGGTAAATGCCATTCTTAATGTAGAGGAGTATGAAGAGAAATCTGCTGATCCAACATTTCACTTAGAGGTAGCAGCAGGAGCTATTGATAAGGTTAAGTTTGAGAAGCAGCCAAGTATTAGTCCCATTTATCAGACATTTGATGCTACTGCAAGTCAGGGAATGAAGACAGCATCAGGCATTGAAGACGAGATGATGGGGATTCAGAAGACTTCTAGAGAGCCTGGAGTAACAGTCAGGATGCGTCAGGAGCAGGGTATGGCGGTACTCTATCTGCTGTTTAATAACTTCAGGGACAGCAGGATTGAGGCCTCTAAGAAGTTACTTTCTCTTATTCAGCAATACATGACTGAGGCTGAGCTCATCAGGATTGAAGGTCCTGGAGGTGCTCAAATGATTGCTGTTAACACCCAGATGAATCCGCAGTCTAAGGGATTCAATGACTTAACTGCAGGAGAGTTTGATCTGGAAATGGATGAGAACCTGGAGAATGCGACAATGAGAATGGCAATAGCTCAGATTCTGACTGAGTTCAGCCATAACAATCCAGGATCAATTCCACCAGACATTGTGCTTGAATACTCAAGCGTCCCGTATTCAGCTAAGACTAGAATCAAGCAGTTCTGGGAAGAGCAAAGAGCTCAGGAACAGGCTAACCTTGAGGCTGATAGGGAAATCGAGATGATGAAAGCACAAGCGGCATTAATCAAGGCTAAACAGCCAACAGGTAAGCAAGGAGATTGATTATGGCTACAGCACCCGAGATAGAAGCGCTAGAGGCTGAAGAGACTGAAGAAGAAAAGACAATGGATGAACTTAAGTCAGCGCTAGAGGCTTCAAGGACAGGAGACAGGGCCAATGAGCCAGAGGTTGACGGGGCAGGAAAAGAAACATCTACAGAGGTGGTTGAAGGAGAACCAGGAGAAGATACTGACAAAGAAGTCACTGAGGGAATTGAAGAGGTTCCGGAGAAGGATGAAGTTAAGGAGCCTGCTCCAGATGATTCGAGGGAGAACAGAGAGTTAAGACAGATTCTGCGAGAGCAGAAAAGAGAGTTAGCTTTAATGAAGGCAAAGCTCGCCCGGATGGAGAAGGGTGTAGCTGATATTCAGGACGAGGATGATAAGGCTGCAGTAGAGTTATCTAAAATCGAAGCTCTTGAAACTCAGATAGCTGCTATTGGGCAACAGAAAGGTCCTATCTTTGACACACTGATCGAAGCAATGGAGGCGAATCCTAAGTATGAAGACATTCGTGAGGTTTGCTCCCGCGAGCACTTTGACGATATCTTTGAGGAATTAGCTAGAGTTATTTCTCAGAAGGAGGGTCGTGACCCTACAGAAGTGGCGTTGGAGATAGAAGCAGAAGTCTGGCTAATGGGCAATCCTTATAAATTTATGTATGGAATTATCAAGGATAATCATCCAAGATACGCCAGTACGAATAAGGAGAAGGAAGTAGCCACTCCAGATAAGGTGAAAGAGCCTGAGAAGAAGCCAGTAAAGGAACCTCCAAAAGCTCCGACCAGTATTGCTAGTGTGGGAGGCAGTGATGCAGATTCTAAAAGTGGGTGGACTGCAAAGAGAATTGATGAACTCCCAGAACAAGAACTTAGCAAAGTTCCTGAGGAGGTATATCAGAAATATCTCCGAGGAGAACTTGACTGAAAGGAGTAGTAAATGACTGCACCAAAGACTCTTTTTGTTACATCTAACAATTTGACCAGGAAACGCTGGGCGAGAGATCTGTTTAAGATAATTCTCCCAGCAGTCGAGTTCAATGATCTGACTGGCACTGGATCTGATTCCATTGTCCAGCTGAGGACAGAACTTGGCAAGGGTCAGGGTGATCAGATTACCTTCGGTATTCGTCTGCCCCTCACAGGAGAAGGTGTAGTGGGCAATGATACCTTAGAAGGCAACGAGGAAGGCCTAGTCTTCAAGGACTTCAATGTGACCATTGAAGAGCTGAACCATGCTGTTGATACTGGTGGCAGGATGGAGCAGCAGAGGATTCCTTACAACCTTGTCATGGAAGGTAAGGATGGCCTTGCGGACTGGTGGGCTGACCTACTGTCTGAGTATCTGATCAATACTCTGTGTGGCAACAGTGCTTATCGCATTGCAGGCAAAATATTTGCCCAAGCAATTGATGAGCCAGACACTCAGCACTTAGTGCCGGTGAATGATGTAGCTGAGGCATCTCAGACTTCTGCTGATGTCCTTGATCTTACTCATCTGGATAGGATGAAGCAGAAGGCAGAGCTGATGAACAAGCAGGGGAGTAACTACTTCAAGATTCGTCCTCTCCGGCTGAAGGGCAAGAGCTATTACCGAGTGATCCTCCACAACTACGTCTTTGACAATCTGAGGCAGAATACCAACGTAGGCCAGTGGGGCGACCTGCTCAGGAGTGCTAACAAGCTGCAAGTTCCCAATGTGGAGATTGAGTACAATGGAATGCTGATCTCTAAGTCAGAGCGGATTCCATCTCCTACGACTAATGTCTACAGGAACATTCTACTGGGTGCTCAGTCAGCATGTTGGGCTTGGGGTGGTGCTGGTGAATCTAAGTCGACCACAATGGCCTTTCATCCCTACACTCGTGATGCTGATAGGTTCCTTATGATCAGGGGTGGAGGAATCTTCGGGGTGACCAAGACTCGGTTCACCAGCATTGATTACGGAATCATTGTGGGTCCCAGCTACGCAACAGCTTTATAAAGGAAGGAGGTACGCATGACTGATTATTTCAGCAATATGGCAGCGGATAACCTCCGCTTCATGAGGAGCAGGCCTCTCCTGTCGCTGGCTAATGGGACCTATGACTTGTTCAGGATTCCAAAGTTTGCTTTCATTGATGAAATCTGGCTTTGGATTACAACAGCTTATGCTGGTGGTGCTACAGGTGTAGCTACCGTTGGCTTCAAAGGCAATGGAGAGACTGCAGACGCAGACGGATTTATGGATTCTACTTATACTGACGCAGAGTCTACTGGTATGAAGAGAATGACTGGCGATGCTCAACCTGGTTCTCAAGGCAAGTGGTTCAATGATGCCAGTGGCATTGTCACCATAACTCTGTCTGCAGGAACTAACACGACCTTACTGATAGGTCATGTGTTTGTCAAGTACTACGTGCTTCACTAACTATGATGCAGGGTGGAATTCCCTGAGAAAGGAATTGAAGAATGTCAACAACTGAAATGATTGATTACAGAAGAATGGATCAAAGACGCTACATCTACCAGCCTTATTGGATCAGCTCCAGTGAAGTCTGTGCTGTTGCATCTGATGATCTGGCTGCAGTACTGTTCTCCTTCCCAGCAGCAAAGTACGGAGACAGTCATATTATCGTTGAGAAGATTGGTTGTCAGGTAGTAACTGCTTTGGCTGGTGGTACCTGCACAGTGAATATTGGTACTTGTACAATTGCCACAGATGATGTTACTACTGGTGGGGATACTACTGATGTAGACGCAGATGATTATGTTCCCACAGCAGATGTTACCGTTGGCACACCTGCAATGTACTTTGCTGCAACTGGTGACTGGATCACTGCGAAGCTGTTGATGACTGAACTGACTCCAGTTATCATTGTACCAGCAGATACTACAGTTCCCTGTATTGCTGCGTACATCGGAAGTGATGGTACAATTACTGCTGGTATTGTCAGAGTTCATGCTCTGATTACTGAGGTACCACTGGCAGCATAGTAAGAAACGTCAATAATTGACATTTTGACTGGTGAGGGGTTCTTATGAAATTAGAAGCTATCAGGAACGAAGTAGAGAATATAGTGGATGATGCTTCCTTCGATGCTGATACTATAGACGGCTATATCAATGATACTCTTGCATTAGTTGCAGGTCAAATAAATCTGCCGTCACTCAAGAGGATTGGTACAGTTGATACTGTAGTGAGTCAAGCATATACATCTTTGAATGGTGTCAGCCGAAGCTTTTCTGGTGTCCTAAGACGGGTTAAAAAAGCGGATGGGTCCGAACCGACAGTCTATCCGGACTTGGAGAGGTTGATGGATGACTACTATGATATGGATGCAGAAGGAGCTGTTGAAGCAGTAACTCTCGAAGGGTCAGTTCTGTGGTACCAAAAGGTGCCTTCCATTCCTGAGACACTTACTATACTATACTATGAGAACCCCTCACCTCTTTTTAAGGATGAAGATGAACCTTCTGACTTTCCAGCCTATCTGCATAGGAAGTTGTTCGTTCATGGAACTGCGTTTATTATCTTTGATAAGATAGAGGATGGGGTGGAGGGAGAGAAGATTAATGCCAAGAGCCATTACTTTCATTCCCTTGACTCAAGGAATAGAGACTCTGGAATAAATAAGTTAAGGGAGTGGCTGGCAAGGACAACCCCTCATCACATTAGCAGCGTCTGGAGGTACTAATGTCGAAACCTGTGGTATGGCTTAGAGGCGCGAAGGGGCTGAACAATAGAGTTGATCCTCTTAGGCTGGAGTTTGATCCTGATACAGGTCTTCAGGACCTTGCTGTCGCTGTTAATGTAGATATTGATCATACAGGGAGAATTAGTAGAAGGAGAGGATGGGAGGCGACTGATATTACTGATCCCTGTCACAGCCTGTTTGCTCATGGGACTACAGCACTATTTGTGACAGGTACTAACTTGTGTGTGCTTGGAACAGACTTCAGCTATGCAGCCATTAGGACTGTTACTGCTGGTGCAAGGATGAGTTATGCTGTCTTGAATGATAGAATCTTCTATGGCAATGGATTCGAGACTGGTTATGTACGAGCAGGTGTATCGTATGCCTGGTCTATGCCAAGTAGTGTCCCTGGGGTTAGGAGCCTGAAGGAGTATTCTGATCCGCCTGTTGGGCATCTGCTGGCATATTACAAAGGAAGAATGTATGTTGTTCAAGGAGATATAGTCTGGTATAGTGAGTCCTTTGGTATCAATCTGTTTAATAGAGCTAGGAATTATCTAGCTTTTGATTCGCATCTTCGTATGTTCCACCCAGTCAGAAGAGGAATCTGGATGGGCACACATTTTGAGACTTATTTCTTAGAGGGAGATACCCCAAAGAACTTCACACTTCACAGAGTAGCTACATATCCTCCTATATTTGGAACTGATGTTGATATAGATTCTTCTAGAGTTGGTCGTGGAGAGTATAAAGGGATTGGAGTGATATGGACAAGCAGTGAAGGGATATGCTTAGGTACATCTGAAGGAGAGTTTATTAACCTTACTGAACGGAGACTTACTTACCCTAATGCTCTTGAAGGCACAGGAATCTACAACGGGTTTAAGTATATCTCTGTACTGGAGCCGTAATATGGCAACAGATAGACTTACATTATGTATAGCCTTGGAGACATTAGCTCCTAGTCAGTACTCCAACTATAACTTCAACAGTATGTGCAGATTTGGTTCAAGAGTCCTTGGTGCTAATGAGGATGGTATTTTTATAGTTGGAGCAGCAGAGAAGGATGGGGAAGAGGATATTAATGCCAGATTCCGTACTCCATTAACTGACTTCAATGCTATCAATCAGAAGAGGCTGCGTAGACTTTATGTTGGCTATCAGACTGATGGAAAGCTTGAGGTTAGTGTCAGAGCGGATGAGGGTACTGCTCTGGTTAGAGAACTGCATCCAAGGCATGAGGATGAGCGTCAGCATAGTCAGAAGGTCTCTATTGGAAGAGATAGGAAGGGAAGGTACTGGGATGTAGAGATCAGTAATGTCAATGGTGCTGACTTTGCTGTGGATGAAATAACTGTAATTCCTATTGTTCTTGGCCCAAAACCTGAGGACGCATAAAGGAGAAACTAATGGCTCTAAAATTTTCAACAGGTTTACGAGATATGCTCAATGGGCTCCAGGCTGAAGTGGTTGGGGCTATCATTGGAGTTGGCCTGACCTTTGTAGATGGTGGTGGGAGTGATGACAGCATCACTGACAGTGGTAATGGATTTGTGAGTGCAGGATTTGCCCCTGGCCAGAAGATCTTTGTTCAAGGATCCACCAGCAACGATGGTATATCAGGGACTAGGATTACTACAGTTGCAGCTGGAGCTATTGGACTACCAACTGGAACAGTTGCAGCCGAGGCTGGTCTTGCAGGAACAGTTGTAGCTGTTGCAGAGGGCGGTTCTCTCAAGGATATTATGAGGGATGGGGCTATTCATATTTATTCTGGGTCTCAACCATCTTCACCAGATGATGCTGTGACTGGGAGCCTATTAGTTACTGTCACTGTATCTAGTGGATCCTGGGCTCATGGAGCATTTGCTAATGGCCTGGAGTTCGAGAACGATCCTCTGGATGGTGAGCTGGAGAAAAACTCTGATGTCTGGTCAGGGGTTGGAGTACAGGCAGGTACAGCAGGCTGGTTCAGGTTTGTTGCTAATCCTTCTGATGCTGGTGCTATTAGCACTATCCTAGCCAGGATGGATGGAAGTGTAGGAATCTCTGGAGCAGACCTGAATATGGCTCAGACCCAGATCACTGTGGGGAACACCTATACCATTGATGCTTTCAAGCTGACGTTACCTGAATATTACGGAGCCTAGTAGATGGCCTTTGATCCGAATGTCTATGATGAGGTAACTGTTCAGGAGTCAGTAACTGCAGAGTTACCTGATGCCCTGGGAATCTCAGTATATGATACCGTATCTGTTACTGATTCAGTAGTAATGGGTGGGATCACTCGAAGGATCTCTGTCTATGAATCAGTAGCAGTCACTGAGTATCTTAAAACATTCAGTCTACGTATCTATACTGACCCAAGACCTGATCGTAATCCTAGGTGGCCAGTCTGGGAGCTTGAAGCATCTACTCAGACTGTGCTAAGATTCCATCAGCATATGCCTGGGAGGACGATAGAAGCCCATTCTGGTGCCAATCTTAAATCTACTAGGATTCCAGTGCGGTCTTTGGAAGGGAGCGGTGAATCCCATCCGCTCCTAACCCTAGACAGTACTATGCCTACATATAGTCTTACAGGTTATCTTGGAGCTAGATTAAATAAGATCATACCATGCTGCAGATTTGAGGGGACATTTGTAGATTTTGTAATTGTCCGTCTAGAGAAGACTGCGCCTGGATGGGAAATTGATGCAGCAATGATCATTGAGGTTGATCTTAGAGTCAGCTCTAGGATTCCAAGATGGAAAGTTGCAGCAACTCTTAGCTCAGAGGATACTGCCTCAGTTAACAAGAGAATACCTTACTGGACAGTAACTTCAACACTCTTAGCTGGACTAGATATGGAAACTGATGGGAAGGTTCCAGTGAGAGCAATAGATGCTTCAGTGTATTCTGATGGGATGATACTGGATACTAATATACCAATCAGAGATTTATCTGATGCCTCTGCAGCTGATCGCAGTCGGTTTACAGGTATTGTTCTATGACTAAGCTTCTTTACCATGAAGTAGCCCCACATACTGGACACAATCTTGATGGATTCGATCCTGTTACCTCTCCTATAGAATCTGAGGTAAGATTCAGGGGTTGTATAGTACGCTCAGCAGGTGGGGGAATAGTAAATGCTATGCAGTATGCAGGGCAGGCCTATGCTTTACTACAAAAGCAAAAGCTCCTAGTTGGTGAAGATCAAGATGTTGTTGTAACAAGTAGATCATTTCCATGGGCTGCCTATACAGTCCAAAGCATAGCTGGAGTTGACATAATAACAATCTGGACTCCTCCCCCAGAGTATGTACCTCCAGAGCCTGAGCCTGAACCAAAGATAGTTAGTGAGATAGAGGAGTTTCTTGCTTGGGATTTAATAGGGTCTATAGAAATATTCAGTCTTGAATACGCAGAAATGATACCTTACGAGTATATGCTGATTGAGGATGTAAGAACCTTAAAGATTGCAGATCGTCTTCCTAATCCTTATGTTATGACTACTGCTATGGCTCTTGTAGGTGCTGCTAGTTTTCCTACTCCGCTCAGGTTTAAAGAGTTAGTTCCAGTTGTACCACTTCAGCGTGAGGGCTTAAGGACCTTCTATCCACACCATCTGGGATATAGCCTATACGAGTGGAATAAGTTCAACATCTTCTCCCAGCTTCATGCTCCTGATATAGATCCCTGGGGAATATTTCGTCCTTGTATACAAAACTGGGGATCTGAGGAGAATCCAGTGAAGGGCCCAGGTATAGCCCGTGTTGCGGAGAATATAGATACGACTACTTTAGAGTGGCCAGCAGGTTATATGGCAGAAAGTATGTACTGGATAGAATGCTGCACTTCAGGTAGGAATGTAATAATTTGGGATGCTACTGCCTGGGCGTGTCCTGCAGGAGTTACCTGTACTTGGTGTGCAATAAATGTTATAATGCCAGCTCTAGGTCCTAACTCTGGTACGTGGATAGGCTCATGGGACACAATAACTATTGGCATCTGGCATCCACAGGCGATAGAACGTGGAGATGGAGAATTTGTATTTGAGCTTGATGATCCTGAAGTACCTTATGTCAAGCTTGCCTATACATCAGAAGATAGATTTGCCTATGGAGCCACCTCTGAGGATGGAAGACTTTCATGTACCTGTTACCAACTTACCCATGATTGGACTGAAGATTGGGAGGTGAGAGAATATTTTATACTATGCAAGGCTGAAGGATCAGAGTATTTGTATAAGGCCTTTGAGGATCACACTTACAGTGAATCTGAGAGAATGGATAAGCAGGGTGCTATAAGAGAGTGTACTATATATGAATCAGGGAGCAGAGCTTACTTCCTATTCACCACTGTAAGGAAGGAGTTTCCCTGGGATGGGGATCACAACGAGCAATACTTCCTTCAGTATCATGTTATAACCTTTTATGATAAAGAATTCGTGCATTATCAGAGTCGTGAACTTCAAGGTTCCTTGGAGTCTTATCCTGATCCTCCTCCTGGATCAGTTCCAAGTGAGGACGGGGTAACTGGTGAGGGATTAGTACCCTACACTTTCAGAGATCCAATTACTGGTGCGGATATAACTAAATATAATCCAGGAACATTCAGGTTAGTTAGAAGAATACCTACTGGTATGTCTTTCTAAAGGAGGAAACATGGCCACAACTGATACTACTGATATTCTAGCAATATTACAAGCTGTGTTAGATGCTGCTGCATTGTCTAGAGAGGAGGCATATGCTGCAATGGCTGAAATGATGGACTATATACAGAATTTGCCTCCTTCAGAGGGAATAAGCCCAGAAACTGATCCTCCTTCAGAGGCAGCAGCAAGTCTTAACGCTCTTTCTCTTACATTTCCTGGGTCTCCTCTTGTCAGAGATACTCAGATGGCTAGTGTTCCATTCACTCAACCTATTCCAGATTTCACTGAGCCTATCATAGATGATTCTGATCCTCCTCCATTCAATGTTCCAGATCCTGGGTTCCAGATTCCTCCTCCTCCTAATGTCGACTGGCCTATATATACTGAGACCCCTCCGAGTCTAGATACCGTGGAGATTCCAGGTGCTCCTTCAATTGAGCTTCCTGTAATACCAGATATATCTGATATATCAGTTCCATCTCCTCCAAACTATAACATTCCAGATTTTGAGGGAGAGCTTCCTGTAGATGATCTGACTCCTCCTACTCCTACGTTTTCGTGGAGTGAAGAATTATACAACAGTGCACTTAAGCAGCGACTCTCATCTCATCTCTATGATCAGCTAGTTGCAGGAGGTACTGGATTAAATGAGGAAACTGAGCAGGCTATCTATGATAGGGCAGTATCTCGATTGAGAGAGAAAGAAGAGGAGTTGGTTATTGAGGCTACTGACTACTTCGCAGCCAGAGGATTTACATTGCCTCCAGGAGTATTAAGTGGCAGGTTGCTAGAGATAAACAATGTCATACTACAATCAAGGGAGGATCTTAACAACGATATCTTAGTACAGCAAAGTAACCTTGCCCAGAAGAATACCCACTTTACTATTGATCAGTCGAGACAATGGGAGAATACTCTAATAGCGTTTCATAATCAGGTACAGCAGAGAACATTTGATGCTGCAAAGTTCACTCTTGAAGCTGCTCTCCTAGTATATGCAAACAGAGTAGAAGCATATAAGGCAAGATTACAAGCCTATAGAGCTCAGGCTGACATCTACGTAGCTCGTATTCAGGGAGAGGCTGCCAAGGCAGAGTTCTACAAGGCTCAGATAGCTGGAGTGCAAGCATCTGTTGAAGTTAAGAAGGCTCTAGTAGATGCCTATACTGCTCAAGTAAACGGCCTACAGGCTCTGATGCAGCTCTATAGGACTGAGATGGAAGGTGCTCGTATCCACTCTGAGATTGAGAGAAACAAGATAGAAAACTTCAGAGCTCTTGTCCAAGCCTACGTTGCTCGTGTAGAAGCAGCCACCTCCAGATATGAAGGGTATAAGGCACAGATTGAAGGTGAGAAGGCCAAGGCTGATTACTACCAGTCACGTGTCCAAGGCTACACGAGTATGGTACAAGCATATAAGGCTAGAGCTGATATTGATATTGCAAGAGCTACAGCTCTGGTAGAGTTTAACAAGGCACAAGTAGCAATCTATGAAGCAGCAGTTAGAAAGTATGCAACTGACGTAGAGTATGCTTATAGATCTGCTGACACTATAATTAAGGTAGATGGATTGAGAGTAAACGTATTCAGTACAGAGGGGCAGATATATGGGTCTGAACTTGATGCTGCTGCTCGTGAGTTTGCAGCTAGAATACAGCAACTAATTGCTGAGATAGAAGCAGCAGTAAGAAGATATGATATTGCTACAAGAGCACAGGAAACTAATCTGGAGCAAGTACAGGAAACTGCCAGAACTATGGCTAGGACGGCAGCGCAAGTAAATGCTGCTGCTATAAGTACAGTGACTAGCTCGACTCATCATGGCTATAATTGGACAACAGCCTCATCTAAGGTTGAGTCTGAGGTAAAAAGTAGCGTGACACAGGATATAACACAAAATCACTGGCTATGGCAGTACATCCATACTTTTGAAGAAGGTACTTAACAGATGTATAGGAGGAGATAATGAAGTCCTACTTTGAAGACAATCCCTGGTTGGCAGGGGAGCTAGGTTTCCGTGACTTAAGCGAAATTCTTGGAAAAGGAGGAGGAGTAGGGGCACTGACTGAGAATGAGACAATTCGAGGTCTTGGAACTTCTAGTATAAGAGCACTCATGAAGGACTGGACTTCTAAAGGAGACTACTGGTCTGGAACTCATCCAGGACTGAAAATAGAACCAGGGAAGAGAGTAGTCGCTCCTTCTGGCGGGGCCGTTCCTGAGAAGGCAGCCCAGCCTCGTTATGCTGCAGAGACGCACCCCGCAGCTATCAGAGATGTGACAACTGGACTGCTCCGTATCCCTACTAAGCGTGAAGATTTAATAGAGTCTCTACGAGTGATGAGCGGAAATCAAACAGTTTCCCCAAGACAATACTTCAATCCTCATACAGGCATTAACTACCCAAATATTCTTGAAGGTATGTGGGGAGGGATTCCCAAGACTGATCCTGAGAGGATCAAGGCTCAGGCAGATATTGCAACAGCTGGTATAGGTGCTGGCTTTCAGAAGGACTTAGTAGGTCAATTACAACAGGCAATCAAAGATCTTAGTCCCACTGATACCACAACTAGTACTACAGCTCCTCCTGCTGAAGTGGCTAGACCTGGTGGTTATGCAATGTCAGCAGCTGAACGAGCAAAACTTGGTACCTTCGAAACTCCAGAACCACCAGAGAATGAGCCTACAGATTACAGCGAGGAGATACTAGAAGAAATAGCAGCCCAGACCAACCTCAGGCGTTACAATGAAGAGGAGCGAAGGCGCAAGAAAAGATTAGCAGAATGGCCAGCTTATCTTGAAGGATTCTAAGTGAAAATGTCAATTATTGACGTTTCTTAGTAGTAGTGGAGGTGAAATGGCAAGTAGTGCATTCGGAGTATATCTAGGAATGTTGATGGGCGAGTTACAGGAACGCCAAAAAGCAGAAGCGGAGAAAGTCAAGCTTCTGGGCGATCCTGAGAAGTCGGACAAACTCGTAGCCTCTTTTGCAAAGGTACTGTCTCCAGTAAAGAGGGCTCCAGCTAAGGGGAAGTTTGCTCTTGAGACTGAGGGTCTGGATTATGTTATCCCATCTGATCATCCTATGAAGGGATACGGCCTCCAGCTTCGGGAGAAATTTACTCAAGCCCTTGCTGATCCTAGGTATCGTGGTGAGCGGGCACATAAGATTCTTAAGGGCCTAGCAGAGGGTATGTACACTGCTAAGGATCCAACAACCGGAGAGTCCAGATACACTGAATCACTACGATATAAGCATATGGCAGACACCTCTCTATTTCAAATTGGAGATGATGAGAGGTTTACTAAGCCACCTTTATATGATCAGTACAGGACAGCTGTAAAAGAAGAGTTCAAGAAGGCTGCAGCAAAGGAGGACTGGTTTGCAAGCCCGAGAGATATAGCTACATCAGCAGGGGCCTTTGGTGCTATAACTGCTCTCCCTCTCAGCATAACTGGTCCAGCATCTGGGGCTGCGGGGTTTGTCACTGGTGCAGTTACAGGTGCATTAGTTGAGACTTTGGCTCATCCATTAAGGAAGTTTGTGCATAGTACTGAATGGGGACAGACCAGGATGCACTCTGACAAACTTCTAGATAAGGCTAAGGTACTAGGAGTTGATTTAGCCCTGGAGCTGCCAGCAGTTGTTAGGGGTGAGGCAGTTGCTAGAAGGCTGTTCACTATTCCTAGACTTGCTGCAAGACAAATGGTTGCCTCTCCGACTGCTGCAAATGTGCTTAATATGTCTAGGCTCACAGCAGCGGCTAAGGCTGGAGCTACGTCTGAGGAACTGGCTACTATGCTGTCTGGTGCAGTTAAAGCGAAGTATGACTTGGGCCTTGGAGTTGATAGCTTTAAAGAAGCTCTTGCAGTTCTTAAGAGTGGTTTCTCTCCGAGGATAGGTGGTGCTGCTGATCCAAGGAGAATACTGTTTAAGGCACTTGATCGTCCCCCACTGTCAAGACCTAGAGGTACTACAACTGGACTAGGCCCAACTCCTGAAATATCAGCAGAGGTAGGAATGGCAGAAGAAGCTGCATACAGAGGACAGAGGGAGATACTGGATATCACTGGAAGTGATATGACTCATGAGCAGGTTTACAAGGCATTTAGTGGACTTGACGATGTAGGATTAGAGGAGGCATTGAATAATCCTAGTGGTATCCGAGTAGGTACTCTCCACGCAGCAGATAGACAATCTGCTAGAGAGCTAGTCACTGGTGTTACTCCTACCACTGTAGCTGAAAAGGTTTCCGCACTTCGTGCTGCCAGAGTTGAAAAGACTCAGGCCAAGTCTGGAGTAAAGGTACTTGACAGAATGGAGGAGGAGATTGGGAAGATAGAGGCTTGGTCTGAGAGGCAGGCTGAGAAGTTTCCAGAGAAAGCAGAGGAGATTAGGGGCAGGACAGCAGAACTTGTCACTAAGACAAGGGAGCTTCATGCTCAGACTGCTGCTGCACTTGGGGAAGTGGCTACTCCAGATAATGCCTTTAAGGTTAAGAATCTTGCTCTGCTTATCAGGAAGCGAGAAGCCTTAAAGGACCAGATTCGTCAGAGTGTTTCTTTGCAAGCTAGACACAGAGAAGGACAGATGGTAACCCTTGCAGATAGGGCAAAGCTTGGTTCTATCCAAGCAGAAGTGGATAAGTTGAATAGATATATAAGATCTATTGAGCTTGAGCTTGATCCTGCATCTAGTGAAGTAGTTAAGAGAGGGACTGGTGTATCTGCTGGAGAGCTGGATCATGGAAATGCCAGAGCTGCTTTGTCAGAGGTTCAGAAAGAAGCCTACGATGCTGCTGTTTACTCACTTAGTCAGGGGGAGGGTGGCCTTCTAAAGAACGATCCTGAGGCGGTGAAGAAGCTGCTTGGACGTAGGGTTACTTACGCAGGACCAAGAGAAGCTGAGAAGCTCCTAACCAGTGAATCTAAGAAGGTTCAGGAGAAGCTTGCTGCAATGTATAAGGTTGACCCAGAGAAGACCCCTGCTGCCATTACTAAGGAGATGGAGGGACTTAGTCATCAGGAGGCCTATGATGCTGTAGATGAGCTGCATGAGAGGCTCTGGACAAAGTATTTTCCTGATCGTCCGTATACTGAAGTTCCTACAGAGGCAGTTGTTGAGATACCTGAGGGTCCTCTGACAGTCAAGATGACTGGAGAAGAGGTGCTGACAAAATATGCAGACACCTCTGAACTGTATGCTAAGATGTCTGCAAAGGAGAATGCTGCTTTAGATGCAGCAATAGCTGTTGAAGAGAAGAAGGCTATAGCAGAGGGAATAGTTTCTCCTGGTGAGAGAGTTCCAGGGATAACTAGTCTGGAGCATTATAAGAGGATTAGGACAGGAAAGGATTTGTTTACTGAACATACTGGCTGGAGACCTGTACCAGCAGGAGCAAAGGAAGCAGAGGCTGCAGCTGCTCTTGAGGGCAAGTATCTTCCTATTACAAGAGATGATGCTTATGCACTTGTTAAAGAGATAGGAACGAAGCATACTGCTGGAGACATCGGTAATGAGGAAGCTCTACATATGATGATCCAGTTGGATGAGGCAATTGCTGGATCAAGGAATATATCTGATATAGACAAGATGCTTCTAAGAGAAGGTATAGTGACTGGTAGAGATTTCACTGGACCAACAGCTGCTCTACCTACTTCCACAGGTGTTATAATATCACAGCTAAAGAAGAGAATATCTCTAATATCTTTCTTTGCTGCCCTTGGTCTGAGTCCTGCCTTATTCAATCTCTTCTCTCCAAGGGAAGCAGAGGCAGGTGTTATTAGCTCAGCAGCCAAGGCCGTTCCTACAGCAATTAAGTTTGCCAAGCAGGTAGTAACTTCTGAGGCTTTGATGAAGGAGCTGGCTGATACATCACTCATTGTCCCAAAGGTTATGGACCCGAACAAGGTGCTCATGACTTTTGGAGAGTTCATGAGAGGGCTCCCCGGAGATAAGGCTGTCGGACGAATTCTCAAGAATATAGGATCATGGTCTAAGGATGTAAAACCTGGTATCCGTCATATCTTCATGAGTCCTTATCAGAAAGCAGAGGAAGCTCTTAATATAGGAAAGTTTCTCATGAACAATCCTGCAGTGTTTAGAGCTTCTTATCAAGCAGCTGAGTATGTAAACAGGACAAACATGGAGACTATCCTGACTAATATGTTCAGGGAATCTGGTATAGTTGCAGCTCCAAAGGAGGTTGCAAACAGATTCAAACACCTGATTCCTTATATGAAGGATCAAGTTATCTTTGAGCATCATACTGCTGAAGTAGCTAGGCTGACACAAGCCTTAGAAGATGTAGGTAAGGGACATGGAAAGAAGTTGTCTGAGGACATCTTAGCTATAGATAAGGGCAATATTGAGAAGGCCTTAGCCAGTAGTCAAGAAATAGTACAGAAACTTGAGGGATCAGTTAACGAGTTCCATACGAGATGGGCACAGACTGCTGAGCAAGCAGCCAGAGAGCTTCCCACAGTAAGAGTTTACCTGTCTGTCTGGGATGGTCCAGAGTTTAAGAAAGCCCCATTTATGAAGAATATTACTCTCAGTACCAATGAGCAGGTACTGGCTGGAAGGCTAAGGAAGCAGCTCCTTGAGTATAAGACAAGGCTTGATAAGGCAGGTGTTGATACTATTAAAGGCCCCTATATGCCAGTAATCATGCATCCAGAATTCCGAGCAGTCTTTAAGGATATGATCAAGGGAATGGATGAGAATACTGTAGCTTATATGAGATTCTTTAGGAGGTCTCCACATTCAAGACCTTTAATGCCTGCATCTGAAACCTCTATGCTATATTATGTTGGAGATACAGAGAGGCGACTTCAGAATAGTCTCTTCTGGAATGATGGCTGGAACGAAGTAGAGAAGAGAACCTCTCATCTACCTTTGATGGCCCAAGTATTCAAGGACCTAAGAGATGGCATTAAACCAGTTGATATGTATGGAACTAATAGATTTGCCAACTGGTATGTACAGTTTGAAGCAATGAAGAGGCTATGGGGTAACCCTTCAGCAGGAGGGAAGCACTTGATGAAGATGACTGGCACCATGATCAGTGCTGGATTCAAGCAGAGTCTTACACAAGTTCCTAAAGCCTCTAGGCATCTTATGAAAAGAGCACTGGACTTGACTGAAACAACTAGGGGCGCTTTAAGTAGAGCAGGAGTCAGTGGGATGAGAAGGCAGGATAAGCTCATTGACTCCTTTCTACATTCCATGATTCCTGCTCGAAATGCTAGACACAGACTTATAGATATGGGTATCCACGCTGATGAAGAAGTATTCTCTCTATGGAAGAATATGTGGCATTCTGGTCAAAATATCGGGGCAAGTTGGATCAATATGGCAGAGGTAATAGACAGGGGAGTCTCTTCACTCTCAGGCTTAGAGATGGCTGCAAAGAGAGGAATGACAGCGGAGCAAGCATACTATGGATCTTGGGATTTGCTAATTAAGAACAACTTCCTATCAAGAGAACTTAATCCTGGGTGGTTAAGAGACCCAAAGATTAGAGCTCTACTTATGTTCCAGAGCACCCCATACAAGATATTCGAGAGGAGACTTGTCACAGCTATCAGAGGTACCAGGGCCATAAAGAACATGGGTAAGGCAGTATGGGAAGCTACTAGAACTCCACAGGGCAGGACTGAACTATTAGAAAGTCTTAGGACTCTAAGAGGGACCATGAAGAGTACTGAGCAGCAGTTTAAGGTAAACCTTATTGCAGATGCTCTAAAGTCTGAGGTTGACTTCTTTGGGACTCCTGTAGTAAATCAGTTTGCAAAGGATATCCTTACAATTGGTGCTGTAACTATGGGAGGGGCTAGTGCAGGCATGAATCTTAAGCATCATATATTCCACCTTCCATTCCTATCTGGTATGACTTATGATCCAACTGTGGCTTTCAGCCCCGGCATCCTAGCTGCATGGCGTGCTCATACAGCACATCAGCACAGGGAAGCTGGAGATGATGAGTGGCTGATGACTAGGGTTCTTAAGAAGTGGCTAGGACCAACTTGGATAGCTCCAGATGTTATATGGAAGGGAAAGAGAATAACTGAGGGAGACATTCCAGAGATGTATAGAGATTCTAAGTTCAAGTATCTATTCGCTATACCTCATGTAGAGCGAAAGTTGTAATCAGAAACGTCAATTATTGACATTTTAACTGAGGAGGATTCAGATGGCTAACACGATTACTAGAAGCAAGAACGTGATCAGTCTGAGTGCTATGGACTCTAACTACTTGTGGTCTGAGTCCTTGCCAGGTCACGTGAATGGAGTACCTGTCTTCGCTGTCATGTTCCGAGCAGGAGGCACCAGTGCTAATACTCTTATCCTGAGGGATGGTGGTACTACTGGTGCAATCTTCCTGAGTGTGACATTGGCTGCTACTGTGACAGAGACATTCCCGTTGGTGGGAGCAATTCTACGACCGGCTATGTTATACTCGGAGCAGACCTTCACAACAGGCGCCATGTGGAGTTTCCTGTTCGGAAGAAACTAGGAGGAATGAATGGAGGAAAGTGAAATGGAGAGAGGGGCATCTCGTCTTGTAGTATCAAAGTGCCCTGCAGAATGTAGAACTGAGTTAAACCACCTAGCAAAAAGGATAGATAGACTGAGAGACATGGAGAAAACACAGTGGGAAGAGATTGACAAGAGGGTTAAGCTTCCACTGTTTCTCTGGGTTATAGGCGGAGCCCTGACTATATTACTGAGTCTACTAGCTCTAATATATAACCAGACAAGTGATACTCACAGTGAGGTTGTGGACCTGATGATTCAAACAGAGAGGATGGAAACGAAGATCGAGCACAATACTGATATGCTGAGAGATGAGTCTAACAACAGGCATAGGAGCAGAGCTAGTGGTTCCCGTTCTCGAGTTAACCCGGATGGAGGATAGCCCAGAAGGATGCTTTGGAGTTCTTAGAATCCAGAAGCAGTTGTTCTGTTTAACCCTTGAGCCTCCAGATCAGGCCAATAAACCCTGGACTAGCTGTATCCCTCCGCAGCAGTATATCTGCTCCACACACAGCAGTGATAGGTTTGGGCAGACGTACGTGGTAGAGGGTGTGCCTGATAGGGAGGCCATTATATTTCACTGGGGGAATTGGATAACTGATACTAATGGATGTATTCTACTTGGTGATTCCCTCCTCCATGATGCTGGGAGGAGAGGAATCGCCAACAGTAGGAATACTATGAAGAGATTTATGGATACTCTGTCAGGTAGTAAATATGTCCATCTTACTATCTCAACTGGGTATTAGTACAGCTCAGTTCCAGTGATACCAAATTTCTTGTTTTTTGTTAGTTGGATCAACGTACTTCCTTGTAACATCACCACTTCTGATAAGGGTAGAGATAACGTTATCGAACTTCTTGGCATCTACATCTCTCCATACCATATGAAGTAGTCTCTTTTCAGAGATAGCCGAATGTCTCTGTATTACATTCCTGACTAAATCAACATCTGCAGTTATATCACTTCTACCAACAGCTGTGAATGTCTTCCCCATAAGGGATTCTGCCTCCTCCAGGTAATCTAGGGCACGCTCCAAATCACGAATCTCCACCTTCCTTTCATTGTGTCTACTAGCAGCTAGGATGGTCCCTAGCTTTATCATGAAAAGAGGCTTCCTAGAGTACCAGCCATTAAAGGCAGGGTCCTTACATATCCTAGTAGGATCACGTTCATCATAGCTGTTATAGAATTCAGACCACCATTTTCTGCTTTCCTTGTTAAAGTTATAAGACCCTGCTATTCTAGCAATAACACTGAGATCTTGAATAAGAAGATGCTTAAGCTCCCTCATTCTCTGAGTGAGTTCAGGAACATCTACTTTCTTCTCTTTATCATCAGCCCAGATAAATATCATTCTTGTAGTAAGGCCTCCTCCAATAGCACTACTGGGAAGACAGCTGGCTAAGCTCTCTGGAGTAGTCGCTGCTAATAGGTTAAGAAACACATGAGGTACTACATTAGTTCCAGCGTGTTTAGTCCTATACTTGAAGGGCCTACTCTTGCAGTCGAACAAATCAGTTAGTGTGACTAGCATCTTAGTATTCTCCTTCTTCTGTCCAAGAAAGCTTTCAAACTCCCCAGATAGAATACTAAGTGAGCTATGTCTGAAGACTGTATTGTCAGGCATGAGAGCATCGTCTCCTGCTTCTTCTAAGTCTTCAAGAAGAGCCTGAGGCGTGATGGCATCTGCAGATATGTTTATACCTGTGACTTCATTGAGAATGTCCTCCCCAAAACTGATTGCCTGAGTCTTGCGAGCAATTCCAGGCTCTGCAACTAAGACAACGAAAAGATTAGGATACACCCGTATCCTGCCAAAGTGAAAGTGTACCTTTCGCCTCAGAGCTGAGGCTATCATACTTATCCCTACCCACTTGTGGAATATAGCAGCACTTTCAGTTTCCTTGGTAAAATTTATATAGCCTCCTAACCAATCAGATAATTGGCGCATCTCCTATTTGTCCTATCTTATGTGCTAATTCAACTCCACCATCCCTGACTTCATTGAAGATTACCCGCTTCCCCAGCTCTTTAGCATAGGCTATCTCTGCAGTGACTCCCTCAGATTGTTCCCATCCTGGAATACACAGTACATAAAGCTCATCACACCATTCTATGAAGCTATTGTTTATGTATCTCCAGAATTTGTAGGTTAGAGGCATTGGAGTATAGGAAGCAATAGCATGACCATGAGTGATAGGACTAAATACTAGCTTGCCCAAGGAGATCAGTTCTCCAGCAAATCTTGTGGCAAGAGCAAATCTAGATTTGCGCTCCTGTTCTGTACCTGAATAAGGACAAGCAAGAAATATCTTGCCTCCTGGAGTTTCAGCTATAATATCTTTTAACTTTCCTTCCTTCATGACTCTCCTCCTAATTTGAATATATGCGTAATGCCAGTGTACATAGCATCAAGAACTGCCTCCTCAGCCTTAGTTAGAGAAGGAAGCACCTTCTCTTTATAGCCCCCTAACAAGCGCCCTAAAAGGACCAGATCTTGCATTGAGTATTCGACTGTATATACTACCTTAATTACTCTCATAGTTCTGTAGCTCCCCCCAACTAGGTCCAATAGCAAAGTCAATATCAATGAAGAACTCCTCTCCGTCTACCTGCAGAGGCACAGTCATAGATTCCTTAAGGAGAGATATAGTTCTGTCAAGTTCCTCTTCCTTAACAATAGTATAGATAGCATCATGCAACTGCAAGGCTAGATGGATTTCTTCTCCATACTCATTGTAGATAACTACAAGAGATTTATTGAGTAAGTCTCCAACAGTAGATTGTGGCTTATACGAGTAAGCACTTCTAAATAGATTATCTCCCCACCTTTCCAGGAATCTATGAGGCCTGCCAAGGAGGTTAGTCAACATACGAGTCCTTCGCAGTTCCTCTTGAATTCGCAGATGCCACAGTCGTAGCTGAGGACAAGTATCATGGAACTGTTCCAGCAGCTTCTTAGCCTCTGACATAGAACAGCCTAGCTTTGCAGACAGTACCCCTGGACCTGCAGAGTAGTTAGTAGCATGACGGATTGCTTTACCTACATCACGCTGAGCCTCAGTTACTCTCTCCAAAGGAATACCGAAGTTAGTATGGGCGGTGAGCTTATGAATGTCGTAGTTATTCTCTGCTCGCTGAGACTTGGTTAGCCCATAGGATTTCCTGAACATCTCCTTCATAGGCTCATCACCTATAAGGAAAGCAACTACAACTGCCTCCGCCTGGACATAGTCAGCCTGAAGAAATAAGTGTCCCTTTGGAGCAGTATAGATAGTTCTTGCTGTATACGGAACGTTCTGAAGATTACCACTTCCATAAGGAAGGATGATAGACTGACTAGAACTCCATCTACCAAAGGACTTGTACTGATCTTCATCGTCAACAACTAAGCCCTTCTTCTGCCGCTGCATTGTAGCCCCTGTGACATTGTAGCTGGTATGTACTCTTCCCTCTGGAGATACCTCTATATCAATGAAGCTATTTAACAGTTTAGTAAGCTTCTTAGCCTCCAGTATCTTCTTTAGGAGTGGATTGCTAGTAGTCCTTAATAGCTTAGTCAGCGCCTCTGCGTCTGCAGTAATCTTTCTATTGTCATACTTAGACTTCCTCCGCTTATACTGAACAGGTAAACTCATATCTATGTACAACAGATTCTGCAGTTGTTTAGGAGAGTTAATGTTTACTTCCCTCCCGAAGTCCTGAGTAAGCTCCTCATTCAGTTGAGCTATTCTAGTCTTAATATTAGCCTTAATAGTATTCCTCCGACCTAGATCCACTTCAACACCCTGGAGTTGTAGCATAGTAGCTGGCCATACCTGAGACATCTCGAACTCATAGGTGTCCCTGACGCTTAGCTTATCAATCTCATTCTGCATTACTTCCCAGACACCATAGGTATTGGCTGCATCAGCACAGTTGTACAGGGAGGGCATAGTAGCTGCGGTATGTTTCCAGGGAGGGACGTTTAAGCAGATAGAAGTCATATAGGCAAGGCTGCGAGGAACTTCAGGCCAGCATACATGACCAGCTATCATGGTATCATGTCTGAACTTACGACAGAGGATGCCAAGGTGATGCCACAGAACTGCAATATCATACAGACCATTGTGAGCTATCACTTCTAGCTTATCCAAGACTTTTGCAAGCCACAACCAGACTTCTCTTTCCTTTGCTGGATCTAGGCGGGGCTTTTTATTAGACAGGAAGGTAAATGATAAGGCATGATTAGGGTTATCAGCAATCCCAAGAATGTCTATATGACACCCAGGCATTACAGTTTCGATGTCTAGAGCTATTGGAGCTTCATGTTCAAAGTAGAGATACTTTAGGTATTCTAAGAACTCTAGCCTGCTGGGATAGGCATTAAGCCTCCTGCTATCAACAGGCATGGATGGACCTTCAGAATTAATCCTGGCCTTTCTAAGATCCATTATAGCAGTAAAACCTAGCCTCCACTCATAATTTACTTTCTGAGGGTGATAAGTTGCTATTATTTTTTGGCCAGGAACTAGGGTGCTTTCAGTAATGTACCCCCGCTTGTCTTTGATTCCCTTCTCTCCAGTCAATGCCCACAGTGCTGTCCCACCAAGAGCAACAACTATGTTGGGCTTGTAGGTCTCGATCTCTTTCTTGAGGGTTGCAATCCAGTCCTTTAGAATAGGCTTTGGCCTAGTCATTTTCTTATCTTCGAAGTAAAAGCTTATCTTATTACCAGGAGGTCTCTCCCGAGCCACATTAGCAACAAGACATTCTGCACGGGTTATCTCAGCCTGCGCCAGCAACTGGTTAAGAGTCTTTCCAGCAGGGGCATTGGGCCGAAAAGGTTTCCCTGTTCTATCTTCTTCTTCTCCAGGAGCCTCTCCGACCAGCATTATCTTTGCAGTCAGCGGGCCCTCAGTTCTTACGTAGGTCATACTCCCTCCTTATTCCAGAGGCATTTATCTCTTACAACTGGGTCTATCTTTCCGTCATATAACCTGCACCATAAGGGCCGATCTTCGTATGACTTGCACCCAAGAGGAGATAGCTCCGGACAGGGATATGGGACCACAACTATAGCTACGCTGTTGTCCAGTCCTCCTTTCTTAATAGAACAGCCTCTTATTGTATAGAAGTGGATCATTTGATCGTATTCTGGGTTATAGATAGATGGAATCCCAATAACTTTACAGCACTCCATACATCTAAGGCATAACTCCTGTTTCCGAGAAATGTCAATTTTTGACATTTTGACTCCGTTCTAATGTTTCTGCTCTCCCTCAGGGGCTGCACCACTTTGGAAGGCTGGAAGTCCTGAGACATCAAATTCATTTATCTTCTCACAGGTAGAACAGTAGAATCCTAGTGGAACCTGAACTAATGTAGGCCCACCAGACACTGCTTGGAGAGGGCTAGCATAATAGACATTAGAGGCCTGGAGGAATAAGGCATTTCCACATTTACAGAGTAAGGGCTTTAGCTGATCTACAGTTACCCCTGGATTAACACCAGGTGCAATCTGAGGCTTGCCACCAAACAGACTGTGTACCGATCTACCCTTCTTGGGTTTTTGCATAGTAATCCTCCTTCAGTCCAGCCATGCGTTTGCAGGCATTAGAATATGCTTCCATTGAGTTGTCAACTCCAATGCAGAAAAGTCTTTGTCTTACTCCAGCCTCAATAGAAGAGGCACTTCCCATAAAGGGATCGTAGAGGGACTGCCCAGGTAGTGCTGATCTTTCTAGGAGATTTGTTAGGAGTGGAACTGGCTTTTCAAAGGGATGAAGCTTTTCACTTGGTAGGACAGGAGAGCATTCTATCCAGTCAGGCATACCTTCCCTAACCAAGCGGCTTTCGTCTTTTCTGATATACATAATCATCTCATAGCAGGATGCAGGCCAGGCAGTTGGAACATTACACTGACCTACCTCTCGCTTAATCCAAATGATGGGCTTAATGTGAACTCGCCAGCCTTCCTGCATGAACATCTGACGCAGAGTCCAAAAGTGCTCGGGACCAACAAAGACGTACCCGTGACAGGTAGGGGTGGTAATTCTGAATCCTTCCCGAGCGAGAACAGAGTAATAGAAAAGGGCAGGCTCCCGACTATCTTCAATTTTATACCCACTGGTTGTAAGTTGTCCACCAGTCTTACCTCCTATTCCCTGCGTTAGAAGGTCTGCCTCTATACCATAGATGGGATCAGTAAGAAGAATATCAATAGAGCCTTTATTCACAGATACCATGTGTTCCACAGCATCTCCATGAATAAGCTCAAAGGTACTCTTCCTATCCTTAATAGCCTCCTCGTGCTTCTTCACTCCATCCATAGCAGCAGTTAATTTCTGCAGTGCCTGTCCAGCCTTCTTTATCTCAGACTTCTTTTTTGCTTGCTTCAATTGAGGGAAGGCACGAACCAAGGATGCCATCTCCATAGCATTATAGACAGAGCCTCGGGTCTTTCCAAGGAGTTCAGCAGTCTGCTCTATTGACCATCCTTTTGTGCTACCTGATATAGAGGCTCCGTGGCGGGATTGCTTAAGGCGATGGAGTTCATCTATGGCAAGGGCTTCTTCGGCAGGAGTATAATCTTTTCTGTGGAGGTTGGCTTCAAGTTCTAGCTCCCGCATTTCATAGTCATCAACAACATCTTCATAGACTGCCTTGACTTTGATTCCAGCCAATAAGCAGGCAGCAAGCCTACGTCCTCCATCTACAAGTTCATTATCTCTTGTTATAACAATAGGCAGAATCTGCCTAGTTCTTACGAATGAGTCCGCAAGAGCTTGGACATCCCCGACCTCTTGTCTGAAGCGTTCCAGGCCTTCACGGACTTTTATTTCAGTTGGAGCAAGTTCTACAACCTGCATTGCATTTCTCCTTATACTAGCCCTATCTTCCGTAGGAGTTCTAGCTGGTCAGGGGTTACAGGTATCTTTCTCTCAGAAATCCTCTTTCCAACAGCTCTCTTTAAAGGAACTTTCACAACCACCTGGTCTAAATCCCTCTGCCTAATAAGACAGTAGCGGTGGAATATCTCCTCCTGCTCCGCCTCAGAGCTGGTTAGGAAGTTCTTTCTTAACTGTTCAAGTTTCATGGTTAAACCCTTAAAAAGGCTGGCGATTACTGCCTGCAGCCTTATCCTATGGCCCTTCGAGTAAAGCTCCAAGGTTCATCGCCAGCCCCCTAGTTAGAAGGGAATGTCATCTTCTGACCCATCAGACTCAGAAGCCCTACGAGCCATACTGGAGACACTATTCCTTGTGCGACCCTGATACTCCTCCATGGATAAGCTAACAACTACATCAATGCCTACCCAATCACCTGACTCAATAAAGGCCATAATCTGAGTAGGACTATCCATGTTGATCTGCATACTATCTGCAAACTGCTTCATCATGTTGATCTTGGCTTGCCGCTTAGTGCTTCTGCCTGAGGCAGTCATCTTGTTCTCATCACCAATCCTTGGAAGCCAGTTGCGATAGGTAAATGCTTGGCCGTCAATAGGAGTCTCTCCATCAGACATTACCCCACCATTGTCTGCTAGGACAACCCTCCAGGCTATTGCCTGGTTGGCCATCTCAAATGTGACACCAGCCACACTACCAAGATAGTTACCTTGCGGGGCTAACGGGTCTGGCTTGTACTCATCTTCCAGACTAAAGTCTGTCTCGATGTGCGCTCCTTCTTGGGGTTCTAGTTCTGTCATTTCTGTTCTCCTTCTGTTTCAATAGTTGGTGGGTCTTCCTCCTTACTAAATTTCTCTGCAAGGAGTTGTTCTCGCTTGTCCTTTATTTCTTCCTCCTTTCTTGCTCCTGATTCTAAGTGTCTAATCAGGGCAGGATAGTTGTTGGGGATTTCATCTGGTAGAATTCTGTGCACTCCAGACAGTCTGCTGCGAGCCTTGTAAAATCCCTTGGTCACAGTCCTGATATAGAATCTCTCCTTCCCTTCCTGCATCTTAGTGAAGGCCGTGTAGACTTCGTCAAAGTAACCTGGGACCTTTTCAGATAACTGACCAGTAAGAAGGGGATCAACACTCAGGATTGCTCCTGTCTTCTGATCAGTTGTTACTTGCCAGTGTCCACAGACTACAATGTTGGTAGGGAAGGTGAGGATGTTGTTCAGGCGTGGAGCCATGAGATTCCTGACTATCATGTAGTGGACGTTCCAGATGGGTCCTCCCTCTGCTGATCTTTTTGGGTCAATCTGTAAAGCACGCTCCATTGCACAGTCAGTCATAGCTGTTGAGCTGTCTATAACTATAGTCTTGTACTTCCCATCATCAGCTGCCTGTTTAACAAAGCGATAGACCTTTTCAAACTGAACCCAACCTTTGCCTGACTTCTCAAATGTCTCGTAGTCCCAGTCTCTACCACGATAGGTAAGCATTCCATCATCAAAGTCAAAGACAAATCCTGGAGTTGGAAACGAGCTGGCAAATACTGACTTACCTGTCCCATACCCTCCGAGGACAAATACCTTCAGCAGAGGAGCTGAACTTATGGTCATCTCTTTCACACTCTTAAATTCCATAAGTGTCCTCCACAACTACTATATCCTTCTCATCGACTTCCTTAGTCACGTCCCAGGGATCAGGATCAATGAAGTAATTGTCCAGTATCTCTTCTCCCGCAGGTCTGTTCTGCTCACAGATATTTAGGTAGGCACAAGCTCCATATGTATAGCAGGAAGACAAGTTTACAGGAAAGTAATCGTTATCTATGCAGTATTGGAGAGCATTAGCAGCCCTGAACATATGATGCCTCCAACTTATCAGATCAGCCTCAAAGAAGACTTGTGGTACACGCTTGAAGTCTATCTTGGGGCTGCCATACTGTCCAGTGGTTCTGGATTTGTATGCTGATAGGTGATGAAGCACAATTAGAGAACCCTCCGGAATCGTCTTTAGAATATGGGAGGCGGCATAGTTATAGCCAATTACTTGTGGACTTCTGTGTAGCCTGGCAGCTTGTAGTGCTAAGGCTTGTCCTGTAGACTTGAACTCTTTCAGCCATGGACGCCCTGATAGATGTACCTCCAGATCGCAGCGACCAGTAAAGAAAAAGGGTCTTAGAGTGGGGAAGTATTTCTTTTCTATCTCGGTGGGAGTCATCTTAATCTTGAACACCTTCTCTGACTCTAGGATCTTCATCAATCCTTCATCATGAGCAAAGTGATCTACATAAGAGACTAAGGCTAAGAGTAGGTTTTCTATGGTTCTGTAATCATCTACCCAGGTCTGTCTAGCAGTAACCTCATTCCATTTCTTCTGGGCAAATTGTACTGCCCTCTCAATAGCTCTTCCATCCCTAGTCCAGCCATTTTCTGCTATGTGAGAGTAGAATCCCTCCATAGCTGAGTGCCATGCAATACCATAGCGGAGAGCTGTTGAGCCTTTAATTGGAATGATATGTCTGCGGTAGTTTAATTCATACTTTCTAGGACAGGAGTCGAACGTATCTCTCTTGGTGTGATCTAGTTCGATCATGTATCCTCCTTTGCCTCTATCAGGCTGGCGTGGTTGTAACCACTTACGGGGATTCAGTCAAAATGTCATTTTTTGACGTTTCTTAAAAAAGGGCCCTGAGAGGAAAGATCAGTTGGACCTTTGCCTAGTATTCGGGGCTACTAAGCTTAACCGCTCCCAGGGCCCCCGAGAGGAGGCTACCCCTCGTCATCAGTAATGCCAGGAATCTTCATTCCAAGGTCGCCCAGCAGCTTCTTAGCTGTAGCCTTCTCATCGTCAGACAGGAGCTCGTAATTCTCAATGATGGCTTTGATGGGAACCTTAGGAACAGCAGGGGCTCTGACTGTCCAGTCACCAGCCTTGAGGCCATCCCACACCTTGTTGATAGCTTCCTCTGCCTCAACGCCCTTGCGTCCAGCAGCAGCATCACCAAGCTTGTGACCAAGCCCAAAGGGTCCAAGGCGATCCTGAATATCCATCGGGAGATCAAGGATGCTAAAGACCATTTGACCTTCATTGCCTCCAAGGACAGTGATCTTGACCAGGGGATGATCAGTCAGATCCTTCTCCAGTTTCTTGCGGGACTTTTTCTCTGTGTCCGGGGTCTGAGTCGTTGTCTCTTCTGCCATGGTGTTCTCCTTCTTTGTCAAGTTGGTTTACCCATTCCTCTACGATCTCTCGCAGAAGATCTCCTAAAGGCTTATCTTGGTAGATGGCTTCAACTTTCAGCCGCTTGAAAGTTCCGCTGTCTAGAACAGTTTGGACATATCTTGAAGCCATCTCAGACATAGTGTTCACCTCCTTTCATCTGGAGTTTATGTTATCATCAGTTTATGATACAATAACTATGGTAACATAATAATTCCCAGATGTCAATTAAAAAATGCACATCTGGGTGGATGCCTTGAAAAAAGTTATCGGGGCCTGAATCCATCTGGAGTTGGTAGATGACCCCTTGAATGTTGAGAGAACCATCGAGGGAAGACAACCTCATGCATCAGCTTTAGAATATACTTAGCACATTCCTCATTACTCCTGCTTAGGGAGATGATGAGTACGATAGCTGTCTCAGTTGTCAGACCCTCATTGTAAAGGCGACACACCCTCTTGAAGTTAGTCTTGTTCATAATTTCTTCACCTCCACAGCTACAGCACAGATAGGAACACCGCCAGAAGTGGTTATCTTCTCATGCTTGACAATCAGGATTCTTCCTGGAAGATTGTCCCTATCCTTCCAGATTGCATCCCTCTCAGGATGAGTGAGCTTACCTGCGCCGACATAGAATACGTCATCATCACTTGTCTTGACCAAGAAAGAACCAAGGGTATCTTTAGGATATCCGTTCTTATCTATGGCCTCTTTGAGTGCTACAATCTCATACTCATCTATCTCTGTGGGCTTGTACTTCAGCATTGAGACAGATCGCTTTGGGGCATATGGAGTGAACATAGCCCGCAGTATTATTCCCTCATAGCCCTGATCAACATACTCCTGCGCAGCTATTCTCCATGTGTCAAAGTCTGCAGTTCCAGGTCTTACAAAATGAAGTGGGGGAGCAAAGATTGATCTGGATGAGAGGTTATCAAGTATCCAGAATCTAGCTGCCTGGTCTGGTCCAGGGTCTTCAGTGGCTATGTCAAAGATGTGATATTCAAGACTAGTCACCTCTGAACTGATATTGACTGTCCTCCTGAGAGCTGAGTCAATTCTCTCCCTTGGCCAGCCATGCTTATAAATCTCTCCATCAAAGGGGACAGCACCAAACGCTCTCCAGACATCCTTGATAGCATCCTTAATATGATCAAGGAACTGGAACTCGTTTCCATAGCTTGATAGGAGTACAGGCTCACCCTTGAATTCTTCAGTTCTGCATCGCTCCCCATTGATCTTGGGTTGAACGAAGAAGGTAGGCCCGAGGCGGGCTATCCGCCCCGAGTCTACAGGGTAAGCTAACATCACTCCTTCTCGTTTGGGTCTTTCTGCCATTTAATACCTCCCTATCTTCTCAAGATGTTCCCTCATTTTCTTAAAGAACCTGTCTCCTGCGGTAGAGTACGGCTCTATAGTGTCAAGGACTATTCCAGTCACATGAGTAAGAGCTGCATGGGACATCTTGGGATAGTGTGCTGACATAGTGTCTAAGAGCTTACGGGCAAGCCACCTTGGGCTGTGCTTAGTAGGTCTTCCCATTCTTGGTCTAGACATTATGTCCTCCTCTCATGAGGCTTCGTCACAAATTCAGCAACGTCCCCAAACTTGAAGGTGTGGTTCCCAGTTTTACGAACCCTCTCCCTCATGTTATCATTGATGGTTTGAAGCTCCCGTATCTTATCCCTGAGTTGTTTTATCTCATGCTGGTGAGTCTTCTTCTGGTTAGAGATGGTGCTTTCAAGGGTTAGAATCTGGCTTGATTGGGAGCTGATCTTCTTCTTCATGTTCTCAATGACGCTGATGAGAGCAAGGCCAACTTCTTCTGGATGCCATACAGTATCTGGAGACTTAGTCTTCTTCTCAAGAGTTGTTCCTTCTGGAACGGTCCAGCGGAATCCCCTCTCTCCCTTAACAGCAGGATGGCTTAAGACTTGATCCTTCTTCTTTAATATGCTAAGAGCATTGCTTATCGTACTGGCATCAGCACGGGGGAATTCCTCTGTCACTTCTGGAAGGATCTGGGACACAGTAAGTGGCCCTGTTGGGGAGGTCTTTAGTACCTCCAAGATTAACTCACTCACTCCGATGTTAGCCATACGCTTTTCTGTCCTACTTAATTTCTTCAGACTCATCGCTCTTACCTCCTTCTATGAAGAGGAGTTCCTCGGCAGTTAATTCTCCCTCGATAGCTTCTATCTCCTCAAGGGTTAGCCCATCCTTCTTCATTAGGGTTAGCCTCCTCCATCTATCTCTTTCCTGTTTAATCTCTACCCTCTCAGTAGTGCCATCAGACCTCTTTATAAAGCCCACTAAAGGAGTTGTCATAACCTTTCTGATTCCTACCCATAGCAGGCCATCAGCTACCCTCTTGAATGGGACCAGGGTAGAGGCAGTTACAGGGTCAATCCCCTTGAGAATTTCAACTTCCTTCTTGATAGACTTAAGAAGCTGTTTTTGTTGCTCCTTGCTCTCAACAGGAAGGTGGAGTTCCTCTCCTGTTTTAGAAGTAAGGACTTTCTCTATCCAGCTTATCAGTATATCTCTATTCACCTTCCCTCCTTTAGAATTGGGAGTAATAGTCTCCCTCATCTGGAAAATATCCATCCTCGTAAGGATCATGAGATGCCTTATCAAAAGCTGCATCATAAGCCTCTTCATCTTCCATAAGCTTTTCGACAAAGTCCTCACTACACTTAACCCACTCCCCTTTATCATCTTCTGCGTAGGCTTCCAAGATCTCAAGGAATGGAGGCTCCTCGGGAGAGTGCTTTGTCTGTCTGATCCTTGGATAAAGGATAAACTTAGTTAACGCCACCTGCTTCCCAAGGAATGATATCTGGGGAGCATCATCAGGACTATAGGTCTCAGGTCTGTTCTTGGGAAAGGTTATCATTTTTAGCCTCCTCCCCGAAGTATGCAGCTATCTCCTCCTCAGATATTCCATCCTCTCGCATCAATTGTTTCTGTCTTTCCTTGTCACTGAGGAACTCAACAGTGATACGAGTGTCATCTGTGGATTCTGTTACTTCCTCCCTTACAGTGAGATCAACCAGCTTCTTAACCTTACCATCCTTATCAAAGATGACAGGAGGAGGAACAGGGGCTAGCTTCTCAAGGACTAAGATATGCTTACCTCCCTGAGAACTTCGGGTGACTCCAATATCAGAGCCGTCTAATGATTGTTTCTGCCATTGAACCCTCTCTCGATAGAGGGATGCCCTGAGAGATTCCATTTGCTTGAAGCTAGTGCAAGTGATTAACATCTTCTCCCCTGCCTCTAACTCCAAGGCATTATCAAAGATGATCTTCGCTCTTGACATCTGATTTACCTCCTTTCTTCCTTTAGAATAGACTGTGCAGAATATGGGCTCCGAAGTACAGCAGCGCCAATACTATAGTAATAGCCGATACCAAGTCCAGAATCCTATCTCTCTCATTATCCATACTTTCTCCTTTTAGGGGAGGGTAGATGTCAAGCACCCACCCACCCGCCTTGGATTAGAGTCCCAGGTCGATCTCGGGGAGCTTAATAGTTATCTCCTTCGGGATATTACTGGTTGGAATCAGCTTATCAACATAGATTCCTATAGAGTAGCCCAATGTCTCAGCTTGGAACTTCCTCTTCTTTGGGGTGCTGGGTTTCTGTACAGCTTTCACTTCTAGGTTCTCTGTTATTTTGTCCATAATCCCCTCCTTGTCTTGGAAACTCGGAGTCATAAATATCCCATGACTCCTTATCCTTTGCCTTATAATGTCCTATTACTAGATGAAACTCAGGACCTCCTCCAAAACAGATGAAAAAAATATCTCCGAAGAACCCAGGCCCATCGGAGATATAGTTTCTAATAACTCTCACTCGAGGATTATCTCTTAGCTCAGCATGAAGCTCTACTTTTTCAGATAAATCTAAGCCCCAATTCTCAGCTAATAAAGATGCAATCTTCTCGAGCTCATCCTTCTTTGGGATATATAACTTACTCATTCCAGGCTCCTTCCCTTTCTACCTCATCATGGTGCTTGCATCGGCTTCCGGCTTTCCTAAGCCGCCAGAGCCAATGAGGTCAAGTGCAGGTGTGCTTACCTTTCTTCAGCACAGTTTTATATGGCTCAGCTAGTCCCTCATACCAGAGAGAATAGGAGCCATCCGGCATCAGGGTAATCAAGTATTTGCTCATAGCGAATACCTCTTGTTAAGAGCAGCTGCCTGTAATATGTAGCTAGATGGAAATCACAGACGCAATACCCCTCTTGTACAGGATCAGCCATCCAACTAAAGGAAACTACTCGAAGACAATTTGGGCAGGTTACTGAGATCATTTATACTCCTTGTGGGTATCATAATCTCTGTGGTGGGTTTCATAATCCTTGAATGCAGAGTCAATGTTTTCAAGCCCGTTCTCCTCCAGAAAATCATCTAGTATCTGAGCAGCCTGATCTTCTGACCCCGCCAGGACACTAACAGAGCCATGCTCTGTGTAAGTATATCCTATTCTCCAGAGTTTCATAATTCCTCCTTTAGCATAGACCCAGTCAAAACGTCAATTTTTGACGTTTCTGAGTAGCGGGCAGGTGGTGGGCTAGCGCCAGAGGTTTACCATCCCTGCTTGGTTCATAGGCTGGGCGCCATCACCTAGGCATCCCTGCCTGCCCGCGTTGAAGGTTAGCGGTTATCTCTCCTTGCACGCCTCGCCAGTTTATTCCTCCGTCTAGCTTTCGCTAGGACTCTTGTCATGTACGGAGTTGGTGCGTGCGGGCCTGCCGCATACATCAGGAGAAGCTGTTCCTGATGCTTGTTTGGGGCAGGTGCTGCCATTGCCTTTCTTAATGCCTTCTTAAGAGTACCCATTAGAGATTCCTCCTATTCGAAGTCTTGCACCATCCGGCTGCTGCCTTGATACAATCTTCACAGAACTTCAGTGATGCCATCGAGTCAGTTGTTGCGATGGCTATGTGGTAGGTTCCCTTGGGGATAGAGATTCTGCATCCTCGACAGATTCTCTTGGCCTTTCCTAATTCAACAGTAAGGAAACCAAGGATGCAGACCTTGTCCGGTCTTGGTTTGTCGTGTAAGCCTATCATTTAGCACCTTACCTTTCTGGTGACCTCACAAATACTTCCCTCCACGGGGAATCCAGCCATCACCAGAATGTTCTTGACTATATCAACACTCTGGTAGTGCTTCTCCAGCTCGTGATTGTAGGTGCGAATTATTACCTTGCATCCGGAGGAAGTTGAACAGAGGTCGTACTTGTTGGAGCCTATCCTGATGGTTGATGAAGCAATGTAGGTTCCGTCAGATTTGATGTAGTTGAATCTGCCGGGGATGGATCGCCTGATGTTATCAAGCATTGTAATTGTCTCGCTCCATGGGTCAGTCTCATAATGAATGAGCTTCCCATCGAAGAAGACTTCAATTTGGGTCTGGTGATAGGTTACAGGAAACTTGCTAGAGATCTCCTCTCTAGGGCAGTTGATGTTGATTTCTGTCTCTAACTTCTCGAACTTGCCAAAGCCTGACATGGTAGCCTCCTCTACAAAATGGTTACTAGCACGCCCTTCTTTCTGGCGTATCTAACAGTTGCCCATGTTCCTGATCTTAGTACCTCCTTTCTTGTGTGTGGGCAGGCGATGAGGCGGTCAACTTCATCAACCATCTCTTTGTTTCTGATGAGATAGTCCTTCGGTTCTCTTGTCTCGTCCCCATCTAGGAATGCCCGGAAGTTGGGTTTAGTGGGCGGATGGATTATGAGCTTCAGCTTGAATAGTCGTGCCAGATTGTGAAAGCTCTCATCTGCCCCAACACAGTCACCATGGTGACAGCTGTCTATCTTGCTCCTTAGTTGAGCCAGGAGTTGACGCACTGCCCTGTATTGGACAGGCGTCATTCCCAGCCGGGAGCCTGTGAATCCTATTTTCACTTAGTGCTCCTTTATCCATTGCTTGAATACATTCCTGACTTGCTTAGCCTTTGGGTGACGCCAGTGAACCATGTTGCCCAGGATGTACATTAACCTCTCCTTGAGCTCATGATCTGGGGCTATGAGAGCCATCATGACTCTCCTGATTGCCCAATTAAGGGATGTGGCGTGGGACTTGGTGTCAGAGACCATTATTCTCAAGTGCTCCCTCACGTCCTCTGCTGATGGGCTAATCTGTACATCAGCAGTTACCTCTTCCCAGTCAAACCTAATGATCCTGTCCTTGAATGTATCTCCGGTGTTGCAGCGGAGGGTCGCTATTGCTCTTCTTTGCATCATCCTGGATGGTGGGTACTTACTTCCGGCACTTCCAATGTATCTCCACTTGCCTACACAAAATGCCTGGATCAGTTTGTCTCTGACTCTTGCTTTGAGAATGCACGGATTATCTGTCCTCGGATCACAGCCGCCGTACTCCTCCTTGACAATCTTGTCCAAGGTGGCTTCAATTAAGTTTTCCATGAGCAGCCTCCTTATTGAATCTAGAATTTACCTAAGAGTTTCTCAGCAATCTTTCTTTCTTCATCACTTAATAAGTCCATATTCTTCTCTATTGTATCCCTTGTGCTCTCCTTTCTGCCTGATGTCCCAGGCCTTATTTTGTTTATCTTGGCCAATGACCTTTCTGCTAGGTCAAGGCGATGATAATGAAAGAGGTATGACATTTCCAGTCGTTTCAGGGTATCCCTGACTTCGACCAGATGTCCATGCAATCTCTTCATTTCCTCCCTGCTGCCTGCTGCCAGGGCTCTCAAATCATCCTCTCCCTTTTGCTTAATCTCTTGATAGGCAGCTGCCCGAGAGAATCTTGCTGCCTCGAAAGAGATTGTTCTGTCCCGCTCCATAGCGTGGTGGACTGGTCTAGGAAGCTTTACCAATGGGGCAGCTTCCCTCAACTTCTCAGCCATGGTCTTCGCCCTGGGCTTTTTGTTGTTACCAAATACAGGCCATTTCATGATTTCTTCCTCCCTTTTAAGACTTTCTGATTATACCACTATTTTAACACGAAACGTCCCAGATGTCAACCGTAAAATTGAAGGCGTAACACTCGCCTGTAACATTTTTTGTGTAGCTGTATGTGTAACAGAAACCGTAACCGTAACGGTAACATTCCTAAACCCTCTCTTTTCCCGACCCTAAAAAATCATCCCCTTTTTTTAAGCTGGCTCTTTTCCTTTTTCTTATTATTTTTTTTTCTTTTTTTTTTTTAAGAAGAGAAGAAAGAGAAAGCTGAGAAAGAAATAGCTGAACAGGGGGTGATTTTTGGACGGATAAAAACAGGGGGACAGGGAAAGTTACCGTTACCGTTACCGCTGCTGTTACACTTACACCTTGGATTTTACGCCCTTTAGAATAAGAAGATTTGGGGATTAGGCTGGGGTATTGTTGCCCCTCCCACAAAGAAGAAATGTCAACAAGGAAGCTGCCCGTTTGGGGACAGCTTGGCGTGAATTTTCGCCTTTAGAATATGGAGAGTTTATATCTAGCCTGGAAGGGGAAAGAAGATGGGATTAGGGGAAGCTGGATTATCGAGATTTCTGCCCGATTTGGGCGCCTTTAGCATATGAGAAGTTGTATATATAGCTTAAAAATAAAATTTCTTCCTCGGAAACAAAGAAAAAAAAGAGGGGCTTTCGCCCCTCAGTCATCCATCTCCTTTCTCTTGATCATTAACTCCACTATCAGGCGGTCCAGCTCCTGCTTAGTCAGGAGTAGGCCAGCGATCCTGATTCCCTTGCCTCTCTTGCGAAACTGGAGCCTGAGGCAGCCGCCACTGATCTGAAAACGCAGGGTCAATTCTGAAATCTTAATCATGATAAACCTCCTTTAGGGGGGGGGGCTTTCGCCCCCTCCTCTTACGGGTGGATGTGTAGAGCCTGCTCATCAGGCTCAGGTTGTACCTTGTCAGGGTAGGTGGGAAAGTGGCTGACGTCCTCATGAGGACCGTAGTACCACTCTTCGTAGTGGTTCAGCTTGATTCCCATGACTTTACATCCGGAGACGTCATGGTAGCCGCCTTCGTAACCGTCCAGGATTACCCTCATGTCAGCCGGGAACCTTTTAAGTTCCTTAATCAGTTCAGCGATAGTCATGATAAACCTCCTTTGTGGTTGTCTTGATCCCTCCAAACGCCCCTGCTCAGGGAACGTGTCTACTCGCCTTCCCGGCGCAGGAGCTCCCGAGCGACGTCTTCAGCGGTGACGTAGGGGAGCACTTTCTCCAGCACTCTCATCTCCGCCTCGCTGTCGCATCGCTTCAGGGCTGCCGCAGCGCGGTCGACGGACGTGACCTTGGCGTTCCAATCACCTGCGAGCAGGCGCTGGTAGACCGCCTCGAACACGTCCAACCGCTCCTGGTCGGTGAGCTTAGCAGGGGCAGCAACTGCCGTAGCATCTGCTGCTTTCTGCTTGAAGCCGTAGTACACTAGGTACTTGTCGACTTCATTCAGCTCTGACCAGTCCGCCGAGAATAGCGAAGCCAGATCGTAGGATCCTGTCAGGCCGGACGGCAATGTAACCGTGGCCATGCCTGAGTCGGTGTCCAACTTCCAACTTGCCTTCTGGGGGGTAGCCTCTGACATATTATATCACCTCCTTTCTGCGATAGTCTTGGACTAGATGCCAGATGCCTGAGCAGGGGCTTTTGAAAGGATCAAGATATTTATTGATGGAAGATTAATCAATCATCCAATTGTTGAAAACATCTTACCATATCGTGGGTCGATTTGTCAAGTTTTCACTATTCATGCACCTTGACAAAGCACCAGACCCCCCTATGACCCCACTTGGGTCGTGATTGTTTATTGACTTAGACTCGTTCTACTCGAATGAAAATTTTAAGAAACGTCAATTTTTGACACTTTGACTGAAAAAAAATGAGGGAGGATGTGAAATAACTCTTGACATCTGGGGAAAGGTGTGGTATGATAGGATAATGATGGGTGTCCTGGTTAAGGAGGTGTTATGGGCAGACCGATGATTGATGTAGATGCTGAGACCCTGTATGATCTGGCTACGAAGGGACTGAACTTTAAAGAGCAGGCGGAAGAGCTGGGGATTTCGGTTCCCACGCTCTCTAAGCGAATTGCAGACATTCAGTCGAAGCAGGGACTGCTGATGCAGTATAGGGTCTTGCAGAGTTTACAGTTGACTGAGTTACAAGCTAGAGTATTAGAGGCTATTACCCCAGAGAAGATTGAGGAGGCTCCTCTGGGAGAGCTGGTAAAGGCGTACAAGATTTTGAAGGACAAGGAACTTGTAGTCGAAGGCAAACCTAGTGATATTAAAGGGCTTGTTGGATTTCTGATTGAACTGGAAAAGGAAGAGGCAGCTTTGAATGCTGAGGTCGTGACAGATGTGGAACATGAGGAGGTGACTAGAGTTTCTCGTGACTTACACAATTCTGAGTACGTGCCTAAATTATAGGTTAGCTACAGAACTGACTAGAGGTCTAGGGCTAGTAGAGTTATCTGCTGGCCCTTTTCTTTCTTCTTCCTGAGCGGGGGCTTTGGGGATCTGGAGCATGGTGGGGTCTGGGTAGCCGCAGCCCAGGCCTCACCTCCTAGGGGGCATCTTATGAAGACACAGCTACAGCATCTGCTCCATCCTATGCATCTCTACTGTAGAGCAAATAGGTGTAATTACTGGGTGTTCTATCTCTATGAAAGGACTCTCTGGGTGTTGATAAGGAGAATACTCCGTGGCAGACGAAATTCATGGCGTTACTAGTGGGACTCTGTCAGCTTACTATGCAGCGCTGGCAGAAGTGGATAAGAAGAGGAAGGAGCAAGGGCTTGAACCCCTTGCCTCTAAGTATGCTATGGTCCAAGTGCCCTATGCTGTTGCTGGTAGGAGATACGGAGATCGCTTTGCAGTTCCTGGCGGGGGTCCCAGAGTGGTCCGTAGTGGAAGACTTACTACTGCTGGAGAAGAACCCTATGATGTTGCAAGTCCTCGTAACAACCCATTGGTCTGGAGGAATCCTACCCTCTTATCTTCCCAAATACCTGATTACTCTCCACACTGGTATTTTGATATAAAGGCAGCAATGAGGGCTCACAGAAAGGCATTTAGGCCTTCATTCTCTGTAAGGCCTTCGTTTGCCATGCCTAGAGGAAGATGGAGTGGTGCTTCTGTGCGAAGGACAGGAGGTGTTAGCTTCTAATGCCTAAGTGGCTTCACGACAAACTAGCGAGAGCTGGCAGAAAGAGAGGCCTTAAGGGAGATG
>WOR8_10000713_pt1 | contig 51127 bp, 61 predicted proteins | sample DeeMarSeWOR38_10_FD_19890 | JGI IMG/M metagenome (IMG submission 19890)
AAGGGATTCGAACCCTTGGCCACCTGGTTAAAAGCCAGATGCTCTACCTAGCTGAGCTACAGGCCCAAAATAGGCCGGGACTCAAGCTTTAAATTATCATTTTTATATATTTCACTCTAACCAACATTAACAGTGAAGCAGTCTACCCGCTATATCAATCTATATATTTATAATTTATGGATAAAAACAGTTTATAGTAAGTTTATTAAAAATGTTTCTCATAAGAATAATTATTAGATTTTAATGGTAAACCCATACTATTATGAATCAAATCTATTTTCCAAATCTTTTGGAAAAATCATGTTTCCAAAATATGCTTTTGCAAGGTGATCTATAGGTCCAATAAACAGTTAGGTCTTTAGGTAGTATTATCCATGAAAAAGCAGTTATTCGATTAGTTTCTTTGTCAGGATGACGGCAGATATCACCTGAATCTTTTCCATTATTATCAAATCCTCCACCATGATCTCTAGTAATACTCATACAAGTTTCTAGTGTTATGTTACCGTAACTATCATTTAGAAGCTCAAAAGCTCTTTCTGCCCTTAAACCAGATGAAGGGTATTCGTTCGGGTAAATTGAACCAGTTAGCTTTGGATCCAACCATTGATGGTGATTTGAATGCCATAAAATATCTGCTCTTGCACCAGTAACATCTGTAGAATTACCAAAGACTGTTATAATGTAATTATGGGTATGCTCTATTATCAATATGTCTCCATTTTTATCGCAAAAACATGAAGATGAGGAATCGTACATATGAAACCAACCTTTTTCTTTTTGGGAAGCCCGTTCTATATTTTTATATAATTCTGCTGCTTCTGAAACATCCTTGCATGTCATCATAGCTAGACGCTCAAGCATCATTGTGGATATTCCAGGTCCTTCATCGATATATCTGCTCTCATTTTCAGTAAGCCGCGTCCCAGGTGAGCCCCAACCTAGACCTTTTTCATTTAGAAACGCAAACTCATATAATACTGGTATTCCCCAAAATGCATATTTATATCTAATTGTGTTTATTCTTACAATCCAACATTTCAAAGCAAATATTCTGTGTATTATGGTACCGATAGTATCTCCAATACCTACTTTTGTGTCTACATTAAATGTAAGAAATGTCTCATTATTTTTTGTTGCTTTTCCGGTAGCCAGTGTTACTGTACATTCATGGTTAAATATTGAAAAAATAAAATTCTGTAGGTGAATTAACCTTTCTAGTTTAATATTAAGACTAGTTGATAAACCTTTAAGTTCATCTAAGAAGAATGGACAATTATTCTCTAATATTTTTATATGATTATCTAAATCATCTTTACTTGCTCTGCTCTTTTTTATTACCCCTGCAAAAATGTCTAGCAATTTATATTGTAAGCGAAACCTTTTACCAATTTTATATCCATAATCATATGAGGAAGAAGCTTCAATATAAACTGTTGACTCTTTGTTTTCGTCTATTTCTCTGTTTACATTATTTGCTGCACTATTTATTACGGGCATCAAAGCTAATCCAAAAAATAAAAGAATAATAAATACTGCCATCAATTTCTTCATTTTTTTAATAATCTCCTTATATTTATTTTAATGGTTAGCTTAGTATATAAATTCTTTGAGCAAAAAATTATGTATTTTTTTTTTTTATAATTTCTTATTCAAGTACCATTAAGTGATTTTAAAATTAGTTGATTTTTTTGCTTTTTAAAAGTTATTTCATAATCTTCAAAAATAGGATGACGTCCTAGTAAAACAGGGATATCATTTCTACCAGATACATGTATCTGGATATTTTTATAGACTGCATTATTTTTTTTACTACCCATTACCATGCTTAATGTTGCTTTGAATAGAGAGGTAGTTCCACCAGCTGTGTCGACATCGCCTGCTTTTTTTAATTTCAAACCTAAATATTTTGCAATTGGTTTTGGTATTACAATAAAGTCTCCACCCGAGTCAAGAAGAGCATCGATAAATGGTGTTTCTTGTTCTTTATAATAGAATTTAACAGGTACTACAGGATATCTGAAATATTTGAAAATAAATTTTGATTGTGACATAAGAAGCAATGTAAATGAATATCCTAAGATAATACTTTTGATATTTTATGGAATAAAAATAATTTTTAAAAATCTCTTAATCTTCCATCCAATACTTTTGAAATTTTAATTTGATCCTCTGGAAACTTATCAGATGGGAATTTTTCTTCAGCAAGTTTTAGAATGTCTTCAACGTTTGCACTGTGATCAACTATTTCATCGTTGAAAAGCAAAAGCCATTCTCCTGAAAATTTCTTAAACATATCTTCTTGCTTCATTAATTAAGACTTACCACCTATATGTATTTAAAATTTGCGCCATTTTTAGGCATTTTTATCGTTTTTTTATGATTTTAAAAGGAGAAATTACCAAAAATTATATATACTAGAACTTACAAAATAGTAGAGCAATACAATTTTATACAAAAATACAAGAAGAGGGTGTATAGATAATGAACATTATAACGCTAGATGATTTATCAAAAGCGATAGCAAATAGAGTTGGAATCAATATTGAGGAAGCTCGTAGAGATGCAGGATTTGTTATGGATATATTTGGTTTTCAAGACAGAGTTATCGATAACGTTTTAGATCCTGAGGATAGGCAATTGTTCTATATATTAGAAGAAGAAGGAATGCTTACAACTGAAAGAGAGGAAACAACTCTATATGATGGGAGAGAATGGAGAACTCATTATTGGGTTATTAGAAAAGATATTATTCTAAAATATGCAAAAGACGAAAATAAGAGAGTAAGAAGTGTTCTATCAGATAAACAAACAATTGAAGATATATCTGATGAAGCAATTTATGATGCTCTCGATGACCAAACCTGGGTAACAAGAAAGATTGAGGAATAATCAATCACTTTTGTTTTTATTTTTTTCTTTTCTATTTTAAAAAAGTTAATAACTAAGTTTTAGTTTCATAAATTCCACAAATTTGGAGGCTAAGTTTTAGTTTATAGGTGAAAATATGACAAAAAGAAAGATACTAATTAGCTCAGAATCAGTAACTGAGGGTCATCCTGATAAAATGTGTGATTTAATTTCTGACTCAATTCTTGATGAGGCAATAAAACAAGACAAATTCTCCCGTGTTGCAATTGAGACTGGAACAAAAAACGGTGGAGTAATGGTTTTTGGAGAAATGACCACAAAGGGTTATCTTGATATTCCACGGATTGTCAGAGATGCAATCAAAGAAATTGGTTATACAAAAGCAGAGTATGGAATAGAATGGGAAACCTGTTCTGTATGGGTTCAAATAACAGAACAAAGCCCGGATATCTCGATTGGTGTTACAGAAGGAGATGGCCTACATAAGGAACAAGGTGCCGGCGACCAAGGTATGATGTATGGATATGCTTGTAATGAAACAAAGGAACTGATGCCCCTTCCAATATATCTTGCTCATAAGCTTACAAAAAGGCTTTCAGAAGCAAGAAAGAAAAATGAAATTCCATATCTAAGACCTGACGGTAAATCACAGGTTTCAATTGAATATGATGAAAAAGGAAAACCAAAAAGAGCGGATACAATTGTTGTTTCAACTCAGCATGATGGTGGTATATCTTATGATAAAATTAAAGAGGATGTAATTGAAGAGATAATCAAACCTATTTGTAATAAATGGATTGATAAAGATACAATTTTTCATGTAAATCCAACTGGTGCTTTTGTTAGAGGAGGTCCATATGCTGATGCTGGTCTTACAGGTAGAAAAATTATAGTTGATACATATGGTGGTATCGGAAGGCATGGTGGAGGTGCATTTTCAGGTAAGGACCCATCAAAGGTAGATCGCAGTGCTGCATATATTTCACGTTACATAGCAAAAAATATAGTTGCTGCAGGACTAGCTGATAAATGCGAGATTCAAATTGCTTATGCAATTGGAGTTGCAGAACCTGTTTCAATAAATATAGATTGTTTTGGTACAAATAAGATTCCAGTTGAAAAAATTGAGAAACTTGTTAGAGATTTTTTCCCTTTAAAGCCAAGTAATATCATAAGTCATCTTGAACTTCGTAGACCAATTTATACAAAAACTGCAGCCTACGGTCACTTTGGGAGAGACGATCCTGACTTTACATGGGAAAAGACAGACAAGGCAGACCTACTAAGAAAGGAAGCGGGTTTGAAAAAATAAAATCTTCTTTTTTTATCCTTTTTCTAATTTTTTTGAAAAAATGCTATATTTTATAAATAATTATATTAATTAGTAATAACATAATATTATATATTATAATTAGAAAGGTGATGTTGAATGGTTGAATTTGAGACTCTTAAGTCAAAAGAGGTAAAATTTGGAAAGAATAGCTTTATCGAGATCTCAAAAAGAAAGGTAAAAACACCTATTGGTGAAAATGAATTTATTGCGATTTCACGTGGTTATTATACTACTGAAAATGAGAAAAGATGGAGAGCATCTATTGCACTTCCTAATGAAAAAGATAAACGTGAAAAAATTGCAGAGATTATAAAATCTTTTGATAAATAATATTAGATTTAATTTTTTTTGTTTTTCTTTTTTTTTTTTATTTTTTGTTTTTCGTTAAATTAAAGTAGCCTTGAAATTATTTGGAGATGTGGTATTTAAGGGTGGTGAGAAAGAAAATAGAATCTACATTATTATTGCAATAATTATTCTTGTTGTAATAATACTTACAGTTTTTTTCAGTTCAAATACCATAAATAAGGCATTTATCGATGATGTCATCCTTGGTAGTTCATGGTATGAAGATATTGAAGAAAGAACAGATAAATCCCAGCTTTTTGGTTTGGAAAATTTTGCAAGTTTTACATATAAAAACAACAATCAATCCTATCCAGCATATGTTACTATCACAAGCATTAAACTAATATTTATAATGAATGAGGATGACTTATTAAAAACAACTGAGGAAACCTTAGAAGATGCTTCAGAACAGGGTATTATTATTGAAAAAAACACAAAGACATCTGGTGTAAGAGAACTTGTTAATGATCACAAAACAACATTTATTATGTACAATGGAACTGATAACTCAAAGGAACCTTCTGAAAGAATAAAAATAATTGGTGAATCATGGAATTGCGGTAGTTCGGGCACCTCAATTATTTGTATTGGTGTTGCTCAAATAACAGATAATAAAAATTCAGATTCAAAGGTTGATACAACCTTTTGGGATGAAATTATTGATGAAAAAGCTGGTCTTATTTCAAATGTAAGTTGTCATTGATTTATTCTTCATTAATTTCTGCTTTTTTCAGGTCATTTCCGATTGGACATTTTATATCTTCCAGAACCTTCTTAACAACAAAAGTTTTGTCTTTATTGAGGTTGATGCTACATAGTTCATAATAATCACAACCAATGTTTCTGCAGTCTACATTCTCCATTTTTGTTTTGGTTCCTTCTGATATCTTTTTATCAATTGCAGCAATAATCGGTGTTTCTTGCACCTCAACAACAATTACAGTACCCTCATGAACATTACAATTATGTTTTTTGTCTCTTACATTAGAAATTTTGTATTTTCTTCCAATTTTTAAATTAAAACATACTGTTTTAAGTTTACAGTTCCTGCATTCATTGTTTGGGCCAATGTAGATGAATTCAGCATCACTTCTTGCTAGTTTTTCGCCTATCAATGTAACAAGTGGCATATCATATTACTCCAGTAATTTTGGCAAGTCTTTTTGCAGCGTCCTTTGTTAGACCAGTTTCTCCAAGGATAGAATATCTTTCTGGTCTTATCTCTTGAGCTCTGCCGAGTGCTTCAATGATTTTTTTCTTAGATACCCCTAACTCTGTGGAAGTTGAAGGTGCACCAATCTTTTTTAATGCATCCCTTATCTTTTCCCAGTCTCCTCCATGCAAATATACCATCATTATTGCTCCTACCCCACATTGTTCACCATGCATTGGTTTCTTGTATTTTTTACCTTTAAGCATTATCCCTGGTCCTAGATGATCAAGCATGTGGGAAAACATATGTTCAGAACCTGATGCTGGACGTGTGTTTCCAGCAACACTCATAGCTACTCCTGATACAATCATTGCTTTTACACCAAGCCAAGCAGATTCTTCCGTGTTTACTCTTATATCTTCTGCATTATCAATTAATAGTTGAGCTGCTGTTTTTGCTAGAACTGCCGCATGACTACTGTATTCTTCACCTTTAAGTCTATGAGCCAGTTCCCAGTCCATCACCGCAGAAATATTTGATATAACATCTGCACATCCTGCTGCAAGCATTCTATATGGTGCTTTACTTATGATTTTTGTATCTGCAAGGATTGCTAAGGGCGAAACTGCAGTTTTTGAAACCGATCCTTTACTATGCTTTAGTGATGCACGGGGTGAAGCTATTCCGTCATGAGCAGCTGATGTTGGAACACTAATAAAAGGTTTATTTAGTTCAAATGCTGCAAGTTTTGTGATATCAATTACAGATCCACCACCAACTCCCAACAAAACATTAATTTTATGTTTATGAGCATATTGAATAAGTCTATTTACCTCACCAACAGTTGGAGTCGACACAACCTTTTCTTTAACGTTATATTCAGCCTTTTTTAGAATTTTAAGAATTTCTTCTCCAGACAGTTTTTTTGTCTTTTTATCATCGACAATTAGAACAGTTTTTCCTCTTCCAATTCTATCGCATAATTCAGCGACTTGAGCGGTGGTATTATGTCCAACAATGATTTCTCTTGGAAATACCATTGTTTTTGATTTAATGAATCGTTCCATACCAGACGGGTAAACCACGAGTTTAATATATAATAATTACGTCGAGCAAAGGAAATTTACTTTTTAAATTCTTATTTCTATATTTAGATATATTTTAAAAAAAGAATTATTTATATAAACTAGCCACTTTTTTACTTTTTAATATACAGTTGGCTTATTTTAAAAAAGATAATCATTAAATAATATTTTTTTTCTTATGATGGTTAGATGGAAATCATATTTAACATTATTAATAACGCCCTTTTCTGGATATTTCTATATTTTTTGGCTTTTATTTGGTTTTATTTAATGTATTCAAATTCTAAATCTATAAATTTTTTGTTTCCCTCATCAAAATCTCTTATTATTCTATCTAATTTTTTTATTAGTATTATGATTTTCATAATACCAATACTTATTGCTTATTGTTCCCAACCAAGATTTTATATTTCTAGTGTTATATCTTATCCTATTAGTATGATTTTATTTTTTATAGCAATATATATAGAAATTTCTGCTCGTAAAAAATTAGGGTTTCTTCCGGGGGGTCCATTTCCTGGATTAAGAAAAAAGAATGAACTTGTAACTACAGGTATTTACAGTAAGGTTAGACATCCAATATATTTGGGTATAATTTTATGGCAATTTGGTTTTGCTCTAATTTTTAATGCTTTATACGCTCTAGTTTTTTCAACAGTTTATATATTTGCTATTTTAATAATCATCAAGATTGAAGAGCAAGATATATTAAAAAAATATGGGAAAGAGTATGAGAAATATATAAAAAAAGTACCTAGTAAGTTAATTCCAAAAATCATTTAAATTTCCTATTTTTTGGTAGACTAACAATTTAACAATTAAGTCTTTTATATTAATTTTTCCTAAAATGATTTATAATATAAGTTTATCTTATTTGCTTAGGTAAAAATGAGTCTCCAATCAGTAAGGCAAGTTATTTTTACAAAGAATGGTGCAATGAATAAATATGATTCAACAAGTGATTGTTATCACTTGATTATGGGTGTTTTTGAAATAAAACCAATATTGGAAGGTTTGAATTTAGCTGATATAAAAAAAGGGGAAATGGTCCTAGACATTGCTTTTGGTACAGGTTGGTCGCTTGAAAAAATAATTCCGTATCTTGGATCAGATGAGATGATACATGGTATCGATTTTTCAAAGTGCATGCATAGAGTTGCAAAGACAAGATTAAGAAAAATAGGTATGGAAAATCGTGTAGTTTTAGTTTTAGGTAATGTCCTAAAGTCACCTTATAAGGACGAAACATTTGATGTAGTTTTTGCAAGTTTTATATTAGATCTCCAAAAAATTGAGGATATTCAAATTTTATTAAATGAGATAAAAAGAATTTTGAAAAAAAATGGACGAGCAATCTTAATTGCTATGACAAAAGAAGGTAATGGTCTTCATAAAATTGCAAGATGTTTTTATGATTGGTTTTATTTATATTGGCCTACTGTTTTTGGATATAGAGCTTCGAGTCGTCCAATATATGTAAATAAAGATGTAAAAAAAGCTGGATTTAAAATTATTAAAGAAAAATTAACCTACATTCCACTTTTTTATTTTCCAATAAAGGTTATCATCTGTAAGAAGTAGATAATCATATTTTTTTTTTAAATTGCTCTATAATTGTAACATTTAAATATCCACAATTGGATGTAAGATATGAGGGAGGACAAGAAATATGAATAAAAAACCAATTGAGATTTGTGTTTGTATAATGCTTTTAATACCAATTTTTTCTATTACTATATCAGCTGATCAAGGAACTGAACTTGAAATTTATATATCAGATGCTTTTGAAAGTAAGAATATCATAGTTAGATATTATCATGGATTACAGATTGAAAATGTAGGATCTGAAACTGCTACAGGTATAGCTGTAGATTTTTGGGTAACAGGTGGAATATTTGCAAAATTTAGGAATCTATTAAAGATGGAAGATTTCTGGCAGTATGGTTGTGGAAAAATCGAACCTGGCGAAAAAACATATTGCCCAATTCATCTTAATTTACTTTATCTTGGAGAAATTGAATTAACTGCAAAGGTATGGGCAGATAACGCTGAACCAGTTACACAAACGATTAACGGTTTTGCTTCTTTTACCTTCATTTGGGTAATCTCTGAAGAATAATCAAAACTATTTCTCTTTTTAATTTTCTAATAATGATAATTGTAACATTTAAATATGCAACACTGGATGTAAAATATTGAGGGAGAAGAGAATATGATTAAAAAACCTGTATTATTTAGTAAAATATTGGTAATAAGTATAATTATTTTGTTGATTGGTACAAGTACTGTACAAATTAATGGAGCATATAAAATAACATCTATAACTATAGACAATAATGGAAGTCTGTTAGGTTATGTTAATGATACCTCAGGAAATCCAATAGAAGGAGCATTAGTGCGAGTATATTTCCATGAGACATATGAAGAAGATTTCAGTGACTCTAATGGTTTCTATTATGTAACTAATATTTCGATATGTTGGTGCATGAAAAATGCCACATGTTCTAAAGAAGGTTACAAAACTGAATGGGTATTACTAAGTATTGTTGAAAATACCACTTATGATTTTGTTTTGACTGAGGGTAATAATCCACCAGATGCACCAGATATAAATGGCCCAGTACGTGGAAAACCAGGAGTTGAATATTATTATGGATTTTTATCTACTGACACTGAAAATGAGTATGTTTCTTTCTATATAGAATGGGGTGATGACACAACAACTGGATGGACAGATTATTATCCTTCTGGAGAAGAATGTGTTATAAGCCATACTTGGTATCAAATAGATTGGGATAACACTATTCGAGCAAAAGCAAAGGATATTAATGGGGTAGAGAGTGATTGGAGCATTACACAAGTACCTATAAGTAAAGATGATTGTGCTATTTTTCCTAAAAATACTAAAATTTGCGATTTTATTTATACGATATTTTATCCAACAGCTATTCATTATTTTATTATCGATTATATTCTGTTGAACTATAATTTCAATCCTTTATTTACTCATTATTTAGAAAAACGATTAGATATGTTAGAAAAAAAATTGGAATTTGTTGATTATTGGTATGATATGTTTGGTTGTGTAGACCCCCATATACCATAAATAAATTGATAGGTATATTATGAAACAAAGAATAATCTGTAAAACTCTGGCAATTGCTGTCCTCTTATTGTTTCTTGGACTTACTGTTCAACCAGCTTTAGCAACAGTTCAAAATGAAAAGGAAACAGATATAAGTGAAAAGATAAGAACTCATATAGATAGATTAAAACAATTGTTGGATGAATATGATGAGGATATTTGTAAATTATCTATGTTAGTTCCTGAATATAAAGAATTATTCCAAGAATTATATGATAATATTAGAACTGTTAATGGGTTTATTCATAAGATTAAACCACATGATTTTCCTTTTCTAAAATGGCTCTATGAACTTATTCTAAATTTGAATTTCTTTTTTATAGTATTACCAATTTGTCTTGTTCTTGGAATATTATATGCTTTTTTTGTTATTATACCTTTTATGATATTGTTAATCATTTATGTAATGAGTGGTCCAGGTCCCCCTTAATAATTTAGAAAAAATCTTTGTAAATGAAATATGAAACAAAGAACAATTGGTAAAACTCTGGCAGTTGCTGTCATACTACTATTCGTTGGTGTTGGTATTCAACCAGCAATAGCAACTATTCAAAATAATTCCACTCCTATCTACAATGGTAATATTCTTTATGTTGGCGGTTCAGGTTCAGGAAATTATACTAAAATAAAGGACGCTATAGACAATGCAAGTAACGGTGATACTGTTTTTGTATATGATGATAGTTCACCCTATAATGAAATTATTGGAATTAGAAAGTCAATATGTCTGATTGGTGAGGATAAAAATACTACTTTTATTGATGGCGATGGAACATGGAGAGTTGTTATCATAAATAGTAAAAACGTAATTATCTCTGGTTTTACCATTCAATATGGCGAAATAGGTATAGAACTTTCTGGCTCAAATCACGTTATACAAGATAATATAATTACTAATATTAATAACCGAAAAAACCTCTTTAATTCATGGTGGACTATTGGTGATGTATATGGCATAAAAATTGAAGGTTCTAACAATAGTATTGTTGGAAATATTATTAATAGAACGATTAGTTATTTTCCATATTGTTTTGCAATTGGAGTATGGGTCTCAGGAAATGATAACATTATAAAAAACAATATCATTAGTAAAACCCACGGAGTTTTGTCAATCGGTTTATGGATTTCACCTGGCCACTACTTTTCAAATCATCTTTCTGGGAATATAATCACAGGAAATACCATAACTAAAACCCGAGGTCTATTTGCAGTTGGTCTTGATTTAGAATGGTGTAAAAAAACTACTGTATCTAAAAACAATTTCATTAAAAACAAACGCAACGCAGGTTTTTATAATCCTTTAGATTATATTAAAACAAATTTCTGGAATGAAAACTACTGGGATAAACAAAAAAATATACCTTATTTTATTAGAGGAAGACGTCATTTAAAAATGATAGATGTTTCATTTATGCCGGGTGATGAATTTTTTATATGGATTCCGTGGATCGCCCTTGACAGAAATCCTGCAAAAGAACCATATGACATCTAAGTTTTTACTTTTACAGTTAATTTCTATTTGTCGGTATCTCTCTAAAACGTACAAAATTTTTTGTCAATTAATGATTTTAATTATTTACTGTTCGACAGTTGATTTAATATATTATTTTTTCCTTTCGTGCAAGGAAAAATGAAATTAATAGAGTATTATAGAAAAAAACCAGCAGTTTTCTCGCTATATATAATCATCTTGATAGTAATTGTAATAATTGCAGGACTTGTTTTAGCTCCTTCAATTTTTTATGATCAATGGATATGGAAATATTATTGGGGGCCAATTGTTGCTGATGCATCAGATGGTGTTGCAATTCATAATGGGATTGCTGCAAGGGAAGGTTATACAGTAGTTTCTGAGATTACTTATGGTATAATTTTGATAATTGCTTTGTATGCAATTTATCAATTGTTAAAAAAACTTAAAATAAACGTTGATTGGAGATTTGCTCTGGCCCTTATGCCATATATTATATTTGGTCCAGTTAGCAGGGTTCTTGAAGATACAAATTATTTCAACGAACCTTTAGAATATTGGTTTATCTCTCCTTTGATTTATCTTCAAATAGCAATTATTGCGATTTTTTTCTTACTGCTTGGGTTTTATCTTGAAAAAAAATTAAAAAATAAGTTTTTTACTATAAATAGAACAATCTTTTTAGGTGGACTTGTTTTTTTGATTCCTTCCTTTTATTTAATTGCAATATGGATTCTGGGTGATAGATGGGGGCCAACTGCTGGTGTTAGATTTGACGTTTTTTTAATTGTTGTAGGACTTGTATTATTAATTATTGGAATCGTTTATATCGTCTCATATATCTTTAGAGAAAAAGAAAATATTTCAGTTTATAAAAATCCCCTGAATCTTGCAATGCTCTCAGGTCATCTAATTGATGGAATTACAAGTTATATTAGTATTAAAGATCCTTTTTCAATGGGACTTTTTTATGCAGAGAAACATCCTGCATCAAATGTTTTGTTAAATATTTGGGGACCACTTTTCCCAATTGTAAAGTTTGCGCTGATAATTGTTGTTGTCTATGTTTTTGATGTAATGTTTAAGGATGATTTGAAGAATTATATTACACTTGTAAATCTTTTAAAAATTGGAATACTGATTCTTGGTTTCTCACCAGGTTTGAGAGATTTGTTGAGAGTTACTATGGGTGTATGATTAAATGAGGCGTCATCCCGATTGGCTAAAGGTAAAAATCGGCGGAGGAGAATCATTTGTTAAAATGAAATCTCTTTTAAGAGAAGCAAAATTGCATACAATCTGTGAAGAAGCAAAGTGTCCGAATATTGCCGAGTGTTTTGGTTCTGGTACTGCAGTCTTTTTAATCTTAGGTGATATTTGTACGAGAGATTGCAAGTATTGCTATGTAAAACATGGGAAACCTTTAAAACTTAATCTTGAAGAACCAAAAGATGTTGCTGAAAGTGTTAAAAAATTAGGCCTGAAATATGTTGTTATAACATCAGTTACTAGAGACGATCTTGAAGATGGTGGAGCAGATATTTTTTATAAAACAATTAAAGAAATCAAAAAGTTAAATCCAAATGTTTTTGTTGAAGTATTAATACCTGATTTTAATGGAAATATTTCATCCTTAAAAAAAGTAATAGACGCAAAACCGGATGTTATAAATCATAATATCGAGGTTGTAGAAAATTTATTTGCTGATATTAGACCTCAAGGTAACTATGAAACTAGTTTAAAACTCCTAAAGGAGATAAAAAATATAAATAAAGATATCAAAACAAAATCTGGTTTTATGGTAGGTCTTGGTGAAAGTGAAGAGCAAATTCTGAAAACAATGAAAGACTTAAGAAATTCTGAAGTTGATTTTTTGACAATTGGCCAATACTTGCAACCTTCAAAAAATCACATTGAAATAAGTAAATATTACTCTCCAACTGAATTTGACCAATTTAAAAAATCTGCTCTTGATATGGGTTTTAAACATGTTGAATCAGGCCCTCTTGTACGAAGCTCGTATCATGCTGAAAAAGCTATTAATTTAGAATCTAAAAATAGATGAGATTTATAAATGAAAAGCAAATGCAATATTGATATGAAATCAAATTCAACTTATAAAGTTCCAGACGGTAAACTTCTAAAAATAACTTTAGAATATAACAAAGGAAAAAACCTAATCAATAATTTAAAAATCACTGGTGATTTTTTTGCGTATCCTGAAGAGGCAATAGAGCTTATTGAAAACAAACTTAGAAATTCTTTTTTAAGAAGAGATGAACTGATTAATAAGATAAATTCAATAATTAAGAACAACCAAATCGAGTTTATTGGACTTAATGCAGAAGGACTTGCAGATGGGATATTGATGTGTTTGAAATGAGTGAAGAATGGAGATTGTTAATTACTGAAGATAATTCAGCATATACAAATATGGCAATAGACAGAGCTGAGCTTGTAAGTATAAGCAAGGGTAATGCTCCTCCAACTGTTAGATTTTTTTCATGGAAACCCCGAGCAATATCAATAGGCTACTTTCAAAGTTTGAAAGAAGAGGTTAATTTAGATGCATGTAAAAATCTTGGGGTTGACTATGTTAGAAGAATTACTGGCGGAGGTGCGGTTTTTCATGATAAGGAACTTACCTATAGTATTGTGATTCCTGAATCCCACAATCAAATCCCAAAAAATATAATGGAAAGCTATGCAAGGATTTGTGGAGCAATTATTAAGGGATTAAATCAGTTAGGAATTGATAGTAACTATGTTCCGATAAATGATATAATTGCAAGTGGTAAAAAAATATCAGGTAATGCCCAAACAAGAAAAGCAAAAACAGTTCTTCAGCATGGAACAATTTTGATGGACGTTGATGTTGAAGAAATGTTTTCTCTTTTAATTGTCCCAAATGAAAAAATCAAAGATAAAATGATTTCAGATGTAAAAGAGAGAGTAACTTCAGTAAATGACATTTTAAATAAAAAAATCAATTTTAGTGCTGTTGCTGATGCAATGAAGATAGGTTTTGAAGAGGAGTTTGATATAAATCTTTCTAAAGGCACTCTAACAGATGAAGAAAAAGACCTAACTAATAAATTTGAGAAGGAATTTTTTTCAACAAAGATGTGGAACCATAGAAGATAAAATAGGATTTGTTTATGAAATTAAAAGCAAAAATTGTAAATGCATTCACAGATTCTCTTAATGGTGGAAATCCTGCTGGCGTTGTACTTAATTCGCCTGATTTGACTGATAAGCAGATGGCAGATATTACAAAGGAATTGAAAGTTTCTGAAACTGCATTTGTTTATCCTAGTAGTAGAGCAGATTTCAGGATAAGATTTTTTTCACCAAATATTGAGGTTGATCTCTGTGGTCATGCAACGATAGCTACATTTTTTACAATGGCATTTGAGGAGATACTTGAAAAAAAACAAAACATGATTTTAACTCAGCAGACAAAAGCTGGTATTTTACCAGTATCTATTGAATTTTTAGATGATGGGAAAATTCACAGAGTGATGATGTCTCAGGATAATCCTGTATTAAAAGATATATATATAGATATATCTGAAATTTCTGATTCTTTAAATTTATCTAATAATGATATAGATACTACTCTTCCAAAGCAAGCTGTTTCAACCGGTCTTTTCACACTACCAGTTTGCATTAAATCATATAATGTTTTAAAATCAATAAAGCCTGATTATAAAAAAATCAAAGATATTTGTATAAAAAACAATTTAGGAAGCTTCCATCTTTTCACTTTTGATACACTGGAGCCAAGATCTGTTTATCATGCTAGAAATTTTGCACCGGTATATGAAATAAATGAAGATCCCGTAACTGGTACTGCTAATGGAGCTGTTTGTAGTTATTTACTATTAAACAAAATAATACATGAAAATATCTTGGTTTGTGAACAAGGGGACATTATTGGTAGACCTGGTAGGGTATTTGTTGAAATAGTAAAAAATTCTGTTAAAGTCGGTGGAAGAGCAAAAATAGTAAAAGAAAAAGAAATTAAAATATAAAAAAAGAAGTTATGATATTTTTAGTAGGTAGTATAATATTCTTCAAGCTCTATTATCATTCCTTCATAACTAAATGAAGAGGTACTGCTTCCTCCTAATTGCATTTTTGGACATATTCCATCTTCATCTATCCAGATTATTGATGTTGAACTTGCTATACCTTGATCCTGCTCTATTTCAACTACATAACAATCCTCAAATGTTCCTTGATTAACTGTAACATCCTCTACACCTGTGACACTAATAATTAGATTTACTTCAGTTTCAATTCCCATAACGCTCATAGTGTATGCTACTTCCTTAAGATAACCTTCAAACAAATCATCTTTTAAAAGAGTACAATCCCAATAATCTTCTGAGGTTTTGATGAGAGTTGATTGACTCTCCATCATACTGCTATCAACTGTAACAGTAATCTCACCATTTTCTTTGTTTATATCAAGCGTCATGCTCATATCAATATTGAATGGTTGATTTATGTCGAAATCATAGTCAAAAAAAGCAAGTTTACCATCACTTTTAGAAACGTATGCATTTATGTCAAATCCAAGATCCATTGATTGTCCATATATTTCAAAATTATAACTTCCTCCACCTATTATCTTGTAGCATTGCTCACCTTTATAATTTTCTTGACCAACAGTTGTAAATGACAATTCACCAAGTTTTTCACCGCTCATATAATAACCATAAACTGCTGTATGGCCGATCTCTGGAGTTGTTAATGCATTTCCACTATTAACAATTGATTCGATGTTGATTTTTGGACCACCTTTTACAGCTACTTTATTTATTGAAGGATTACTTGTACCTTCAGTAAAAATAAAACCAGAAATTAGATATGCACCAATAATCACTGCTGAAATAAAAATTACAGATATAACTGTTAAAAATTTATAATTTTTAGTGGGTGCATTTGAGATTGGTTGTTGACTCATTTCCTGATTTTTTTGATATGCTATTGACTGGTTATCTTCTTCCTTTTCAAATAAATTATTCTCTTGATAATATTGTCTTAATTTTGTACCACAATTTAAACAAAAACCAGCTTCATTTGAGTTATTCGCTCCACAATCTTGACAATATTTACTCATTTTATTCCCTCTTCTTTACCATTTTTTTAAATTTTTGTTCAAATTAACTTTTTCAGTCACTATATTTAAAATTGCCCTGTTAAAATGTCAAAGTGAAATTTTCTCTTATTGAATATTTTATTTTTTAGAATATATAACATATATATTTAAACAACTATAAGAACATATAAAAATATATATAATTGTATAACTTAATATTTCGAATAGCTATCCAAATCAATTTGCATTCCATCATTTGCAGCTATAATTCTTATACCAAGTTTTTTTGATAGTTGTTCAGTTAATTCCCAGGGTTTTGCCTTAATTACAGTCATACCAAAATGAGTAAGAATTGTCAATTTTGGTTTTTTTATTGATAAAATATTTTCAATATCATTTATTGACAGATGATTAATGTAGTCTTTACCATCCATTAGAACAGAACTAATGATAAAAATATCACCATTATAATGTTTTTCAATTCCATTGAAATATTTGGTATCTGATATAATTGAAAGAGAACAGTTCTTGCCTTTGATATTCAAACCGTATGTCTCAACCCCATGTAAATGTTTAATTGGAGTTGAAAAGTTGATATTTCCGATTTTATAATTTCCCTTTTCTTTTAGGATTTCAATTTTATCAACATATGGTCTTACATATTTTAAAATCACAGGATCCTCATCTAATGCATCTCTTGGTGCAAAGACTATACCTTTTTTATTAAATCCTCCATTTGTCATTGCCTCTATCATAATATTTATGTCATTTGAGTGATCTAGATGACGATGGGTAAGTATTATTCCATCAAGATTTGATGGATTGAGCTTCGGTCTGCTTGATAGACACCTGTTTAGCGAACCTGGGCCTGGATCAATTAATATATTTGTATCATCAAGTGTTAACCAAATACCACCTGATTTTCTAAGTTGCCTGCTTACAACAAATCTTGCACCAGCAGTCCCTAAAAATTTAATTTTATTCATATCTATCAATTTTTAAGAAAACTTTTTACAGGGTATAGCTTATCCTTATTTATGAACCTTTTCGATTACACATACGATCTAGTTAGACAGATACCAGACGGGAAAATTTCTTCATATGGCGAGGTTGCAAAGGCATTAGGTGACAAAATCGCCTCAAGAGCAGTGGGAAGGATGATGAATCAAAATCCGGATGCTAACACTATGCCATGCTTTAAAATCGTTCATTCAGACGGTAGAATCGGTGGATTTGGACTTGGTATAGATGATAAGATAAGAAGGCTCAGTAATGATAAAATTTTAGTTAATGATGGAAAAATAGTTGATTTTGAAAATGTTTTATTCAATGATTTTAAAACAGAGTATCCTCTTAAAAATCTTAGAAGAGAACAAATAGAACTTAGTAAAAATGTAATACTAAAAGATGATTTTTCCAGTTTAGATACTGTTGCTGGAATTGATGTATCTTATCCAAAAAATGAGTTTGAATATGCAACAGGTGCATGTGTTGTAATGGATTATAAAACCCAAGATATAATTGAGGAAGTAACAATTTCTTCAAAAACCAATTTCCCATATATTTCAACCTATCTAACCTATAGAGAGCTACCTGTTATTAAAAAAATAGTAAAGAATCTTAAATCAAAACCATCGATTTTTATGTTTGATGGAAATGGAATAATGCATCCATATTCTTTTGGATTGGCATCACATGCTGGAGTTGAACTAAACGTGCCTAGTATTGGAGTTGCAAAAAGATTGCTTTATGGTGATATAAGAAATAATGATGTTTATATAAATGATGAAAAGAAAGGATTTGTTTATTTCTCATCAAAAAAAGTAAAAAATCCAATTTTTGTTTCACCAGGACATAAGGTCTCATTTGAAACTTGTTTACAAATTGTTAAAAATCTTTGTAAGTACAAAATTCCAGAACCACTTAGAAAAGCCCATATTATGGCTTCAAAAAACGTTTAATCAAGTTTTGGAAAATCATTGCTGGAAACAGGTGGAATTCCTCTTTCTTCAAACCATTTTTTATATTCAGTTACAAGTGATTTTTTCAAAGCCTTTCTATGAAAATACACACCCTCTACATTTGGTGTAGCATTTATTGCTTTTTCAAACATCTCAGAATCAATGTTTCCTGAATCAATGTGATATGAAGGAATCATATGACCAAATGCAATTTTCTTTTCAAGAGCAACATCAGTAAACCTTGGTGCATAATGTCCTCCTCCAACTCCAATTAGAACTGGTAGCTTACTTTTAATATCCTCTTCACAATGATATATTGAAAGTAGCTCTAGAACTGATTTTGCAACAATATTTGCAGGTTTCTTTTTTACCCATTCTTCTTTATTACTTCCCACTTCAACAAAAAGGGTTGGTATATCTAGATATGGGCCATGATGGGTTACCTCAAAACAAACTTTATGGTAAAGCTTACCGATTGTTGCATTCTTTTTAATAATTCTAAGTAGTTCCGTCATCATTTTTGGAGAAGATTCTATTAATGTTTTTGCCTTTCCACCGAATTTTGCATCACCATAATTACCTATTGGGTGTGTTGTAAGAGTTGGTGCACCTGTTTTACTTGTATGTCGGGATATGTATATTGCTTGTTTGGGTTTTATTTTTAGTTTTTCTTCAATTTCTATATCAAGGTTTTCATGTCTGATTTTTTTATCATTTATTGTAATCATTATAATATCTTTCATATCAACATTATTGTAAACTGGATTATTGTAAAATGTGTCTATTTCTTCCCATTCTGATTGCTCTAAGATATTATCTCGAATATTAATACTTGCAGGATCATATATTGAAGATATGATTAAAACAGTAATTTAACTCACCTGCATGTGAAACAAAAAATATCCTTTTAAATTTAATCTTTTTTACATTCATTTTCTTTATTAAAAAGTTCTTTTAATCTCTGCATTCTTACGACAAGCCTAATTCTTTCTTCAACATCACAGACTTTTGCAATATATTTTATATCATCTACTTCCTGTTTTGTTGATAGTAATCCAATGACAATCATAGTTCAACGAATTTTTTTATATTTATAAGTATATAATAGTTATTGTACAAATGTTATCATTGGAATAATATTCTTTTATTAAATTAAGAAATAATTTTTTTAAGCATTTAAAGATAAAAAGCATATAAAAATATATATTTTTAAATATTCTTTTATATGTTATAGACTTTTCTAATCCGGTCTCATATATTTAATAATTGCAACAATAAAACCTAGAACAATAGGGATAAAAACGATATAATAAAGCACATTTAATGTCCTAAAAAATTCAGTAATATCATATCCATAATAATATAAAAGTACAATTAACACTAATACAATAGGAACAAGCATTGTGAATATTAAAGGTAGAGACTCTCTATTCACTTTTCATCCCTTCTCTTATATTTCATATATCTTTTTGTATACTCATAGATATATTAACAGATATATACTAATTATAGTTTTTATCCTTTTCAATTGATGAATATTTGTCTGTTCCAGAAAATATTTCTTCAATTTGACAATTTGAAAAAGCCATATCCATTTCTTGGGGTCTGTATTTTCCATTTATTGAATCCCAATAGATTTCTATGCTTTTATTATCTATTGCAAGCACTATTCCCTTATATTCTTTGATCCTACCATTTTTATCCTTGTAGACTCTCTTTACCCGATCTCCTAGATCAAATATATCATATAATGAAGGATAATCCTTATTTTTCTTTTTAGTATTTCTTTTAACCAATGAATACACCTTTACCATCTATTTACAATCATATTTCTTCATTTTATGATATATAAAACTACCTTGGAAGTTTATCAAAATGAAATTTTTACAAAAATATAAGTCATATAAGAAGTTATTACATTTCTAATGGCAACAAAAAAGATTTTGGTATCTTTGATTATTCTTCTTTTTACTATTAACATTTTTACTAATATTGAAATATTTGATATTGCCAAAGCAGAAAAGTTGCATGTCGGAGGTAGTGGTTTTGGAAACTACAGTAAAATTCAATATGCAATTGATATTTCTTCTGTTGGAGATATTGTTTATATTCACGATGGTATATATTCTGAAAATATTGTAATTAATAAATCAATAAGTATTACTGGCGAAAATATTGATAGTACAATAATAAATGGAAATGGTTCAGAAAATGTAATATTAATAAGAGCAAAATCTGTAAATATTACAGGTTTTAAAATTCATTATGGACAGAACTCAGGAATTCTAATTGAAAATTCTAAGAATTGTAGAATATTTAGAAATATTATTACTAACAATAACTTTGGTATCAAAATCATCTCCTCAAATAACTGCATAATTTCAAACAATACAATTTCAAATAATTCTGCTTATGGATTCTATATTTCAAATACTCAAATTCCTTTAAATGTCTCAAAATACAATACAATTTTTCATAACAATTTAATAGGAAACAAAAACAATGTTTTTGATGGCGGAGAAAAAAACAATTGGTCCTATGAAAAACAAGGTAACTTCTATGATGACTATAATGGAATTGATAGAAACAAAGATGGAATTGGAGATAATTCATATGAAATTTCCGGTGGAGAAAGTAATGATGATTTCCCACTTATGATGCCTTTTAATGGAAAAATTAGACCAAAAAAGTTCTATGTTGATGATGAGTCTCTTTATACTATGCTTATAATTGGTATGATAGCAGTAATTTTGTTTTTGCTACCTATTGGTTATGTTTGGTATAGAAAAACAAGGAATTTAAAATAATTATTATGTTGTTTTTATTGTTCCAAGGACTGGTTCATAAATTAGGCCCTTATCCATAAGAGAATTTAGAGCCTCTTCTATTGAATCCTTATCAACACCTGCCTTTTTGCATTTTTCAGTAATTACGTCCCAAGGAGCTCCATTCTCCCCTTCAATTTTTTTTATTGTTTCAAAAACAGTATCTTCAATATCAACAAAATCATCTTCTTCTTCAACTGATTCTTCTTTTTTTGTTATCTCTTTATCTTCTTCTGTATCTTTTTCTTCTTCAATATCGTCCAGTTTTTCCTCTTTAGTTTCGTCTTCTTTTTTATCAATTTTAAGGTCAGGCAGTGTTTCTTTTCCAGGTCTTAAATATTGAAGTGATTCTTTTATAAGTGCTACATATTTATTCAAATCAATGTTTTCATAATTTTTAAGAGCCTCAACAATCCCTTCTGATAATTCAATGCTATAACCAAGTTTTGTAAGCTCTGTTACATTTGACTCATCCATTTTCATTGCTTCCATTAAAGCTTCGACCCTATCCTTTGTATTTTTACATGTTTCATAAATCCATTTGTCTCTAATATCAGCACTTACTTCTAGAATTCGTTCAGGTCTAATAGACACATAAAGCATTCCTTCTTCTGGGGTATAGGTTCTTGCTTTTCCGATTACAGCAACAAATGTCGGAACGTCAATATTTGTTAGAGCATCTGTTACATCCTTTTGGTACTGTCCAGAATATATTGTAAAAACACCGGTAGGATCAGATATGTGAGCTCTAACTAGTTCCCCCTCTTGAGATATATTTTCAACATCAGTAAGAACTCCTATTACAAACAATCGATTTACCTTTGCACCAAGAGGAGTAACAACAAATGAAGGTGTCATATCTCCCTCACCTTTTATCTCAACTGTTGAATCATTAAATTCACCAGCAAAAACCCTCCAAGCTGTTTGCCGTTTCATAGTAGTTCCTCCAGCTCTTGAGAAAGCTTATCGGCTTCTTGGTTAATATCGAAATCAACAAGTTTTGCATTTTTTGCAAGAAGAGTTGTACCAAACTCATCTCCTAATGCATTACCCTGAAGACTGATTCTTTGAGCAAAAAGTTTCTTGTTCATATCCTCAAATAAGCTATCCTCATCCATTTTTTGGTACTCTTTAAGAGTATTATCTAGTATTTTTTCAGCCAAATCTTTATTTAAAATGCTTGTAATAGAACCTGTTCCGTCATCAACTACTAATTTTACTCTTAAATCCTTTTTACCTTCAACCTTTCCATGGATGCTACATTCGTCATTTAAAATCGCTCGGTTACATTCAGGGCACCTTAATATAACACCAGAACCCTGTCTGATTTCAATGATTGTTCCTTCGACTTCGACATCAAGTGCTCCTCTTTTTTCAACGATTCTAAAAAGAGGCATTCTTTGTATTTGCAAATCTTTCTTGGGAATCTTATTATTATCTAACTTTTTAACAGTTGCTTTCTGATCAAATGTTAATTGAGGAATACCTTTCCATGACTTTACATATCCACCTGTTATTTGTAGAACGTCTTCTTCCTTGAACTTGAAATCATGCCAAGATGTAAACTGGGCTTTTCCTGTTTCATCAGCAATAATTCCTGAAAAAACCTTCTTAGTTTCACCGTCAACCTCTGTCTCTCTTTCGGTTAATTCTAAAATACGTGCAGTGACATCGACTAATCCAATTCCTGATCGAAGGTCTTTAATTTTTACAGTTTTTGGTTCAAAGGCACTTTCAGGTAGTTTCTTTTTATCAGTCTTTTTAATACCTATTCTATCTCCAAGATTTAATTGAACATTACCTTGCCACTCTTTTGTATATGCATTTGAAATTTCAACTACATCACCCTTTTCCAAATCAAGTTCACTGCTCCAAGCAGTAAATGAGATAGTCCCGCTTTCATCACCTAGAATTCCATAAAAAATTTTACGAATTTCACCTTTGACAGTAATCTCCTTTGGATTAACTGCAATAACCCTGCAAAGAAGATTTACACTGCGCTCATTAGGTTGAAGATCTGAAATAAGTTTGCGCTCTGATGATTGTTCAGAAGAAGAGAATGTAGCTTGTCCACCGTACTTTTTAATCAAGGTCTGTTTTGCTTGATCAATTGGAACCCCATATTCCATGAATTTACCAAGCTCTTTAACGATTTCTTCTCTTGAGACTTCTACTTCTGAATCATCCTTAAGAGTATTTAAAATATCATCAACATGAGAATCTAAATCATCCTTAACCACAAACTCAGCCCCCTAAATCGGATAAACTATTTGATATATCAATGTATCCTTATTTTTATATTTTAGTATAAGCCTGAAATATCACCCTTTTTATTAATATCAATATTTTCTGAAGTGGGTTTTTTTGGTAGACCAGGCATTGTAGTAATTTTACCAGTCATTGGAACAAGAAAACCTGCACCAATTGAAAATTTGATCTCTCTAACAGTAATCTTACACCCATCTGCCTTACCAAGAACATCAGGATCATCAGAGAGTGAATATTGTGTTTTTGCAATGCATATAGGAAGCTTATCTAGGCCAAGTTTCTCACAGATTTTTATATCTTGCTCGGCAGCAACAGTATAAACAACAGCACCTGCACCATACATCTTTTTTGCAATAGTGTCAATTTTCTCTTTAACTGGTTTATTTGTATCATATAAAAATCTAAACTTTGGTTTGGAATTATGTATCAAATCTACTAGTTTACCGGCAAGCTCGATTCCACCTTCACCACCTTGGTTCCAAATGTCTGCTAAAGCAACAGGTATTTTTTTTGATTTGCAATAGTTTTCAATTATATCAATTTCATCATCGGAATCATCTATGTAATGATTTATTGTAACAATAACTGGAACTCTATAAAAAGAGAGGTTTTCTAAATGCTTTTCAAGGTTTTTTAGACCTTTTTTAATGTCTCCATAACCATTTCTTTTTAATGCTTTAACACTAACAACTAGAACTACTGCATCTGGTGTGATTCCACCAGTTCTACAAACAATATTGAAGAATTTTTCTGCACCTAATTCTGAACCAAAACCAGCTTCGGTAACTACATAATCTGCAAGTTTTAATGCAATTTTTGTAGAAATCAGGCTGTTTGTTCCATGTGCAATATTTGCAAAGGGTCCACCATGAATAAAAGCAGGAACTCCCTCAATTGTCTGAGCAAGATTTGGTTGCAAAGCATCCTTCAATAGAACGGCCATAGCACCAACTGCCTTCAAATCATTTGCTGTAATAGGTTTATTATCATATGTATAAGCAACAATTATTCTTCCAAGTCTTTTCTTTAAATCCTCAAGGTCTTTTGAGAGACAAAGAATGGCCATTATTTCAGATGCTGGAGTAATTGCAAACTCCTCTTCATGAGGAACTCCATCTTTTGGTCCGCCTAAACCAACAACAACTTTTCTTAAAGCACGATCACTAATATCAAGGACTCTAGGCCATACAATATATCTCGGATCGATATGAAAGGCATCTCCATGATGAATATGATTATCAAGAAGACTAGCAAGTAAGTTGTGAGCACTTGTTATTGCATGCATATCTCCTGTAAAATGAAGGTTTATGTCCTCCATTGGTAGAACTTGTGAGTATCCTCCACCAGTAGCACCACCTTTTAGTCCCATTATAGGTCCAAGAGATGGCTCACGAATACAAAGCATAGTCTTTTTGTTTAGTTTTGTTAAAGCTTGTGAAAGACCAATTGTAATTGTAGTCTTTCCTTCACCTTCAGGAGTTGGGTTAATAGTTGTTACAAGAATCAATTTTCCATTTCTATTGCTCTTTATTCTTTTTAAAATATCAAGAGAAACCTTTGCTTTAAAAGCTCCCCAGGGAATTACTTCATCTTCAATTATTCCCGCCTTTTTAGCGATACAATAAATATCATCAAGATTTGCAGATTTTGCAATTTCTATATCTGTTTTCATAACCTAAAACCAAGAGCAAACTTCAAGTACTTATATATTTGCTAGTTAAATCTTATTATTTACGATATTTAGGATATCTTTAGTTTTATTTTCTGCATCATTTTCCAATTTTTCAATTTCAGAAGAAATCTTCTTAACAAAACTTTCATCTTTTATCGAACCAATATTTATCTTAACATTTAAAATTGCACCTTTAACACCTGCCTGAGCCATAAGGGCAGATACTGCTGAATCCGTAATTGAGTTTTGGTTTCCAATATCTGCAACAACCTTTGCTATATCAAATATTTTTTCACAGGTTCTTGCTGTTTCAAGCGGTACCTTTGCAGCCTTTTTGTATCCTTCCTGAATTGCCTTACTTCTTTTTTCTTTCTGACTTTCTGTTTCTTTTGGCATTTTAAATGCCTTCATCACATCATTAAAAGCATTTGTATCTTCATCGATTAGTTTTGTCAAATCCTTTCTAATTTTTTCACTTTTTTTAAGAGTATCCTTAATTTTTTCTTGAACTTCAGAATATTTTTCCTTTCCAATTGTTAGGTTACATACCATTGAAGATAATGCTGCACCAAGACTTCCTGCAAGTGCTGCTACACTCCCACCACCAGGTGCAGGAGATGATGAGGCAAGTTCTGAAAGAAAACTATTTATTTTCATTGAAGCAAGAGGGCCTTTTTCTTCAACCATATAATCAATTACCTTTTCATCTGGTTTAAAAGGATAAAGTTCAGAGAGTCCCAATTTGTCTATTGCAATTGAAACAAGTTCCTCTTCATCTACAATCTTTAAACCATCCTTATTTGAATAGAATTTTCCAGCAAGAATAAGAGATTCCTTGGGTACTAATCCAACGATTTCACTTCCAGTTGCTTTTGCTCCTAATTTTTCAGCCTCCTCTTTAACTGCTTCAAAAACATCATGAAGATTTATTTCACGAAAATTGAGTAGATTCATAGAAACCTGAGCAATATTTTCATCATACATCATTCCTCCAGCTTGAACACCTTTAAATCTTCCAGGAATTCTTACTGGTTTTCCATCTGAATTTAGAATTTTATTTCCATTCTTATCTTTTTTAATAACGCCACTTGTTCTAATCTTTCCAGATATTTTTGATGCAATCGATTTATCATTTGTACTCAAATTTATATTGTATGCAAGAAGTATATCTCTGCAACCAGTTGCAGTAGCTCCACTTTTTGGAACAAATTCAGGTTTACCGAAGTCAGGTTTAAAAGACGGATCTTTGAATTTTTCTTCAAGTGCTTCATATTCACCTTTTCTAATGTCTGGAAGTCTTACTCTTTCAGGTTTTGAGGCAGATTTTGCATAAAGAAAAACAGGGATTCCAACATCATTTGCTAAACGATTACCAAATTTCTTTGATAGATTTATACAATCATTATCAGTAACGCCCTTGATTGGAATAAAAGGACAAACATCAAGAGCACCCATTCTGGCATGTTCGCCTTTATGATTTGTCATATCAATTAATGAAATTCCAATCTTTGCTGCTCTAAATGCTGCTTCAAGAATAGTTACCGGTTCACCAACAAATGTATAAACTGTTCTATTGAAATCTTCTCCAGGATCGACATTAAGAAGTTTTACTCCATCAACTGATTCGATAGCAGCAGATATTGCATTAATTATAGATTTATCCTTACCCTCGCTGAAATTAGGAACACATTCTACTATCTTATCCATAATATTACACCGAAACCCTTAATCTTAGTTTTTCTTTTAACTGTTTGGGAAAGAAGATATGGAAACAGTCGATATTCTAATAAAAAATGCAAATGAACTTGTCACATTAAAAGGAAAAAACAAACCCAGAACAAAAAATGAAATGAGCAATCTAGAAATTATAAGCAAAGGCTATGTTGCTATAAAAGATGGAAAAATCGTTGATGTTGGTAAGGAATTAAAATACAAATCAAAACATGAAATAAATGCAAAAGATAAGGTGATTATGCCTGGTTTTATTGATCCACATACTCATCTTGTTTTTGCAGGCTCTAGAGAATTTGAACTTGATATGAAACTGAAGGGATTAACATATATGGACATCCTAAAGAAGGGAGGCGGAATTGTCTACACTGTTAATAAAACCAGAAAAGCAAAATTTTCAGAACTTCTAAATCAAAGTAAGCTACGTCTTGACAAAATGCTTGTTTATGGTACTACTTCTTGTGAGGGAAAAAGCGGATATGGTCTTGAGACTGATACTGAATTAAAAATCTTAAAGGTTCAAAAAAAGTTAAATGAAGTTCACCCCATAGATATTGTATCAACGTTCTTAGGTGCACATGCTGTTCCAAAAGAGTATGATACTAATGAATATGTTGATTTAGTATTAAATGAAATGCTTCCAAAATCAAAAAATTACGCTTCTTTTTGCGATGTATTTTGTGAAAAGGGTGTTTTCACTGTTTCTCAGTCAAGAAAAATCCTTGATGAAGGAAAAACTTATGGATTGACTCCTAAGATTCATGCTGATGAAATCGTTGATACTGGTGGTGCTGCACTTGCTGCTGATGTAGGTGCAATAACTGCAGATCATCTTTTAATGTCAAATGATAATGGACTAAAACAAATGGTTGAAAAAAACGTAATTGGTGTGATGCTTCCTGGCACTCCATTTTCACTAATGATGAAAAATTATGCTCGTGCAAGAGATATGGTTGATATGGGAATTCCTATTGCTCTTGCTACTGACCTTAATCCAAATTGTTGGACAGAAAATATGCAGTTTATAATCCAACTTGCCTGCCTTAACATGAAATTGACAGCTGCAGAAGCAATTTGTGCTGCAACTTTCAATGCCGCTTGTGCTATTGGGATTAATGATAAGGTTGGAAGTATTGAGAAGGGCAAGCAAGCTGATATTTTGATTCTTGACTGTCCAAATCATAAACACATTCCATATCATTTTGGAATAAATTTAGTTGATAGTGTCATTAAAAAAGGTAAGATTGTTATTGATGGTTCATCGAAATTAACATATAGTTAGAACCTTATCTCCTGAGTGGATGGGTAGTTCTGATGAAAATGGATGCTTAAGAAAAGAGCTTGGACTTCTTGAGATCTTTTGTATTGCATCTGGTGCTATGATAAGCTCAGGATTATTTGTACTACCAGGTTTGGCATTTGCAAAGACAGGTCCTGCTGTTCTTATATCTTATGTAATTGCAAGTCTTTTGGTAATTCCGGCACTTCTTTCAAAAGCAGAACTAGCAACTGCAATGCCAAAGGCAGGCGGGACCTATTTTTTTATAGATCGAAGCATGGGACCTATGATGGGAACGATTGGAGGTTTTGCTGCATGGTTTTCTCTTGCCTTTAAAAGTGCATTTGCCCTTGTTGGAATAGGTGTTTTTGCAATTCTTTTAAATCCTGGATTTTCTGATCAAGAGATTAAGATTGTAGCTGTATTTTTCTGTTTTTTATTTACAATAATAAACATTGTTGGAGTAAAACATACCGGCAAAACACAAATTGCATTGATTGCAGGTCTTTTGTCCTTATTAATATTTTATATAATAGCAGGTTCATTTTTTGTCCAACCAGCAAACTTCACAAATTTTGCACCTTTTGGATTTGAATCTATATTTTCAACAGCAGGTCTTATTTTTGTTTCCTTCGGAGGTCTAACAAAGGTTTGTAGTATTGCTGAGGAGTGTAAAAAACCTGGTAGAAATATACCTCTTGGTATGTTTCTTGCATGGGGGGTAATATCTCTTCTTTACATACTTGTGATTTTTATAACAATTGGAATTACAAATACATCTGAACTTAAGTCATCACTTACTCCAATTTCACTTGGTGCTGATTCAATTCCAATACTTGGTGGAATTGGTGGTGCTGTAATGGCAATTGCTGCAATATTAGCATTTATTACAACAGCAAATGCAGGAATTCTTGCAGCATCTCGTGACCCTATGGCGATGGGAAAAGACCAGCTTCTTCCAAAATCATTTTCACATGTTTCAAAAAGAGGTACACCAACGATATCAATAATTTTTACATCTGGTTTTATGATTTTTGTGATATTATTTTTAGATATTGAAAATCTTGTTAAGACTGCGTCTCTTCTAAAAATATTGCTTTTTTTGTTTGTAATATTTTCTCTTATTATTATGAGGGAAAGTAAGATACGAAATTATAATCCTGAGTTTAAAGCCCCATTTTATCCTTATGTTCATATCATTGGAATATTGGGACTTATTTTTCTTATATTTGAAATGGGAATAATTCCAATGGTTTTTGTTGGAGCTTTCATCTTGTTTGGATTTTGCTGGTACTGGATTTATGCTCGCGATAAGATATGGCGAGAATATTCATTACTTCACGTTATTGAAAGAGTAACTGGTGAAAAATCAACGGGTTATCTTGTTGATGAAGAGCTAAGAGAAATTCTTATTGAGAGAGATGAGTTGGAAGAGGAGCGTTTTGAAAAACTAATTAAATCCTGTGAAGTTTTTGATATCTACAAATATCTTACACCTGATAAATTATCAATGCTACTTGCCGAAAAACTTTCTAAACGTCTAAAACTTAGTGAACAGAAGCTTTTCAAACTTCTTATGAAAAAGGAGGAAGATTCAAATATTATTGTACATCCAGGAATTGCAATAATATCTAATATGATAAAGGGTAGGGATAAATTTGAAATTGTAATTGTAAGAAGCAAAAAAGGAATTATACTTGCTGATAATGTAAATCCTGTCCATGCATTTTTTATAATTGTTTCTTCACCTGATAAAAAGAGCCTATATCTTCATACAATGATGTGGATTATTCAAATCGCAGAAGAAGCAGATTTTGGTGAGGAATGGATTAATGCAAAAGATGATGATGAGCTAAGAGAAATATTTCTAAAAGCATGGAGGAAAAGAAAATCTTTGTAATTTATTTATCTTTTTGACAAAATCTGAGCAGTTATAACGTATATTTCTCCTCTGTATTTTCTATATTTTGGGAATTTTTTTATAAAAGAATCAATAATAGTATCAACAGTAGGTTTCTTTTGTTTTTTTATAAATTTGCTGAGGAGATTTGTTAATTCTTTTTCAATTTCTTCTTCTTTATGTGTTTCTAATATTTGACAGGTTGTATGATAAATCTCGTTTCTATGTTTTTCATATTCGGAATATTGATTGATAAAGTCTGTAACAATCTTTTTTACATTCTTTTCTTTTTTTTCTGTGATAAAGTCATCAAGTCTGATTGTTAGTTTTTTATCAAAATTTATCTGGGTGTAATGTTCGTGTATTTCATAAGATACAATAATAATTTCTATTAACGAAATAATTAAAAGTACAAAAGTAAGAACAATTACATATATTTCATTTAATGAGATGGCATGAATAATTAATATTATTTCAATTGTAAGTATAATAAAAGGTGGAATAAAAGAAATCTTTTCGGTTCTAGGAGATTCCTTGTATTCTCTTATGAAACCTCTAATCCTCCCGCATCTAGGCATCTTATACCGGTATAGGGGTATCTATTATAACTGTTATGATTTATCATTTGACATTAAATTTTTTTTTTAATTAAATACTATAATAATATTCTCCTTCGTTTCTTTGTTTTCTGTCCATAAATGAATCTGGTTTGTTTACTCTTGGTCTATGAGTCTCTTCATCTCTTCTGAATGTTATATCCACATCCTTTAGGAATCGATTCATGCCTTCATGAAGATTGTAAGGTCCACATCCCTTGCCATTTTTACCAGGAATTCCTTCAAAAACAATTAATGCATCACTTATCATATCAATGAAATATACATCATGATCTACTATCATTGCTGATTTTCCCTCTTTTTCAATTACTCGTCTTACAGTTCTTGATGTAATCATCCTTTGTTCACTATCAAGATATGCAGAGGGTTCATCGATAAGATAAATATCTGCTTTTTGAACAAGACAATTTGCAGTTGCTACTCTTTGCAGTTCTCCACCAGATAGCGTCTCTATTTGTTTGTCAAGAAGATATTTTAGATTAAATGATTCAAGTATCTCTGTCTTGTAAAAAGAAGAAGTAAATAGTTCTTGGGCATTTGACTCTAAAAATTCCCTAACACTGCCTCTATAATCAGGTGTAATATATTGTGGTTTATAACTAACCTTGATTTCATATTCAACCTTACCAGTTGTTGGTTCTACTGCTCCAGCAAGCATTTTTACAAATGTTGTTTTACCTATAGCATTAGGACCAACAATTCCAATTATTTCACCTTGTCTTATTAATCCTTTTTCAATTTCAAGTTGGAAACCTTCGAAATTTTTTGTTAGACCCTCATATGAAATAAGAATTTTCATTTGCTGTCTTTGTTTTGGGGGATGTTCAAAGAATTCTATCTTTTCTCCAAATCTAATATTTTCTTCCTTGAGGTAACCAGAAAGATATGTGTTAATTGCATGACGGACACCTCGGGCATTTGTAATCACACCATATGCACCTTCGTCACCATAAACAAGATGTACATTATCGCATAGAAAATCTAAAACTGCTAAGTCGTGTTCAATAACAATTACCTTTTTCTTTTCTGATAATTCCTTAATAATTCTTGCAACTTTTAATCTCTGATGAATATCAAGATATGATGAAGGTTCATCAAAAAAATATAAATCAACATCTTTCAGTAGTGCAGCAGCAACTGCTACAAGTTGTAATTCACCACCTGAGATTTCCCTTTTTTCAAGGTATTTATTTAGTATATTTTTCAGACCCAGCTTTTCAACTATAATATCATACTTACCTGAGTTATCAGCTTTTTTTAGTACATCTCCGATTTTACCCTTCATAATTTTAGGAAGTCTATCTACGTATTGTGGCTTCACGATAGATTCAATTTCATTATTTGCTAACTTTTTAAAATGTTCATGAAGTTCTGTTCCTGAATAATAATAGACAATATCATCCCATACAACCTCTTCATCGTAATCTCCGAGATTGGGCATTATTTGACCTGATAAAATTTTGATTGCTGTTGTTTTCCCAATACCATTTGGACCAAGAATACCAATACATATTCCTTCTTTTGGAACTGGTAGTTTAAAGAGTCTAAAACCATTTTTTCCAAACTGATGGATAAGATCTGTTTCTAATTCTTCTGCAAGACCTATTATTTTTATTGCATCATAAGGACATTTGTGAATACATATTCCGCATCCAACACATAGCTGTTCTGAAATTACTGGTTTTCCGTTTTCCCCCATAATTATTGTTTCGTCACCAGCTCTAACCCTGGGACAAAACTTTATGCATTCTGTTGAACAGTTTTTAGGTTTGCATCTATCTTTTATAAGTACAGCTATCCTCATATTTTAAAAGGGAGAAGATAAGATTAATTAAAAGGTTTTTTATTTCTGGTGGAAAAGAAAAAGAAAACTATAATATATGAAAAGATATACTGTTTCTTTAGTGGATGAGGATATCATGAACAAGAATGAAAATATTCATATTAAGCTTGAAATAAGTAAAGACCCGATGACAGGAAACCTAAATCTTATGACACGATTTGATCCAAACGCACCTAATTTCGTAAAAGATGAAAACGGCTTTAGTTGGCTTCCAACACCTGAGGAAAGAGAGTTTCTAAACGAAGCATTCGATGTTGTACTAAGAAAAAAATAAAACTTAATTTCTAGCTTGGTTTTAAAAAATAAAACCTTAATCTTTTTTTAAATTATTGAGTAAATATTCTCTAAATTTAAAATGTAGAGAAGCTCTTCTAATCTTTTATTATTTGTTTTTATATCTAACCTTTCTAACATCCTATAAGTTTTATAGAAAATTTGTTCTTGTTCAACAACTCCTTTTAGTATTTTTTCTATTGCGCTTTGGTAAATATGTTTACATAGCAAAACTCCATCTTCAAAGGTTAATTGTTTTTTCATAAATTTATCCCCAATATATTAATATAAAAAACGCTTATAAATATTTTCATTAATATATTTTATAATAATTTAAAATCACAAAATTGTCTCATAGAACAATTTTTGCATTTTCCAATTTCACTATGATTTCTAGATATTTTTCCGGTTTTCGTAATACTTCTGATGTTGTAAATTGTTGATTCAAGTTCAAATCTAGTTTTAGGATCAAATGGTATTTTAAATTTAGAAACATCCGAGTAAATTAATAAACCATAAGGGACAAATTTCTTGTAGTTTTCTTCAATTAATTGACAATATGCAGCAAGTTGTAATATATGATTTTCTTGAGGCTCTCTGTAAGCACTTGTCTTTACCTCAATTGGTAATAAACAATTTTTATTTTTAATAATAAAATCCGGTTTTCCAGTAATCTTGTATCTTTTAGAAAAAAATGGCTTTGCAGGTCTACTTAAATCTTGATATGTAATTTTTCCAGTTGGGATATTATGCTTATTTTTTATTTTTCTAACATTTCTTTTAATCAATTTTGAAATTGTAATAAAAAATAATGATAAAACAATTAAAAAAAATCCAAAAATAGACAAATCTATAAGATCACCTCATGAATGAGAATAAATATTCCAATAAATAAAATCAAATATCCAGTTAATGCAAGAATCTTTGATTTTTTATTACTTTTTTTTGAGGATTCAATTATTCTTCCTATATCTTCATGTTTTTTTATTCCAATCTCAAGCTTTGGGGAATTAGGTTTATAACCGCATTGTTGTAGATACCAAGATATCGAACAATAACAAAATTGCCCAATTTCAGAAGCACTTATTACATTTGAATCTTTGAAATTTATATTCTTTTTACATCTCATTAAATTTCCAGAGAAAAGATATCCTTTTTAATTGTTATTTAGGGTTTATTGAAAGTAAAAAAAAGTTTAGAAAGACATTATAAGATTTGTTCAATTTGGGTTTTTGATTTTAATGACCGAAGATATAAAAAATAAGCTTGTATGCAAACAAAAAAACATATAGAAAGTTTTTAGAAAGTAGAATAAGAATTTGCAAATCAATATTAAAGGGAAATTATCTTGAAAACTTTAACAAAACAATAAATGATATCAAAGAAGCTCTCAAGGATTTTTCAACAAATAGTATAGCAATTTTTGCTTCTAATAAAAATAATTATCTCAGATATGTAAAGCTATCTATAGAATTACAGAATTCATTAATCGTTGATTCATCACCTTATATTCGACCACTTGCAAGAATTCAAGATGAGTGGGAATCATTTACATTAGTGCTAATTAATTCCAATTCAGCAAAAATATTTTCGATTTCAGTAGGAAAAATTGAAACTACAAAAAAAATGAAAACAGATATTATAAACAGACATAAAAAGGGTGGATGGTCACAAGCAAGATTTAATAGATTAAGAAAAGGAGCAATTAATGCATTTTTATCAGAAGTTGTAGAAGCACTCAAAAATATAGATGAAAAAAATATTATAGTTTCGGGACCAGGAACCACAAAAAACAGATTTATTGAACTGCTGCCAAAAGTGCTAAAAGATAAAATTGTAGATATAGTTGATATAAGCATTGAAGATGAAAATAAACTTTTAAAGAAATCTATTCAATTAATATCTGAAAAAGAACAAAAACAAAGCTCTGAAGCAGTATTACAATTAAAACAAGAAATTCTTAAGGATGGTCTAGTAGTATACGGCTTAGTTGAAACATTAGATGCGGTAAAAAATGGTCAGGTAGATTTACTAATTATTGAAAAAGACTATAAAAAAAGGGGATGAATATGTGAACATTGTCAAATAGTAAAAGAAGGAAAAAATAAAACCTGTCCATATTGTAACAATAAAACTTCAGAGGTAGATATTATTGAAGAGATACTTGAATTTGCAGAAAGAACTAAAGCAAATATTGAATTTACTGATGATGAAGAAATGAGAAATCTTGGTCATGTTGGAGCTATTTTAAGATTTAAATAAAAAACTCTCACAATCTTTTTAAAAACAAAATAGATGGGTCTTTTTAGGGTTAATTAATGAGTTTTACACTAGGAATCAGAAGAGAAGATAAAAATAAGTGGGAAAGGCGGGTCCCAATTACACCAGAACATGTAAAGGAACTAAATAGTAAATATGGAATTGAAACTATAATTCAACCGTCAAATATTAGGATTTTCTCAGATAAGGATTATGAATCTGCTGGAGCAAAAGTAAAAGAGGATTTGTCATCTTCTTTAGTTTTTGCAGTAAAAGAATTGCCCATCGATTTTATTAAACCTAAAACTACATATGTGTTTTTTTCTCATACAACAAAAGGACAAAAGCATAATATGCCTATGCTTAAAAAAATGATGGATTTAGGGTGCAATCTAATTGATTATGAGAAGATAACCGATGAAAAAGGCCGCCGTTTGGTTTTTTTTGGAAAATTTGCAGGTCTTGCAGGTATGATTGATACACTATGGGCTTTTGGACAAAGGATGAAATCAAAGGGTATTGATAACCCATTTTCAGAAATAAAAAAAACAATTGATTATAAGGATCTTGAAGAAGCAAAAAAACATTTAAAAAGTATTGGGGAGAATATAAAAAATGAAGGCTTCTCTGAAAAATTAGCTCCAATTGTTGTGGGATTTGCAGGTTATGGAAATGTGTCAATGGGTGCTCAGGAGATTTTAAATATATTTCCTGTTAAAGAGGTCTCACCAAAAAATATCAGTGAAATACAAAACAAATATTCAAACAAATTGATTTATAAGATTGTTTTTAAAGAAGAAGATATTGTTAAGCCGATATCAGATAAAAATGAGTTTGATTTACAACAATATTATACAAAACCAGAATTATACAAATCTGTTTTTCATAATTACATAGATAAACTATCAATTCTTATGAATTGTATCTATTGGACTAAAAAGTATCCTCGTCTAATTACAAAGAAATTTTTAAAAGATAATTACAGCAATCATTTAAAATTACAAGTAATTGGAGATATCAGTGTTGATATAAACGGAGCAATTGAATTTACCGAAAAAGTTACAACACCTGATTGCCCTGTTTTTGTATATAACCCAGTTAGTGGAGAAATAGTTGACGGATTTCAAAGTGATGGAGTTGTTTTAATGACTATAGATAACCTGCCCTGCGAACTTCCAAAAGAATCCTCAAAAGAATTTAGCAATTCGCTATTCAGTTTTATTCCTTCTATTGCAAAAGCAGATTTTTCTGTTGATTTTAATGAATTAAAATTACCAAATGAAATTAAGAAAGCAGTTATTCTGTATCATGGAAAACTAACAAAAGAATATTCTTACATCAACAAATTTTTATAGGACAGTTCTTTTCGCTGCTTAAGTTTTATTGTTGGAGGCATTTTCCGATGACATATAATGTATTGGTTCTTGGAGCAGGAATGATATCAAAACCTTTAGTTAGATTTCTTTTAGATCACCCTACTTTTTCAGTTACAATGGCAAGTAGAACAGTTAGTAAAGCTGAAAAAATTATTGATGGGCATAATTTTGGAACTGCAATATCATTTAATATTAAAGATGAAAAAACTTTAGAAAATTTAATTTTAGAATCTGATTTGACAGTTAGTCTTCTACCTTATAATTTTCATGTAAAAGTAGCAAATCATTGCATCAAACATAGTAAACATTTGGTTACAACTTCTTATGTAAGTAATGATATGAAATCTCTTGATAAAAAAGCAAAAGATGCAGGTGTTATACTACTGAATGAATGTGGACTTGACCCTGGTATAGACCACATGTCTGCCATGAGAATCATTCATGAAGTTGAAGAAAATAAAGGAAAGATAATCAGCTTCAGATCAACAACAGGTGCACTTCCATCTTTTGAAGCAAATAACAATCCCTTTGGTTATAAATTTTCTTGGTCTCCTCGTGGTGTTCTTCTTGCTTCAAGAAATTCTGCAAAATGGCTTGAAAATGGAAAGGAAGTTTCTATACCTGGAGAACAACTATTTGAAAATTACTCATTACAAGATGTATCTGGTATTGGAACATTTGAAAATTATCCAAATAGAGATTCAATACCATATAAGGAAATCTATGGTTTAAAAGATGCAAAGACTGTTTATCGTGGTACATTCAGAATGCCTGGTTGGTGTGAAACATTAAGAAAGATTGTTGCACTAGGTTGGCTTGATGATAAATCTTTAAAAGGATTTAAAGGTAAAACATATGGTGATTTAACAAGGTTTCTTATAGGGGCAAAAGAAAAGGTTGATTTAATAAATGAAACTGCAAAATACCTAAATTTAGAACCATATTCTACAGTAATTAAAAGACTTGAGTGGCTAGGATTATTTAGTGATGAAATACTTCCAAAGGATAAAGACAATCCCCTAGATTATCTTAATGTTTTATCCTTAAAAAATATGTCACTTGATAAAAAAGAAAGGGATATGATAGTTATGCATCATGAATTTATTGCAAAATATCCCTCAAAAAAAGAATATATAACTTCAACTCTAATAAATTATGGTATTCCCTATGGAGATACCGCTGTTTCAAGGACAGTTGCTCTTCCTGCAGCAATCGCAGTTAAAATGATTCTACACAAACAAATAGAACTATCTGGAGTTCATATTCCAATAATTCCAGATATTTACAATCCCTTATTAGATGATTTAAGAGAGATGGGCATCAGATTTAAAGAGAAAATTGAAACCCTTTAATTTTTTGTTTGGTTTTTCCCGAACATTTTCCGATTATATATAAATAATAATAGATATAAGTAAAAACAGTGAACTAATGAATTACAGGAATTTACTATCTGGTAGAATATTACGTGCATTGGTAATAATACTTGTAAGTTTTGTCTATGCTGTAAATATTCAACCAGTTGTAATATAATACAGTAAAAAACATAATCCCAAGTATTAAAAAAAAGTGTGGAAGTGGTTTAAACAGCCATAAATGAGAGAGGGGACGTATCCCATTCCCCCTCTCTCTTTTAATCTAATTATTTCAATATCACTTTAATATTTAGTTGGAATTGAGTGATGAAATTAGGATTAGTTTCAGGTTATCAAAAACCTTTAAATATCCACACTTGGATGTATAAATTGAGGGAGGAAAAAATATGAAAGAACTATTAATTATATTAGTAGTGTCTGCTCTTCTTTTCACTTCACTTTTAAATTGTGGTTTATCAACAGAGGAAATAATTTCTAATGAATCCGTTAGGCAAATCAAAACAAATAGAGAATTAATTGATCATAAATCTGTTGGCATGTGTCAATCCTCATATAATCAAGATTGTGAATATATGTGCGGGTTCAATGTATATCCTGGTCCCACAGAAATAGTTTGTTTTCCTATTAATGATCCTTCAGAGGTAGCGTCAGAATGTACTTTGGGTGTGCCTTTAACATCTGGCACATACGGCTGTGATGATATATGGTATGCTACAGAAGCTGAGACTGGAATATTATATGGAATAGATCCCTTTGATTGTGATATATGGTTAATTGGTGGTGGTGGAGTAGATATATTGGATTTGGCATATGACCCTATAACGTATTACATGTATGGTAGTTCAGACGACAATTATCTCTATAAAATTAGCCAATATACAGGTGAGCAGGAACAAATCGGTCCTTTCGGTGGTGGTGTTGGTTATATGATTGGTATGGCATTTGATGCTGAAGGTGTACTCTATGGTTGGGATCTTATGTCAGATAAACTTTGGACAATTAACACAGAAACTGGTGAAGCAACAGAAGTTGGTCCTTTAGGTATAAACCTTAATTATGCTCAAGGTGGTGACTTTTGCAGAGTAACAGATGTCTTGTATCTAACTGCGTATACAAGTTCCGGAGCATTATACGAATGTGATGAAGATACTGGAGAGTGTACTCTCATTGGTAACTTTCTAGGTGGAATGGAAATTACTGGAACTATAATAATTCAAGATTGCACATATTATCCAGTGCCACCTAAAGCGCCTACTATATCAGGCCCCGAAAATGGAATAATAAACCAAGAATATAATTTTACTATAAATACTACTGATCCTAATGGTGATGATATATATTACTACATTGAGTGGGGTGATAACACTAGCAGTGGATGGATTGGCCCCTATACTTCAGGTAAAGAGGTAACAATCAATCATACATGGTCTGAAGAGGGAGTTTATGAAATCAAGGCAAAAGCTAAAGATTTTTTTGATTTAACTAGTAAATGGTCAGAGTCCTTTTTTATTGATATTATCAAAGGACCAGAACTTGAAATAGACTCAATTAAAGGTGGATTGTTCAGGGTTAGTGCACAAATTAAAAACATAGGTGGATTGGAAGCAAAAAACGTTAGTTGGAATATTATACTTGAAGGGGGAGCATTAATAGGCAAAGAAACAACTGGTATGGTAAATATTCTCCCAGGAGAAAATATTACAATTTTTTCAAAATTTATATTTGGATTTGGTTCAACTTTCTTATCTATAACTGCAGATATCCCTGAATCTACTGATTCGGAAAAGAGAGGAGGATATGTTCTACTGATATATATTCATGTCAATATAGGAGGTTAAAATTAAAACTTAATCTTTATTTTTAAAGTTATAAATTTTTTTTAATTTTTAAGATAAGCATTAAGATTACCGATATAATTTTATAATCAGTAAAGATACCGCTCAAACAGGAAAAAACTAAAATTTATGGGGATCATATTATGACTATTTCACCTTCAAAAGTACATGATACATTAAAAAAGTATGTAATCGTCGATGGTTTAAATCTTGTTTTAGATTTGAAAAAAAGCAAAGGATGTAGGATTTATGATTCAAGATTTGATAGATACCTTCTTGATTGTTTTTCCTTTTTTGCTACATCCCCTCTTGGTTGTAATCATCCAAAATTGACCACCCCAGAATTCATAAAAAAAATGGGTGAGGTAGCAATAAACAAACCCACTAATTCAGATGTTTATACAATAGAAATGGCAGAATTTATTGATACTTTTGCTAAATATGCAGTGCCTGATACTTTCAAACACCTTTTTTTTATTAGTGGAGGTTCTCTTGCAGTTGAAAATGCATTGAAAACTGCTTTTGATTGGAAAGTAAGAAAAAACCTTGAGAAAGGATTAAGTGAAAATAAAGGCAGACAAATCATACATTTTAAAGAGGCATTTCATGGAAGGACGGGTTATACAATTTCAATGACAAACACATTTAACCTAAATAAGATAAAATATTTTACAAAATTTGACTGGCCAAGAATTACAAATCCAAAGATTACGTTTCCATTAAACAATGATAATCTTGAAGATGTAAAAAAGCTTGAAAATCAAGCTGCCGATGAAATTCAAAAAGCAATCTCAGATAATCTAGATGATATCGCAGGACTTATTATTGAACCAATTCAAGCAGAGGGTGGTGATAATCATTTTAGAAAAGAATTCTTTCATGAGTTAAGAAGTATATGTGACGACAATGAATTGATGTTTATACTTGATGAGGTGCAAACAGGTGTTGGTCTTACTGGAAAGATGTGGGCATATCAGCATTTTGATTTTAAGCCTGACATTATTGCCTTTGGAAAGAAGACACAGGTTTGTGGAATAATGGTCGGTGACTTGGTAGACCAGGTTAAAGACAATGTTTTTAAGGTATCTTCAAGACTTAATTCAACTTGGGGTGGAAACCTTGTTGATATGGTTCGTTGCCAAAAATATCTAGAGGTAATAGATGAAGAAAAATTAGTAAAAAATGCAGAAATCCAAGGAAAGCGTCTATTAGATGGAATTACAGACCTTATGAACAAATACCCATCTAAGATTACAAACGCACGCGGCCTTGGGCTGATGTGTGCTTTTGATTGTAAAGCACCTGAAAAAAGAGATGAACTTGTAAGAAAACTTTATGATAATGGTATGATTATACTAGGTTGTGGTGCAACAACAATAAGGTTCAGACCACCACTTATATTTTCAAGTAATGAGGTTGATGAAGCAGTTAGTATTATCGATAAAACACTCAAAGATTTTTAATTTTCAATTTTTTCTTTTAAAAAAGATGCGATATCTTTAATTTTTATTCTAATTTGTTTTGTTGTATCCCGGTCTCTTATTGTTACAGTATTATCTTTAATTGAATCATGATCAATTGTTATACAGAAAGGAGTTCCAACCTCATCCATTCTTGCATAACGTCTACCGATAGATCCACCTTCATCATAATAAGTAAATAATCCTGCATCTCTTAATTTATTATCAAGTTCATTTGCAATTTTTACCAAGCTTTCATCACTTGTAAGTGGGAGAACTCCAACTTTAATTGGTGAAATAAGTGGCTTGAACTTAAGAATCTTGTAATCCTCACCTTTTTTCTTTTCTTCAGAATACCCATGTTCAATTATGCAATATAAAATCCTATCTATTCCAAATGAGGGTTCTATTACATGTGGTACAAACTTTTCACCAAATTTCTTCTCTTTTGTTTCTACAATTTCATAACAATTCTCAGGAATTTCAACTGATTTACCATCAAGATTAATTGTTATACTCTTTGCATCATCTACTTCCATATTTTCAAGAATTGTCTTTATCTTTCCTGCATTTCCCTTGAATATTGGACCAAGCTCGTTCATTTTTGGAACTATCTTTTTTACTTCAGCAATCTTCGGTTCTTCGTATTTTCTTACTGCATACATGTCTTTTCCGGATGAATCAATGTGTGATTTCAAATCATATGCAGATCTATCAGCGATACCAACACATTCTATCCAACCAAATCTTTCACTATATATCTCTGCATCCCAACATTCAGTTGCATAATGAGCAAGCTCATTGTCTGCATGTTTTCTAAATCTGAACTTTTCAGGATCAATTCCTGCAGAAAAAAGAAATTCTTGAGTAAGATACATGTAATATGCAAGAGCCTGATTGTTTATAACACCTGTATCCACTGACTTTTCAACTGATAATTTCATTTCATTAACATTGTCAAAAAGATTCAGTTCCTTTCCTTTTTCTTTTTCAAAATTTGGATGAGTTTTTTCTTCAGGATCAATAAAGACTTCAGCTTCCGCCATAGAAAATTCTCTCAATCTTATTATGCCCTGTCTTGGAGAAACCTCGTTTCTATAGCCTCTACCAACTTGAATTACTCCAAATGGTAGTTTCTCACGAGCAAATCTATACAAAAGATGAAAATCAATAAAAATCCCTTGAGCTGTTTCAGGTCTTAGAAAGGCAGCTCTTTCATTTCCTATACCAATTTTTGTTGAAAACATAAGATTTACTGGATAAGCATCTTTTAGATTGTCACCGCAATTTGGACAATTTATATTATTTTGCTTGACGGCTTCATCAACACTAATGTCTTCAATAATGTCCTCTACTTTGTAGGATTGATTGCATTTTTTACAATCAATAGTAAGATCTGTAAACTCTTCAACATGTCCCGATGCATTTAAAACTTCATAGAGTGTAATAGTTGGAGTACTAATTTCAATACAGTTATCTTTTAAGATAAAAAAATTTCGCCAAAGGTTTTCAATATTTGCTTTTAGTCTTGAACCCAGAGGTCCGTAATCATAAAAACCAGCGACCCCTCCATAAATCTCAAAAGAAGGATATATAAAACCCCTTCTTTTAGCAAGCATCATAATTTTATCATAAATATCTTGAGGCATAAACTAGAGTCTCCACTTCCTAAATTAAAAAGTAGAATGAAATTATGAGATTTAAATCATACAGGCCATTAAGTCAATATCTGTAACCATCCCAATAAGTCTATCGTTTGCATCAACGACTGGGATGTGACTTATTTTGTTAGTAATCATTTTATCTGCTACTTCATTTACTGGTGTGTTTTTATATGCTTTAACAACATCTGAAATCATAATTTCTTTTACAGGTACTGGTGGTAGGGAAACTTCAAGAGTTGAATAATGAAGTCTTACGGTATCTCTTATTCCTTCCCATGTCCATGCATCCTCATCTCCGCCCATTCCAAGATCAGTTTGTGATACACTTTCTCGAATATGACTGAGTTTGAATAAATCTCCATCTGTTACAATTCCACATAATTTTCGTTCATCATCTAGTACTGGTAGAGCATTTTCATGAGTGATATTTACAATTTCCATTACAATATTTATTGGAGTATCCTGATAAATTGGTACTACTAGATTTGTGAAATAATTAGAAATACTGTCAGAGATATTTTTTTGAATATTTTTTAATAGATCCGTTGGACTAATAATTCCAATCAAATGCTTTCTGTTATTAATTACTGGTAGACCATGGATTCTATTTTCATATAGAAGCTTTGCAGCCTCCTTTATATCTTGGTTTTTTTCAACATAATGAAATTTGTCACTCATAATTAACGCTATTTGATCCTCTTCTGGATTTCTGAAAATGTCAGATCTAGTTAGAACTCCAACAACTACTTTTGATTCCTTCTTTACTATTGGCATCCCAGATACATTATTTTTTGCAAGTATCTTTAACGCGTCCTTAACTGTACCAGGAACATATCCTACAACCAAATTTTCAGACATAATCTCTTCTACTTTCACTCATATCCCCCTATATCATCAATCGGAAATATACAAAGGTTTTAATGATTTCCTGTCCAAGACAACAAAGTCAGCCTTAGAATTGGGACCAAGAATGTCACAATCTAGATTTAAAGCTTTCCTTGCACCATATGTTACCATATATAAAAGTTCTATTATAGTAAACTCTTTTGATATTGATTTAATATATTTTATCTCATCTAATATAACAGGAGAATTTAACATTGAATTATCTGTTCCAATTAAGAGGTCTACTTTGACATTCTTTAAAAGTTTATAATTTGGTTTTAATTTAAAATAAGAATTTGCTCTTGGGCAAATTACTATAGGAATATTCATTTCTTTTACTTTATTAAGATCAGATTCTGAAGCTTTTATCATATGAACTAAAAAATTAGGTTTTAAATCAAGAATATCATCAATTTTTTCTCTAATCCTTTCGCTTGCATGAAGTGCAAAAATCTTTTTTTTGTTATTTGTATCTCTTGCAATCTTTTTCATTTCTGAAAAATCCCAATCAGAGATACTACTAAGAGCAATACCATTTGAATTTTTTAATAGTAAATCCAGTTCATTTTTGTCATATTTAAGAGAGTCTGGTCTTGATAGAATTATACATGAAATTTTCCATAAACTTAATGCAGCTTTCAATTGACTAATACCAAGAATTCCATTCTCTCTAAAATCACAAAAATATTTAATACCACTTTTTATCATTATATCAATTGATTTTTCCATCCCCTCAATTATCTCTTCATCTGATGCTTCTGCAAGTAATCTATGTTTTAAACCATTTGGTGGTGCTACTAATTCTTCTATGTTTTTAGGTGTATTAATGTCTTTATTTGTAATGAAAGAATCTCCGATATGGGTATGGGAATTTACAAAAGTTGGAATAATAAGTCCCTTACATATTGGTTTTTTTAAGGGAATTCCTTTACCAGTTTCGATAATCTTTCGTTTTTCAAAACCAATATAACCATTAATTATCCCATCAATTGTTAAAATTTCTCCTGAAATAAATTCCATCTAAATTGTAAATACGAGAGTATTGTTTAAACTTTTTATTAATTTAATTTTTTCATTTGTTAAAATAATCCCTGAAAAAATATCATTAGTTTAATTAAATTCGTAACTCTAAAATAGTGCTTTTTATTTATCGTAAATTGCCAAAATGGGGGTTTTAATAACATGAAGAAAGAATATGAGGAAGGAGAAATTAAAATAATAATTGACCTCGACAAATGTACTGGTGCTGGAGAGTGTGTAACCGCTTGTCCTGTTGAAATTTTTGAACTTGAAGGTGGTAAAGCAGTATGCAAGAATGTTGAGGAATGTATTGAATGTTGTGCATGTGTAAGTTCATGTCCTAATGAAGCAGTTGAGCATAGTTCCTGCTAATAGTAAAATAAATGTAAATTATCGAAAACTTTAAATACCATTTTGTAATACATGTTAAATTGTAATGAATACAATTTAGTAATTATTTCATTATGATGGGTGAAGTTATTGGATAAATATGTGAATATATTGAAAGATAATAATATCAAAATTACACCACAAAGACTTGTTGTTCTAGAGTATCTAGATAGAAATTGTACTCATCCAACAGCAGACGAGATTTATTGTAATCTCAAAAAGAGAAATCCATCATTATCAAAGACAACTGTGTACAATGCTTTAGAGATACTTAGCAAGCACAGAATAATTCAGTCTCTTACAATCTCAGGTTCGGAATTGAGATATGACCTAGATCATGGGATGCATCATCATTTTTACTGTAGAAACTGTGGTGCAATAATTGATATCGAATTAAAATGCCCTAACATAGAAAAAATGAGGCAATATGGACATGAGGTAGAAGAAATTCATGGATACATTAAAGGAATCTGTAATAAATGCTTAAAAAAGGGAGTAAAGAAAAATGAATAGAAAGACACTGCATAAAATTTCATATGGACTGTATGTTGTTTCATCAATTAATGGTGATAAAAAAAATGGTCAGATTGCAAATGCAATCTTTCAAGTGACATCCCAACCACCGACATTAGCAGTTTCAATTAATAAACAGAATTTAACACATGATTATATATCAAAAAGTAAAGTATTTACAATATCTATTTTACCGGAAAAAACCTCTATGAAATTTATTGGAAATTTCGGTTTTAAATCTGGTAGAGACATCGATAAATTTGAAGGAATTGATTATAAAATTGGTAAGACAAAAGCTCCTATCATATTTGATAATTCATTAGGATTTATCGAATGTGAAGTAATTAATAAAATGGATATAGGCACTCATACAATTTTTTGTGCAAATGTCGTTGATGCTGATATTTTAAGCCAGGAAAAGCCAATGACATATGATTATTACCATAAAGTAAAGGGTGGTTATTCCCCAAAAACTGCCCCAACATACTATAGCGAAGTTGATAAAAAAAATAAGGAGGAGAAAAAAATGGACAGATATGTTTGTGATGTATGTGGTTATAGATATGATCCTGAAAAAGGAGACCCTGATAATGGAGTTGAACCTGGAACAAAATTTGAGGATGTTCCAAATGATTGGGTTTGCCCAGTATGTGGCGCACCAAAGACATCATTTAGCAAGGAGTGATATGGCTGAAAAAGATTCAGATTAAGCCAGATATTTACTGGGTTGGTGGAATTGATTGGAACTTAAGAAATTTCCATGGATATTCAACCAACAGAGGCACAACATACAATTCTTATTTGATAATCGATAAAAAAATTACATTAGTTGATACGGTAAAACACTACCTATTTGATGAGATGCTTGCAAGAATTAAGGAAATTATTGATCCTTCAAAGATAGATTATATAGTATCAAACCATGTTGAAATGGATCATTCTGGTTCAATTTTAAAGATGCTTGAATATTGTCCAAATGCAACTGTAATTACTTCAACCCGTGGTGAAAAAGGATTACAATTACATTACAAAAAAGATTTTAAATTTAAAGTTGTCAACTCTGGAGATACATTAAATATTGGAAAAAGAACACTACATTTTGTACATATCCCAATGGTCCACTGGCCTGATTCTATGGTAACCTATATACCTAGTGATAAACTCTTGCTTCCAAATGATGCCTTCGGTCAGCATATTGCAACCGAAGAAAGGTTTGACGATGAAATTGAATGGGGCATTTTAAAGGAGGAAGCAGCAAAATATTATGCAAATATCGTAATGCCTTATGGAGATCAGGTAACAAAGGCATTAGAAACAGTTGGTGGTCTTGATATAGACATGATAGCTCCAAGTCATGGTATAATATGGAGATCTTTTATCCTAAAAATACTCAAAGAGTATAAGATATGGGCAAGTTATGAATCTGAAGATAAAGCTCTAATCGTTTATGATACAATGTGGGGATCAACAGAAAAAATTGCTTATGCTCTTGCTGAAGGAATTGAAGAAACAGGAATACCAATTATTATTAGAAATCTAAAAAACACAGATATTTCAGATATAATTACGGATGTTATCTCATGTAAATACATACTTCTCGGATCTCCTACAATGAACAATACTATGCTTCCTTCAATGGGAGGATTTCTTACCTATCTTAAAGGACTTAGACCAAAAAAACGAACCGGATTTGTATTTGGTTCTTATGGTTGGGGAGGTCAGGCGGTAGGTGAAATTGAAAAAATATTAAATGAACTTCATTGGGAACTACCTGAGAAATCAGTTAGGATTAATTATATTCCAAATGAAGATGATTTGAATGATGCTAAAAAAATTGGAAAAAAATTGGTAAAAAAATAAAAGAATTATATGGAGGTAAAAAAATGTGTAAAAGTTGTGGTTGTAAAGAATCCAATAAGCCGGTACAATATGAATGCCAATGTTCAATGGAAGATTGCAGCTGTGGAATAATAGAATTTGATGAGGAACCAAAATCTGTGCCTTATTGCTGTGGCGAACCAATGAAACGAATAAAATAATCAAATGAAATTTTAAGATTGCTATAAGGAATATGATAGAATATGGTTAAAAACAAAGATAAAAAAATTAAAATAAAATCAAAAAAAGAAAGAAATGAAAAACCTCAATATCCATCTTTATGGAATCCTTTGGATTTGATGGATACCATGGACAGATGGTTTTGGGAAGATCCATGGACCCCAATTTGGAGAAGAAGGTGGAGTGGACTAACTCCGGCAGAACAATTGGTAGATCGATGGTTCGATTCTGATAAAAGGATAACTGCAATTGACATGATTGATACAGGGAAAGAATACAAGATTACTGCAGAGATGCCTGGTGTAAATAAAAAAGATATTGAAGTAAATATCACACCAAACAACATTAAGATTTGCGGTGAAATAAAACTCCAAACACAAAACAAAGATGAAGGTTATATAAGACGGGAAAGAAGTTATTCAACAATATGTAGAACAATGGTTTTTCCAGAAGAAGTAAATCCAGATAAAGCTGATGCATCTTTGAAGGATGGAATTCTTGAGGTTTTAGTGAAAAAGAAATCACCAACTAATATCGGGGGTAGAAATATTCCTGTAAGATAAAATTTAAAATATTGAAAAAATGGTTGATAATATGGGAAAGGTAAAAGTATTTAGATGTAGAATTTGCGGTGATCCGTACATAGGTTCTGAAGCACCAATGCAATGTCCATTCTGTGGTGCAGCCCAAAGATTCTTTGTTGAAGCACAGGATTGGAATCCAAATGAATTTAACGTTGAATTAAGTGAAATATCAAAGAAAAATCTTGAAGCTGCATTGCAATTAGAACTTGATAATGCATCATTTTATGATTGTGCGAAAAACAAGGCAGATGAAGCAAATGATCATTATGGTTTGGCAAAATTCAAATCACTTATGAAGGTTGAAAGAGAGCATGCTTCTGCTATTTCAAAATTTTTGAAAATCTCCAGACCTGAACTCGGAAAACAAGTTTGTAATGCAGATTCCAAAGCAAATTCTAAAGAAGGCTGGGAAAGAGAAGATCGAGCAATAAAATCTTATACAAAATTTCGAGACGAAGCAACTGAACCAAGATTAAAAGAATTCTTTGGTGCACTTGTTGAAATAGAAACAGATCATTTGGATTTACATGCTAAAGATACAAAATAAGGTGAAAATATGGATTTGAGTAGTTTTAGTTTGGAGGAATTATTTCTTGCAGCAATAAAAAGTGAGATAGAAAGCAATAAACTTTACAAGAAAATGGCTAAAAAAACAAAAAATGGACTCTTAGAAGATAAATTAATTTTTTTAGCAAATGAAGAAGAAAAACACAGACAATATGTTGAGGATACATATAGAAATCATTTTCCTGATAATAAAATCATAATTCCGACTGTCTCTCCAGTACCACTACCTGAGATAAAAATGACTGAAGATAAACCTTTAAGTATACTCTTAAAGGAGGCGATGAACGCAGAACAAGCAGCAAGTGAATTTTATAAAAATCTAGCAGGTAGATTTGAACAGGGTACTAAACTAAACCATACTCTACTGTACTTCTCAGATATGGAGACTGGACATTATAAAATTCTTGAAATGGAAAAGGAAAGTATGGAAAGATTTGAAGAAGGTGATGTTTACTGGCCAATGGTTCATGCTGGCCCTTAAAAATCGTTGGAGGAAATATTATGAAAAGTATGAAAGGAACGCAAACTGAAAAAAATCTTCTTGCAGCTTTTGCAGGAGAATCACAAGCTAGAAACAGATACTCATTTTTTGCATCCAAAGCAAAAAAGGAAGGATATGAACAAATTGCAGCAGTATTTCAAGAAACAGCTGACAATGAAAAAGAACATGCTGAGGTTTTCTTTAAGCATCTTCAAGGTGGAGATGTAGAATTTATGGCTGAATATCCAGCAGGTGTTATTGGAACTACAGAACAAAACCTTTTAGCAGCAGCTGATGGAGAAAAAATGGAATGGGGTACACTATATCCAGATTTTTCAGAAACCGCAGAAAAAGAAGGTTTTCCAATGGTTGCACATAGTTTCAAAAAAATTGCTGAAGTGGAAGCTTATCATGAGAGAAGATACAGAAAATTACTTGATAATGTTAAGAAAAATAAGGTATTTAAAAAAGAAAAGGTCGTTAAATGGAAATGCAGAAACTGTGGATATGTTCATGAAGGAAATGAAGCTCCGGATGTTTGCCCTGCTTGTCAACATCCACAAAGCTACTATGAGATATGGAATGAGGCATATTAAATAAAAAGGAGGAAATTTATTTGACACCAATTGAAAATGTAAAAGATGCAATATTAACTGCCATACAAATGGAAAAAGACGGATATGCATTTTATACAAAAGCCGCTGCCCAAACCCAGAGTGATATGGGTAGAACCATATTTGAGAGTCTAGCTGCAGACGAACAAAGACATCTAGATGTTTTTCAAAAGATGTTTGAGGAAAATCTAGTAAAAAATATGCAAAAATTCCGATATTTCCAACAGATCTCAAAGATGCTCCTGGAATGGATCCTGATAGTACAGAAATTGATGCACTAAGAATGGCAATGGATGCAGAAAAGGAAGCAATTGATTATTATGGTGAAATCAAGGAAAATCTTCAAGAGGAAGAATTAAAAAATATAATTAGTGAAATAATCGAACAAGAAAAAAATCATTATAACCTACTTGAAAAAGAATTCAATCATATAAACTCAACAGGTTACTGGTTTGAATTTGATTATTTAGGTGGACATGGGGGGCAATACTTCTGAATAATGAAATAAAATTTGATGAAGAAATTGACTGTGTAGGTTACTTTTGTCCAATGCCAATTGCAATGACAAAAGAAGGAATAGATAAAATTGAAATTGGACAAGTATTAAGGGTAGAAGCTGATGATCCTGCCGCAGAAGAAGATATTAAACGCTGGGCAAAACGAACAGGTCATGAAATTCTAAAATTTGAAAAAGAAGGCACAATTCTGACCTTCTTTATAAGGAAAAATAAATAAGGTGAAATATGAAGAATGAAAATTCAATATTATATGTTCTAACAACAGATGCACCTGAAAAACAATACTCTCCTCTAGTTTTAGCTCAAACAGCAAAGATGATGGATATTAAACCGGTGGTATATTATCTGGGAACCGGCCTTAAAATTTTAAAACCAGGAGAAGCTGAAAAAATAAAACTTGGCAACTTTCCATCAGTTGCTGAAATGATAAAAAAGACTCTTGATATGGGAATAGAAATATATGTCTGCGAAGCTTCAAAACAAATGCTTGGCTGGGAAAATGTTGACCTTATTCCAGGTGTAAAAATTGTTGGAGCAGCAACCTTAAATGACCTAGCACTTGATGCAGGCTCGACTATGTGGTTTTAGGAAGGAATTATGGAAAGAATCTATTTGGATCATGCATCTTCGATGCCTGTTGATCATCGG